>ENA-OPCM01001209-OPCM01001209.1-human-gut-metagenome-genome-assembly--contig:-NODE-1209-length-17611-cov-2.058100_pt1 | contig 17611 bp, 9 predicted proteins | sample MGYA00241252_ERZ501484 | MGnify/ENA primary metagenome ERZ501484 (study PRJEB25962, sample SAMEA2042583) | human gut metagenome | biome: human gut; feature: human-associated habitat; material: faeces...
ACTGCGGGAACGGAAAAACATACGGACAACAAGGCCTTTATTTATTTGGTAAAACCGCTTGCAGTCATGCCGGAAGTCAATGCGGGACGCAAGGTAAAGAATTTATGTTATGTGGAAGTCAATCGTGAAAGTATGTTGAATGCGGGTGAGTACACGATGAAGAGCGATAAGGCTCCTTTCTTTGACATAGCCAGTGTATTTGCAGCCAATATCCGTTTGAGCGCGGATGATGTTCCTTATGTTTCGTGTAACGAGCAAACCAGATTTGTACTTGATAATATCGAGCAGACTGTACGCCCGTTGCAGGCAAAAGGCATAAGAGTTCATCTCTCCATCTTGGGAGACCACACTGCTGCCGGTATGCGTAGTCTTTCGAAAGATGCCGCCCGCGCCTTTGCAAAGGATTTGAAAGCGTATATTGATATTTATGGATTTGACGGCATAGACTTTGATGATGAGTATTCCACCTATGCCACCGACCAGGCTGTGGAGCCCTATATTCCTTCGGATGCAGTAGCTCCAAGTATTGAAGAATGTACTTCGCAGCGTTATGCCGATTTGGTGTATGAAAGCCGTAAGTTAATGCCGGACAAGACAATAGGAATTTACTGGTATGCGGGATACGACTATCCGGTCGGTACGGTAGAAGGAAAAACAGTGGATGAATTGATCGACTATTCCATTTACGGATATTACGGTAAGTGGAAGGCTATTCCTGCCGATACGGTAAGCATAGCCAAACAATGCCCGTATGCTATTGAAGTCACCACAGCCAGAGGAGATGTAAAGATAGATGATGACTGCTTGAAAAACATCCGTCAGAACGGTTGGGGCTATTTTGCTGTTTACGATTTGAACAATGAACGTTCGTATGAAAAAGAATTCAGCCGTATATCCCGATTGTTGTACGACGATGAAGTAGAGTGGAGCGGAAAGCAGTATGAACGTACCGGGTGGTAACCGAAAGGTTGCCACTCCGATGTGCAAATAGGCATTTTCTCTTTAATTATCGGTCGGATTAGTAAGTGTTTTTAAAGATAGGATTGTTCTAATATTGTAACATGAACAGGAAAATGGGCAAATTGGATGAAAAAATAATAGTAAAGTTTTTAGCGGGTGAATGTTCGGAAGAGGAACTTCGCTCGTTGAATGTCTGGTTGGAGGAGTCGGAAGAGAATGCTCATGAATTATTTACATTAGAGGAACTGTACCATTTGGGAAAATCCGATGCGGCTTCTGAGGAAGCACTCCTTGCGAAGGCTGAAAAACAATTGTCGCAAAGGCTCGGAGAGGAGCGGAAGCATAAGTTGAAGCGTACACTGTTTCACCGGTGGATGCAATATGCAGCTATTGCAGTCGGTGCTTTTTTTATAGGAGGTATGGGCTACTGGTTCTATCAGGCGGGTAGCCGTAGTTCCGAATCTTTGGTCACTGTTACGGCCAATGAAACCATAAAGGAGCTGATGCTTCCGGATGGAACCAAAGTATGGTTGAATAAAAACACGATTTTGCAATATCCCCGTAATTTTGAAGGTGGCGAGAGACATGTGTATCTGAATGGAGAAGGTTTCTTTGATGTGAAGAGAAATACAGCCAAGCCTTTTATCGTACAAAGCCATGCCATGCAAGTGAGGGTATTGGGAACAACCTTTAATTTGAAGTCCGGGGAAAACGGACAAAGGGCGGTAGCCACCTTATTGAAAGGTGAGGTAGAAGTAAAGGGCAATCATGGTGAAGGCATGATAGTGCTTTCGCCGGGGCAACAGGCCGAATTGGACGGAATGACCAGACGACTAACGGTGAAACCTGCAGAACCGGGTATAGAGGGCTGGCATGATACGGCATTCGATTTAAATCAGACGGACATACGCACGCTTTGCAAGATTTTGGAGAGAGCCTATAACGTGAAAATCATTATAGCACCGGATGTGGACATTGAAAGAACATATTCCGGACCGTTGAAGAAGAAAGAAAACGTAGCTGCCACATTGGATTTGATAAAGAATTCCATCGGTATCAAATACAAGGTAATAGGCGAAAACGTTTTTATATCTTCTTCCAAATCCAAATAGAACAGGCTTGTTTTGTTTATTGATAATCTGAAATTCAAATATTATGAAAAAACTTTTATTGGCATTTGCCTTTTTATGCTGTTTTACGAGCATAAAGGCTAAGGATTGGGTACAGTATGTAAATCCTTTGGTGGGCACTCAGTCCACATTCGAGCTTTCTACCGGAAACACCTATCCCGCCATTGCGCGTCCGTGGGGAATGAATTTTTGGACACCGCAAACCGGAAAAATGGGGGATGGCTGGCAATATGTCTATACGGCCAATAAAATCCGAGGCTTCAAGCAGACGCACCAGCCCAGTCCATGGATAAACGATTACGGGCAATTCTCCATTATGCCTGTTACCGGGCAACCTGTTTTCGATGAGGACAAACGTGCAAGCTGGTTCTCGCATAAAGGTGAGATTGCGTTGCCGCATTATTATAAGGTATATCTGGCGGAGCACGATGTGGTGACGGAGTTTACTCCTACCGAACGTGCCGTGCTGTTCCGTTTCACATTTCCGGAAAATGAACATTCTTATGTCGTGGTAGATGCTTTCGACCGCGGTTCCTATATCAGGATTGTACCGGAAAAGAACCGGATCATCGGATATTCCACCCGTAACAGCGGCGGTGTACCGCAGAATTTCAGAAACTACTTTATTGTAGAGTTCGACAAACCTTTTACATATACCGCTTCTGTTAAAGACAGTGTAATTCAGGAATCGCAGAAAGAGCAGCAAGCTGCCCATGCAGGTGCGATTATCGGATTTAAGACGAAGAAAGGCGAGATTGTGCATGCACGTGTTGCTTCTTCTTTTGTCAGCTACGAACAGGCTGAGCGGAACTTGCTCGAATTGGGTGCGGACAGTTTTGACACGCTGGTGCAGAAAGGACGTGATGCTTGGAACAATGTGTTGGGCAAGATTGAAGTGGAGGGCGGAAACCTCGACCAATACCGCACTTTCTATTCCTGCCTGTACCGCTCGCTGCTTTTCCCCCGTGCTTTTTACGAGTTGGACAAGCAGGGTGCTCCCATTCACTACAGCCCCTATAATGGGGAAGTGCTTCCCGGCTATATGTACACCGATACGGGTTTCTGGGATACATTCCGTTGTCTGTTTCCTTTCCTTAATCTGATGTATCCGTCGGTAAACAGGGAAATTCAGGAGGGACTTGTCAATGCTTACAAGGAAAGTGGTTTCTTTCCCGAATGGGCGAGTCCGGGACACCGTGGCTGCATGATCGGCAATAATTCGGCTTCCGTTTTGGTCGATGCCTATTTGAAGGGTGTTAAGGTAGAAGATGTAAAGACTATGTATGAAGGGCTGCTTTACGGGACGGAGCATGTACATCCGGAAATATCATCTACCGGACGTTTGGGCTATGAATATTACAACAAGTTGGGATATGTTCCTTATGATGTGAAGATTAACGAGAATGCTGCCCGTACGCTGGAATATGCTTATGACGACTGGTGCATCTATAAGCTTGCCAAAGCTTTGAACCGTCCGAAAAAGGAGCAGGAGTTGTTTGCAAAGCGTGCCATGAACTATCGTAATATTTTTGATAAGGAAAGTCTGTTGATGCGCGGGCGTAATAAAGACGGTAAGTTCCAGACACCGTTCTCACCGTTGAAGTGGGGGGATGCCTTTACCGAAGGAAACAGTTGGCACTACTCCTGGTCGGTATTCCACGACCCGCAAGGATTGGTCGATCTGATGGGGGGCGAAAAGGTATTTGCCAATATGCTCGATTCCGTATTCATTGTTCCGCCTGTATTCGATGATAGCTACTACGGACAAGTCATCCATGAAATACGCGAAATGACTGTAATGAATATGGGCAATTACGCACATGGCAACCAGCCTATACAGCACATGATTTATCTCTATAACTATATCGGACAACCCTGGAAAGCGCAATATTGGCTGCGTCAGGTGATGAACCGCATGTACACACCCGGTCCGGACGGTTATTGCGGGGATGAAGACAATGGGCAGACTTCGGCATGGTATGTATTCTCCGCATTGGGTTTCTATCCGGTTTGTCCGGGTACGGACGAATATGTATTGGGCGCTCCCTTGTTCAAGAAAGCCGTTCTGCATTTTGAAAACGGAAACTCGCTGACGATCGATGCCGGAAACAACAGTGCGCAGAATGTCTATATACAGTCTCTTCAGGTCGACGGAAATGAATATACCAAAAACTACCTGCGTCACGGAGACTTGCTGAAAGGCGGTACGCTGAAATTCGAAATGGGCGATAAGCCCAACCTGCAGCGAGGTGTCCGTGCGGAAGATTATCCGTATTCGTTTTCTAAGGAAAAGCGTAGGTAGCTGCATGTTTTTTGTACCATTACACAGTAAAAAATTACCGGAAAAACATGAAAACAATATTATGGACTGTCAGTCTGCTGCTTGTAATATGCGGATGTACTCCCAAACCGACAGAAGTCGTTTCGCCTGATGGTCATATCCGCCTTCAGTTTGCATTGGATGACCACAACCGCATGACCTATCGGATAGATGTGGATGATACGGCTTTTGTAACCCCTTCTGCTTTGGGATTCCTTGCCGGAAAGGGTGTGAATCTTTCGGAAGGTATGAAGGTTGTCGGTACGGAGTTTTCCGCTGCGGACGAGACATGGACACAACCTTGGGGAGAGAATAAGAGTATCCGTAACCATTATAATGAAATGGCGGTTTGTCTGTCTGATGAGGCGGATACGAAACTGACCCTTCGTTTTCGGGTATTTGACGACGGAGTCGGTTTCCGGTACGAGTATGAAGTTGCCGGAGTAGACAGCATCTTTGTTACGGACGAACTTACCTCTTTCAATATGGCGCAGGATGGAATTTCCTGGTCTATTCCTGCCAACTACGAAACATATGAGTTGTTATATCGTACACAGCCGCTCAGCAAGACTGATAACGCAAACACTCCGATGACCTTTAAGGTAGGTAAGACTTACGCCAGTATTCACGAAGCCGCATTGACGGACTTTCCTGAAATGACTTTGCAAAATACCGGCGGCTGCGGATTCAAATCCGAGTTGGCTCCATGGCCCGACGGCATTAAGGCTAAGATAGAAGGCGGCAGTTTCAATACGCCCTGGCGTACTGTACAGATAGCTTCGAAAGCTGTGGGACTGATAAATTCAGCACTTATCCTGAACTTAAACGAACCCTGCGTTTTGGAGTCTACCGACTGGATTCGCCCGATGAAGTATGTAGGTATATGGTGGGGCATGCATCTGGGTGTGGAGAGCTGGGTGATAAACGACCGCCACGGCGCCACTACCGAAAATGCAAAACGTTATATTGATTTTGCCGCAGCCAACAACATCGAAGCCGTTATGTTCGAAGGCTGGAATGAAGGTTGGGAGAACTGGGGCGGAACGCAGAACTTCGATTATACCAAACCGTATGCCGATTTCGATATAAAGGAAATAGCAGCTTATGCCCGGAAGAAGGGTGTTGAGATTATCGGTCATCATGAAACGGGAGGAAATATCTGTAATTACGAAAATCAGTTGGATAAGGCTTATGAATGGTATGCCGATTTGGGTATCCATAGCGTAAAGACCGGGTATGCCGGTGGTCTTCCCAACGGTCACAACCACCACGGACAGTTCAATGTGCGGCATTATCGCAATGTCGTGAAAACGGCTGCCAAGTATCGTACTACCCTCGATGTGCATGAGCCGATAAAGGATACCGGTATACGTCGTACCTATCCCAACATGATGACCCGCGAAGGCGCCCGCGGCATGGAGTGGAATGCCTGGAGCGAAGGTAATCCGCCGGAACATCATGTGATGTTGCCGTTTACCCGTTTGCTGGGTGGTCCGATGGACTATACGCCGGGTATCTTTGATGTGCTGTACAAGCGTGCCAAAAACAATCCCGACCGGAAAAAGTGGAATATGAAAGACAGTAAGGATTGCCGTATCAATACCACGCTTGCCAAGCAGATAGCCAATTGGGTGATACTTTACTCTCCTTTGCAGATGGCTGCCGACATGATTGAAAACTATGAAGGCCATCCCGCTTTCCGTTTCTTCCGTGATTTTGATGCAGACTGTGACTGGTCGGAGGCGCTTGCCGGCGAACCGGGTGAATACGTGGCAATAGTACGTAAGGCAAAAGATAAATATTTTCTGGGGGCGGCAACCGATGAAGAGGCGCGCAGCATAGATGTGAAACTGGATTTTCTGGAAAAAGGAAAAACTTATGCCGCCGTTATCTATGCCGACGGAAAAGATGCCGATTGGGAGACCAATCCGGAATCTTACGAAATCATAGAGAAACAGGTGACGTCCGATGATACCCTGACCATTGTCATGGCAAAAGGTGGGGGACAGGCTGTCAGCTTTATGCCGATTTGATAATCCTAATATAATACCAAAGAATATGAAAACAAACTTGAAATCTAATTCCATATTGCTGGGCGGACTCCTGTTGCTGGGTACTGTCTTTAGCTGTACGCAGGCAGAGCAGGACTATGCCTCTTATGTAAATCCCTTTATCGGGACAGGCGGACATGGACATACATATCCGGGTGCGGTTGTTCCGAACGGGATGATTCAACCCAGTCCCGATACACGCATCTACGAATGGGACGCTTGTTCCGGATACTATTACGAGGATACTACCATCAACGGTTTCTCGCATACCCATGTTAGCGGAACAGGATGTGCGGACTACGGTGATGTACTGCTGATGCCTACTGTAGGGGAACAGGAGTATCATCCGATGGGGGCGAAGAGTCAGCAAATGGCGTACTGTTCGGCTTTCTCGCACGATAATGAAGTGGCGCAACCCGGATATTATTCCGTCTTGCTGGAACGCTATAACGTAAAGGCGGAACTCACTGCGACAAAGCGTGCCGCCATTCACCGTTATACCTTTCCGGAAGCCGAAGATGCCGGTTTCATTCTGGACTTTGATTACAGTATCGAGCGTCAGACAAATGAGGAAATGAAAATAGAAGTAATCAGTGATACCGAAATCCGCGGACATAAAAAAACGGTATATTGGGCATTCGACCAGTATATCAACTTCTATGCCAAGTTTTCCAAGCCGTTTACCTATACATTGGTGACGGATTCTGTGGCATTGGAAGAAGGCGGTCCGCTTTTGCCCACCGCTAAAGTTCTGTTGCAGTTCCCTACGGCACAGAATGAAGAGGTATTGGTGAAAGTAGGTGTTTCGGCTGTCGATATGGACGGAGCGCGTAAGAATGTGGAGGCCGAAATACCCGGATGGGATTTTGACGGAGTGCGGAGTGCAGCACGTCAGGCATGGAATGACTATCTGTCCAAAATAGATATCCGTACGCAGAATGCCGACCAGCGCACGATGTTTTATACAGCCCTTTATCACACCGGTTTGCAGCCCAATCTCTTTACGGATGCAGACGGACGTTATTTCGGTATGGATTTGAAACCGCATCAGGGCAGTGTGGACGAACCTGTGTACACGATATTCTCCTTGTGGGATACTTTCCGTGCTTATCATCCTTTGATGACAATTATAGATCCTGAACTGAATGAAGCCTTTATCCGCTCTTTGATCCAGAAAGAGAAAGAAGGCGGTGTATTCCCGATGTGGGAGCTTGCCGGAAACTATACGGGAACGATGATTGGCTACCATGCAGCTTCTCTGATTGCCGACTCTTACGCCAAAGGATATCGTAATTTTGATGTGAAGGAAGCCTACCGTGCCTGTCTCCGCACGGCGGAATACGATACGACGGGCATTATTACTCACCCCCGTGTATTGCCGCATTTGATGCCGCAGGCCAAATACTGGAAGAATAAAATAGGCTATGTTCCCTGCGACAAAGACAATGAATCGGTAGCCAAGGCGTTGGAATATGCTTATGACGACTGGTGCATCTCACAGTTGGCTGAAGCAATGGGCGATGAACCGAACCGGACTAAGTACGCAGCTTTTGCAGAGGGCTATAAGGTATATTTCGATCCGTCTACCCGTTTCATGCGCGGGCTCGACAGCGAGGGCAATTGGCGTACGTCTTTCAATCCTCGTGCTTCCACTCACCGCAACGATGATTATTGTGAAGGCACTGCCTGGCAATGGACTTGGTTCGTACCGCACGATGTAGATGGTCTGGTGGAACTCATGGGTGGCCGTGACGCATTCATCGGTAAGCTCGATTCTCTGTTCGTGGCAGATTCTTCCTTAGAGGGCGAGTCGGTATCGGTAGATATTTCCGGACTGATAGGACAGTATGCACACGGTAACGAGCCGAGCCACCATATTGCTCACCTTTATAACTATGTGGGACAGCCGTACAAGACACAGGCGTTGGTGGACAGTGTGCTGCATACGCTTTACTTCAACGAGCCCAATGGCCTTTCCGGCAATGAAGACTGCGGACAGATGTCGGCATGGTACGTGCTGAATGCTATGGGATTCTACCAGGTTTGCCCTGGAAAACCGGTGTATTCCATCGGGCGTCCGCTGTTTGATGAGGCCGCCATCCGTTTGCAGAATGGCAACACCTTTACCATTATAGCCCATAATAACAGTCGTGATAATAAGTATGTCCGGAAGATTATCCTGAACGGGGAAGAACTTGCCGCTCCTTTCTTCAACCATCAAGACATCGTAAACGGCGGTACGCTGGAGCTGACTATGGGAGCGGAACCGCTGATGCCGGATAATGAGTTACGGAAATAGAAAGTACCGATAGCAACGAAACATATATGAGCCGGAATTATCATAATCCGATATCTTGGATTCCAACCGTTTATTTCGCCATGGGGCTTCCCTTTGTAGTGCTGAACATGGTTTCCGTACTTATGTTCAAGGGGCTGGGAGTGGGTGATGCCCAAATAGCTTTGTGGACCTCACTGATAATGCTTCCCTGGACGTTGAAGTTTCTTTGGAGTCCTTTTCTCGAGATGTTCAAGACGAAGAAATTCTTCGTGGTACTGACGCAGTTGGTTACGGGAGCGGGGTTCGCACTGGTCGCCTTTGCACTGAATCTTCCGTTCTTTTTTGCTCTTTCCATTTTTTTGTTGGCGGTTATCGCTTTCAGCGGCGCTACGCACGATGTGGCAACGGACGGCGTGTACATGTCCGAGCTGAATAAGCAGGAACAGGCAAAGTACATCGGCTGGCAGGGAGCTTTCTATAACATCGCCAAGATTGTGGCGTCCGGCGGTTTGGTATGGCTGGCTGGGTGGCTGCTGAAATACTTCGGCGGAGTGCCCGGTGCTACGGATGCAGTGCGTCATGAGGCAACTGTCCAGGCTTGGATGTGTGTAATGCTGGTAATGGCTGGCAATATACCATTGGCGTATGCTGCCTTCGGGCGGTGCTGCGGCTGCCGAAACCAAGTCGGCGGGCGAAACGCTGGAGAAGTTGCGGAGCGTAATCTGGGATTTTTTTCAGAAACGTCATATAGGGTATTATATTGCCTTTATCATTCTCTATCGCCTTGCCGAGGGTTTCGTCATGAAGATTGTTCCCCTTTTCTTGAAGGCGGAACGTTCGGCAGGCGGCTTGGGACTGAATGAGCAGGAGATAGGGTTGTATTACGGCACTTACGGAGCTGCCGCCTTTGTGCTGGGCTCTTTGCTGGCCGGTTATTACATATCGCACCGCGGACTGCGGAAAACGCTGTTCTCCCTGTGCTGCATCTTTAACCTGCCTTTTGTGGCATATACCCTGCTGGCGATATATCAGCCGGAGAGCGGCATGCTGATTGGCAGTGCCATCGTGCTGGAGTATTTCGGTTACGGCTTCGGCTTTGTGGGGCTTTCGCTGTTTATGATGCAACAGGTAGCTCCGGGCAAGCACCAGATGGCGCACTATGCCTTCGCTTCCGGTATCATGAATCTGGGTGTGATGCTTCCGGGAACAATCAGCGGATACGTGAGCGATTTTCTGGGGTATGAGAATTTCTTCATCTTCACCCTGTTCGCCACTATTCCGGCATTCCTCATTACCTGGTTCGTACCGTTTACGTATGCCGATGAGGTAAAAGGCGGAGCGGCCACATAGTCGGTGGAAAAACATTGGCGGGACGTGTTCCGGATAGTGGTTTCGATTGATGCCGGCTTCCCGTACATTCCCGGTTTCTATGACAGATTATATAAGTAATTATAGATAGATTTAATTTCGTGTTATTACATAGAAAATGAAATGAGTATGAGTAACAAAGTTATTATTCCTTGGGAAGAACGTCCGGCAGGATGCAAGGACGTATTATGGCGCAGTGTGGCAAACCCCATTATTCCGCGTGATTTACTTCCCACTTCCAACAGTATTTTCAACAGTGCGGTAGTACCTTTCGGCGACGGGTTTGCAGGAGTATTCCGTTGCGACGATACTAACCGTCGCATGCGGCTGCACGTAGGGTTCAGTAAAGATGCCATAAACTGGAACATTAAGGAAGAGCCGTTGAAGTTCCAATGCGATGATGAGGAAATCGGTACATGGGTGTATGGCTACGACCCGCGCGTGTGCTTTATCGAAGACCGCTATTATGTTACCTGGTGCAACGGCTATCACGGTCCTACTATCGGTGTGGCCTATACGTTCGATTTCGAGACGTTCCACCAGTTGGAAAACGCTTTTATTCCTTTCAACCGTAACGGAGTACTTTTCCCGCGCAAGATAAACGGTCGTTTTGCCATGTTGAGCCGTCCGAGCGACAATGGGCATACTCCCTTTGGAGATATTTTCTACAGTGAGTCGCCCGATATGGAGTTTTGGGGACGCCACCGCCACGTGATGTCACCTGCCGCTTTTGAAGTAAGTGCATGGCAATGCACCAAAATCGGTGCAGGTCCTATCCCTGTCGAGACTCCCGAGGGCTGGCTGCTGATTTACCATGGTGTTATCAACACCTGCAACGGCTATGTATACCGCATTGGTGCTGCTCTGCTGGATATTGACGAGCCGTGGAAGGTAAAATACCGCGGCAAGGATTACCTGCTGGCTCCTCATGAGCTGTATGAGTGTGTAGGCGACGTGCCGAACGTGACCTTCCCCTGCGCCACCTTGACGGATGCCGCGACCGGTCGTATTGCGATGTACTACGGCTGTGCCGATACCGTGACCGGTCTGGCGTTCACCACGGTGGATCGTGTATTGGACTATATCAAGAAGAACTCTTTCTGATGTTAAAGGGGCAAAGAGATGCCACAGGATAACATTTTGCTGATACCACGATTTCGGTGTAGATACGTTCCACTAACGCAAACAAAAATGCAAAAAACAGCCAGCTTTGAATTGCTGGAAGCCTCGTTATGAGGGAAAGGAAAGACCTATGCGCACCATTGATTTTCTTGACAAGCGCGTCACAGGTATCTGCAATGAGCTGAAAAAGCTTTCTGTAAAACAGAAGTTTGAAACGAGCGACTGGCTCATAAAGCCGGGCAACTTCCTGCGCCCGGAAGATGCCGATGCAGACCCTGCACCGTTTGAACCCTTTGACAGCCGCACCATGCATTGGTACGGACCGGACAAGCATTACTGGTTCCGCGCGGATGTGGCTGTGCCGCAGGAAATGGACGGAAAACCGCTGTGGATGCACGTCTGCACCCAGATTGATGAGTGGGACGATGCCAAAAACCCGCAGTTCCTGCTGTTTGTGGACGGCAAGGTGACACAGGGCGTGGATATGAACCACCGCGACATCCTGCTGGACCGCTGCGCCAAGGGCGGTCAAAAGTACCGTCTGGAATTGCAGTCCTACACCGGAATCCTGCATACCGAATTCAACCTGATTGTAGACCTGCGGGAAATCGACCCCGAAATTGAGGGTCTTTACTACGATATGGTTGTGCCGCTGGAGGCTTTTCCCCGGTTGGAAGAGGACGGCAAAGCCCGCCGCGATCTGGAAAACGTGCTGAACGAGGCTGTCAATCTGATCGACCTGCGCACACCTTATAACGAGAGCTTCTATCAAAGCATTGCTGCTGCCCGCCGGTATCTGGCAAAAGCACTTTATACCGACCTTGCCGGTCATGAGGAAGTCATTGCAAGCTGCATTGGTCACACGCACATTGACGTGGCGTGGTGGTGGACTGTGGCACAGACCCGGGAAAAGGTCTGCCGCAGCTTTGCAACTGTGCTGAAACTGATGGATGAATACCCTGATTATAAATTTATGTCCAGCCAGCCGCAGCTGTATTACTTCCTGAAGCAGCGCTACCCCGAACTGTATGAGCAGATCAAACAGCGCGTGGCAGAGGGACGCTGGGAACCGGAAGGCGGCATGTGGGTTGAGGCGGACTGCAACCTGACCAGCGGAGAAAGTCTGGTGCGCCAGTTCCTGTACGGCAAGCGTTTCTTCAAGGAAGAGTTCGGTGTGGACAACCGCATCCTCTGGCTGCCGGACGTATTCGGCTATTCGGGCGCACTGCCGCAGATTATGGCAAAGTGCGGTATTGATTATTTCATGACCACAAAACTGGCATGGAACCAGTTCAACAAAATGCCTTACGACACCTTCAAGTGGCGGGGCATTGACGGCACCGAAATCCTGACCCACCTTGTCACAACGCTGGGGGTCGGTCAGAGCGAGAATGACTTCTTCACGACTTACAACGGCATCCTGCATCCCGATGCGCTGATCGGCGGCTGGCACCGCTACCAGCAGAAGGACATCAACAATGATATCCTGATTTCCTACGGTTACGGTGACGGCGGCGGCGGTCCGACCCGCGCCATGCTGGAAACCTCCACCCGTATGGAAAAGGGCATCGAGGGACTGCCCAAAGTGCGTCAGGCATTTGCACGCACCTACTTTGATGAGCTGGCTGAGCGTGTGAAGGACAACCGCCGCCTGCCCACATGGGAAGGTGAACTCTACTTTGAGTATCACCGCGGCACATACACCTCCATGGCGCGCAACAAGCGTTCCAACCGTAAGATTGAGCTGCACATGATGGACTTGGAACTGCTCAGCCTGCTGGCACAAGCCAAGGTCGCATACCCAGAGGCAGAAATCGACAAGCTGTGGCATGGAATCCTCATCAATCAGTTCCATGATATTCTGCCCGGTTCCTCCATCCACGAAGTATACGAAGTCACCAAAAAAGAGTATGCCGAGATGGAAGCCGAAATCACGGCACTGCGCGAGGAGCGCCTGGATGCACTGACCCCCGCCGGGGAAGGCGTTACCGTGTACAACACTACCGGCTTTGTCCGCAGCGATGTGGTTGAACTGGGTGATTGCAAGGCAGAGGCTTTGCAGGACGAAGCCGGCAATATCTATCCCGTACAAAAAACAGCCGATGGTGCCGTGGCGTTCCTGAACAACCTGCCTGCCAAGGGCAGCAAAACGTTTGCGGTCGTACCGGCACAGGTTTCGGCTGCGCCTTTTGAAATTGCGACCGATGGACATAAGATTGACACCCCGTTCTATACTGTCACCTTTGATGAACACGGTCAGATGACCGGCATCTTTGACAAAGAGAACCGCCGCGAAGTGCTCAAGCCCGGTCAGGCAGGCAACCTCTTCCGCGTATATGAGGATAAGCCCATCTATTATGACAACTGGGATATCGATATTTTCTATACCGAAAAGTTCTGGGATGTCACCGACCTGCAGGACTTCACATGGACGGAGAACGGTCCCGTGCGCGCCACACTGCACATCGAACGCAATTACAGCAACTCCACCCTGGTGCAGGATATCCATTTCTATGCAAAGCAGCGCCGGATTGAGTTTGTTACAACCGTGGACTGGCACGAACACCAGAGCCTGCTGAAGGTTCACTTCCCGGTAAATGTCCATACTGACGAAGCTACGTTTGAAATCCAGTACGGCAACCTGACCCGCAAGACGCACGCCAACACCAGCTGGGATCGCGCACGCTTTGAAAGCTGCGGTCAGAAGTGGATGGACCTGAGCGAAGGACATTACGGCGTCAGTATGCTGAACGACTGCAAGTACGGTCATTCCGTCAAGGATTCTGTGATTGGGCTGACCCTGATTAAGTCCGGCATTGAGCCGAATCCTACCACGGATCAGGAAGTTCACCATTTCACATACGCCATTTATCCGCACGCCGAAAAATGGCAGGAAGCCGGCACGGTGCCGCAGGCGTTCTTCCTGAACCAGCCCGCGTTGGCTGTGCAGGGCGGAAAGCCGGGCGAAAGCTTCAGCCTTGCCGGACTGGATGCACCCAATGTGGTGCTGGAAACCATCAAACGCGCCGAGGATGGCGATGGTGCCATTGTGCGTATGTATGAGTGCGAGAACAGCCTGACAAATGTCACCCTGGACTGGAACCTTCCCTTCCATGCGGCAGAAAGCTGCAACTGTCTGGAACAGCCCGACGGCGAGCCGGTTGAAGTCAAAGACGGCAAGATTACCTTTACGGTAAAGCCGTATGAAATCAAGACAATTCGTATCCGTTAAATAACAAAGTCCGAACATTCTGCACGGGCGGTTGGCAATGCGCCCGCCGCCCGTGCCTTTTTTTGGAGGAAATGATGATGGAGTTTATTCCGAATCCACATAAGATCGAACACCCTGCAGGAATTCATATGCTGGACAATCAGAGCCGAATCACCCTGTGGCAGACCGAACCCGCCGCGTTGCTTTATGCACAGATGCTGCAGGGCTGCCTGCGGGAGTACGCCGGGCTGGAAGTGCCGTTCACCCGCGGTAAGCCCCGGGCAGGTGACGCCGTACTTACGGTGGATACCGCCCTGCCGCAAAACCGTTACACGCTGAGCATTATGCCGGAATGCATCACGCTGAAAGCCGGCAGCGATGAAGCGCTGTGCAACGGTGTGCAGACACTGTGCCAGTATATTGAACAGCACGGAGCCGTACTGCCCGCACTGGAAATTGAGGACTGGCCCGATCTTGCCAACAGAGGCTATTATCAGGACTGCTCCCGCGGACGTGTCCCGAAGCTGGACTACCTGAAACAGGTGGCAGATATTCTCTGCCGCTACAAGATCAACCAATGGCAGCTTTATATTGAGCACACCTATCTTTTCCGTGACCTGAGCGAAGCATGGCGTGAGGATACGCCGCTGACCGCGCAGGAGATCATGGAGCTGGATGATTACTGCGCAGCCCGGCACATTGAACTCGTTCCTTCCTTGTCTACCTTCGGGCATATGTACCGTATTCTCAGCACAAAAACCTGTTGCGACCTCTGCGAGCTGCCTGACTCGGAAAAGATTCCGTTCAGTTATACCTATGCAGGGAATCACCATACCCTGAACGTATCCAATCCCGATGCGCTGGGGTTTGTAAAAGGGCTGATTGACGAATACCGCCCGCTTTTCCGCAGCAGCAAATTCAATATCTGTGATGACGAAACGTTCGATTTGGGCAAGGGGCGCAGCAAGGCACTCGCCGAGGAGCAGAGCGAGCGCAGCCTGTATCTCAGCCATGTGAAGGCGCTGTGCGAATATCTTGTTGCGCAGGGGGTAACACCGCAGTTCTGGGGGGACATCATGTGGCGCTTCCCGGAAAGCTGTGCCGAGCTGCCCAAGGAAACCATCTGCCTGAACTGGGGCTATCTGCCGCATCAGCGGGAAAATGAGATCCGGGATATTGCCGCCAGCGGGATTACGCAGTACGCCTGCCCCGGCGTCTGTGGCTGGAACCGTTGGATGCCTCTGATGTACAATTCTTACCTGAATATCCGTACCATGTGCCACCATGCACACAAGTACAACGCCATCGGCCTTTTGAACACGGACTGGGGCGATTATGGTCATGTCAATGACCCGCGCCTGACGATTCCGGGCATCCTGTACGGCGCAGCGTTCGGTTGGAATGCAGAGCCTGTGGAATTTGACGAGCTGAACGAAGCGGTTTCCCGCCTGTATTACGGCGATACCACCGGGCAATTTGCCGGTCTGATGGCAAAGCTGCAGGATTATGAAGTTTTTGACTGGCGGAATACCGTCAACTGGATAGAATGTGATGAGAAAACCCGCGCCGAGATCCTTTCCGAGGTGGACTTTACAAGGATTGACGATGCCAACCGCGCCGTAGAAAAGGCAAAGGCAGATATCCTTGCAGCCGCGGTAAACCTTCCTGCCGGCAAAAAGCAGATTGTACAGGTACTCTGCCAGACGGCAGACATCATTGTGCTGTGGAACCGTATTGGCGCATGGCTCAATGCAGGCTGCCCGCACGGCCCCGAAGCAGATGCCATGGCAGCTGCGCTGGAAGACTGGCTGCAGCGCTACCGTGCGCAGTGGCGTCAGGTCAGCAAAGAAAGCAGCCTGTCGGTTCTGACAAACCTAATCTGCCGTTACGCGGATCTTCTCCGCGGACGCGCTTACGGAACCGTGGAGGCGCCTGCCGGGAGGTAAGCCATGGGCTGGCTTTATCAGCTGTTTTTTCCTGCGCATACACCGACCGAAAATGAACTGGAAATGGGTCGCTACCGGATTATTGCCGAAGGCGCAGTGGCCGGCGTGATTTATGCCGTTGCCACCGGCAACTTTCTGGCCGGGTATTTGAGCAGCCTTGGGGCGTCCGTATCCTTATGCGCCGCAGCGGCCATGATACCGTCTTTCGGGTGCGTACTGCAGTTTTTCTCGCCCTTTGTGTTTGAACGGATGCACCACCGCAAACTGGCTATATGGCTTATGTGCGTGGTGTTCAGGCTTTCCATCAGCAGCATTCTGCTGGTACCGCTGGCTCTGCCGGACCCCGGTCATGCCCGCGCTGTGGTGCTGGTGCTTTATACCATCGGCTTTTTCTCTGCGGGGCTTGTTACGCCGGGGCTGGAACACATGGTTTTGGGCATCGCCCCCCAAGGCGGGCGCGGTCAGTTCTACGCCGTCAAGAGCATTATCGGAACCTGCGTTTCCAGCGCGGCAACACTTGCACTTGGTCGCGTACTGGATTATTATCTGGAACAGGGGCAGGGCTATACCGGCTTTCTTATCATCGGTATTGTCAGCCTGTCGCTTACTGTGGTGGATGCCGTTCTGCTTGCTTCGGTAAGAGAGAACCCGGTAAAATTCACCTCCAAAATGCGCCCGGCGGATATTCTGCGCCCAGTGCGCGACCCTGCTTACCGTCCATTGCTTTTTTACTGCATCATCGGCGGGCTGACTGGCGGCTTTGCTTCTCCGTTCCTTTCCGTGTATGAGCTGCGGGTGCTGGGGCTCAGCCACACCTTCATCACATCGGTGGGTGTCGTGTCCGCTGTTGTGGGCATGGCAGGCAGCTGGGTGTGGGGGCGGCTGGCCGACCGCACTGCGTGGAACTGCGTTATTTGGCTTACTGCATTCCTGAATCTTTCCTGCACGCTGGGCTGGTCCTTTGTGCGCCCTTCCTTTGCACATTTGGTTGCGCCGGTTCTGATTGTCGTTGCGGCGGGCTGTGCAGGCGGCGCATCACTGGCAAGCACAAACCTGCAATTTGCATTGAGTCCTGAAAGCGGCAAAACCGCTTACTTTGGCGTAACGGCTGCCATGAGCAGCATTGCCACCTGCACATCGGCCGCAGTGGGAACCGCCATCCAGCCCATGCTGGAAAAATCTATGGGGGACAGCTCAATTTCGCTGCTGTTTTTTGTGGCAGGCA
>ENA-OPCM01001211-OPCM01001211.1-human-gut-metagenome-genome-assembly--contig:-NODE-1211-length-17580-cov-3.058545_pt1 | contig 17580 bp, 11 predicted proteins | sample MGYA00241252_ERZ501484 | MGnify/ENA primary metagenome ERZ501484 (study PRJEB25962, sample SAMEA2042583) | human gut metagenome | biome: human gut; feature: human-associated habitat; material: faeces...
GCATTCAAGGAAAACTCATTCTTCGGGATTTTTTTTGTTTTCATCCTTTAGCATAAAGAAAATGAGCCGTTCCTTGGAGGCTTTGCGCCTCCAGCCACTGGGCGAACCTCCGCAGTGTTTTCAATGGTATTAGATTTACTCTTGCCAAAACATGGTGTCCATAAAGACACAGCAAGGTATGTTTCGAGTAACTCGAAACCTTTCAAGTTACTCTTGAAAGAACAAACGAATTGTCCTCCTAAGTCGGGCAATTTTACAGATAATAATTTTAATTTGTCTAAATAGTAGCAATATATGCCAATTATTCATTTTTTCTGATTGATTATCAAGATAAAACATTATATTTGTAGCATTAAATGGTTTTAGAATTATGGCAAAGAAAAATATAGACTTAGCAGTAGTCCTTCATGATGATTGCGACTACAAGGACTGGCTTGTGGAACTCAAGGAACGATTCTACAGCCATCGCCTCAAAGCGTCATGTGCCACCAATGGCTACTTGTTGGACTTCTATTGGAAGTTGGGACGAGACATTGAAGCTAAGCAATATACTAATACTTATGGCTCTGGATTTTACAAAAATCTCAGTCAGGATTTGAAGAACGAAATGCCTGGCGTAAAAGGGTTCTCGCCTATAAACTTGCGATATATGAGTAAGTTTTTCAAACTCTATGCTCCTCTATATAGAAATATTCCGCAGACTGCGGAACTTTTCTCTGATTCGTTGTCAGACTCAAATGTTCCGCAAGTTGCGGAACAATTTGAAAAACGTCAACAGCCTGTTGATGATTTCAATATGTTGTTATCAATTCCTTGGGACCATCATCGCCGTATCATCGACAAATGCAAGGATGATATGAACAAAGCCCTGTTCTTTGTAAGAAAGACATGGGAAAATAATTGGGGACGTGATGCGTTGCTTAATTGGCTTGACACAGACCTATATGAGCGTGATGGTAAGGCTGTTACAAATTTCCAATCTACTCTTCCTGCCGTGCAGAGCAACTTGGCGCAACAGATAACCAAAGACCCTTATCAATTTGACTTTCTCAATCTAAGAGAGAAATTTGACGAGCGTGATATCGAAGATGAATTGGTGAACAATGTAACACGTTTCCTCTTGGAACTCGGAAAAGGCTTTTCGTATATGGGCAGACAATTCCGCTTGGAGGTAGGACAACAGGAGTTCTTCCCAGACTTGTTGTTTTACAATGCCCACCTCCATGCCTATGTGGTCATAGAGCTAAAAGTTCAGTCATTCCATCCATCGTTCTTAGGACAATTGAGCTTCTATGTATCTGCCATCAACCACCAATTCAAGACCGATATAGACAATCCTACCATTGGCTTGCTTATCTGTAAGGACAAGGACAACGTAGTGGCTAAATATGCCTTGGAGTCATACAAGGAACCAATGGGTATATCGGAATATCAGCTCTCCAAACTCTTCCCGAAAGACTTCAAATCATCTATGCCGACTATCGAGGAATTGGAAAAGGGGTTGAAAGATAACTAAAAGTAACGGAACTGTTTTTGCATGAACAAAGAAGAAATAAAACAAGAACAAAATAAAGGGCTAATAGCTCGCATATTAGGAGGAACACCCACTATTTTACAGAAGGTGTTCTTTATACTTATGGCATTTTCGCTGATATTATGGCCCTTGGGATGCTATGTTTCTATATTCTTCTTTGATGCCCCTGTTCGCTCTGATGTAGACAAAATATGTCGTTATGGTATGCTTATAACCATCTACTTGTATCCTATCTACTTGTTCCCTTTGTTGAGATTTATGTTTCAACTTTCAAAGAACTTAAGAGCAACTTGGCTTTATTATCTATGTCCGATAGTACCAATATTAATTCTTAGGTTGTTATTTTCAATTAGTACAATCAGTGCTCCGAAAATAGACAATACCGAATTTTGCACTAATGAGGATTTGGTTGGTCATTGGACTTTGAATGGTGGAGAAAGACAGATCAATTATCCTGAGATTGAATTTTTCAATGATAGTACGGTGGAATTATACTCACAAGCTGATACCCTATACAGATATACCTATTGTTTGCAAAATGATTCCTTATATCTCAATGACATAAATGGAAGACAATACGTAAATAAAATCAATAAAGTCGATGACGAAACCATTATGTTTGAGGGTATCGCAGATGTTAAAGGCATACAGATTTATCATAAATAAAATGTTCTTGAAATGAGAATCTATGAACGAAAAAATATACTTGAAAGAAATATAAATTATAGCAATGCGTATGATAGAAATCTTCTACAAGAAGCTATTGTATCTTGTGAAAATGCAATTGCTATTGATTTAGTGAATAAAGGCATTGATATTGATCATCAAGATAAAATGGGATGGACTCCTTTACATTTCTGTGCGCAATACAACAATATAACCATTGCAGAATTGTTATTACAAGAGGGAGCAAATGTAAATATTATTGATTGCTATGGCAATAATCCTCTATGGTATGCTGTATTCAATGCTAATGATGATTATTGTTTAGTCAAATTGCTTGTAAAATACGGAGCAGATGCATTAAGTAAAAATAATGCTATGCGCTCTCCTTTAGATTTCGCAAAGCAAATTGAAGATACAGAAATGATTAATATTCTTGCAAATAAAAATCTAATTTCAAAATACCAAAGTAAAAAGTAATATGAGGCATTTCTTATTGACAATCGTTATAGTCTTGGTCATAGCAATGGGGCTATCCTCTTGTCTATGTCAACCAAGGTCTGTAAGTTTTTCGCATCTTGTAGAAAAAATAGATAGCATAAATACTCATTTCTACACTTTACAACAAGCTCCACCGGATAGCGGTGTCCTACTAAAAGAAACTTTAGTAAAAGAACTTCTCGGAGATATTTTCTATCACCGTAAAGAGGTACAAAACAGAGAAGTTAGGCTCGTCGGTGTCAGTCAACCATATACACAAGTCCTTGCCTGTGCCTTTAACATAAAGAGCATTGGTTTTGAATGGAAAACAAATGAAACATTTCTTGTTACTTATGGACATGAAGGAAAAATTGCAGATGTGTTGTATTTAGGTATGAACGAAATTAAACCTACATTTGTAAAGTTCAGTTTCAACAGCAAACGGCATATTCCTATGGAGGATATCCAAAGAAGCAAATGGGTATATTACGAGCAAAGTAAACTTCTAAAATTAGAGGTGTTTGAAGAAATTTCATGGCTTGAAAAAGACCAAAATCCATGTTTGGACAACTACTATCATACTTTCTTCTATCGAATAGACGAACAAGGGCGTATTGTCCGCTTAAGAAAAGGGAAAATTGTACCTTATAAATATAACCATACCGACCATGCCTACGACTCATATCTTAAAGCAGCACATAAACGCTTTGCATTACAATTCACTCCCTATTCAGAAAGGCACATGAAATAGTTAGAAGAAACTGAAAAAAGAGCCCCAAAAAATCGATATATTTAGGGGATAGCAAAAAAAACAAAATTATAATGGATTTATAGAATAATCCAAATTTTATTAGTAGTTTTGCAAACGAAAAGAGTTGTTTGACAAGCAATCCTATGCACATTGCAGAAAATAGCACTGTTGCCAAATCATTACCTCCATTGAGGTGAAACACTCATAAATCGCTCATTTTAAGCTATTCGGCAGATTTTAGCGAAATTTTTTATAAAAAAAATTGGGAAAGCAGTCAGAAATCATCTGCCGCCTCTTATACTCCGAAAACCTTTTATCCCTCTCCCACCCCATCCACGGCAGGGGCATGAAGAAAAAATGTGAACGCAAAATGCGGTTATGTCATGCAAAAGTATTACCTTTGCAGCAGAAAAGCGACTCCAGACCGCATTGGAGTCTACATCAGCCTCAAAAAGAAAAAAGGAAAGGTGCTCGAGTGGCTGAAGAGGCACGCCTGGAAAGCGTGTATACGTCAAAAGCGTATCGGGGGTTCGAATCCCCCTCTTTCCGCTATAAGTCTACAGACCGGTAAGCGATGAAGCCCGATGGTCAGTAGACTTTTTTCGTTATATTGCCTATGCTCTGAGACTGTTCCCTTCCGCTTTTGCCTATGTTTTAGGAAAGAAACATCACGATTTTGCCTATGTTTTAGGAAAGTTTCTGCCTGGTTTTGCCTATGTTTTGGGAAATAATCCTTATCTTTGCAAAGTGAAACAACGTTGTAACTATCATGATATACAGGCAATTAATTGAAGATTTGACAGAATGGAGCAGACGCGGAAACCGCAAACCGCTCGTTCTGCGCGGGGCACGCCAGGTGGGCAAGACCACTCTCGTTGATGAATTCAGCAAACAGTACGACTGCTATATAAAGCTGAATCTCGAACAGAGCGCCGATGCCAAAGCATTCAGCATATCCGATGATGTGGCTGAGATATTCCAATATCTGTGTCTGCAAAAGAAAATAGTTGTAGACAAAAACAAGCGCACTCTGCTCTTTATCGACGAGATACAGAATGAGCCGAAAGCAGTGGGGCTGCTGCGCTATTTCTATGAGGAAATGCCGTGGCTGCACATCATCGCAGCCGGGTCGAGACTTCAGACGCTCATAAAACAACGCATATCGTTTCCGGTGGGAAGAGTGGAATACATGTCGCTAAGACCTTGTTCGTTTCTCGAATTCCTGAACGCCACAGGAAACGAGCCTCTGGCTGAAATGATACGCCAGCTAAACGTTTCGCCCGTATATCACGATATGCTGACAAGTCTTTTCAACCGATATACTCTCGTTGGAGGAATGCCTGAGGCTCTTGCTGAATATGCCGCCCACGAGGACATAACAAGGCTGTCGCCGATATACAGGTCGCTGATAAACGGATACAACGAGGACGTTGAAAAATATGCCAGGAACACCAATCAGACCAATGTGATACGTCATCTGCTCACGCATGGTTGGGCGGAAGCCGGACAAACCATCACATTCAGCCGGTTTGGCGGAAGCAACTATACGAGCAAAGTGGTGCACGAGGCTCTCGAGGTGTTGCAGAAGGCATTCCTGCTCAGTCTGGACTATCCGATAACGACGGTAAAGGCACCTGCCATCCCTGCCCTCACAAGACAGCCTAAACTTATTTGGCTCGACTCCGGCATCATGAACTTCTCAGTTGACATACAGACCGAATACCTGCAGAACATGTCGCTAACAGACGTATGGAAAGGACATGCCGCCGAACAGATTGTTGCCCAGGAGCTGCGCATCGCCCTCGACCGCAACTACAGGAACGAGCAGTTTTTCTGGGTCAGAGACAAGAAGGGGGCCACGGCTGAAGTGGATTTCGTATGGCAGCACAACACCTCTATCATACCTATCGAAGTGAAATCCGGCACCAATGCCCACCTGCGGTCGCTGCATTCGTTTATGGACACGGCAGACTCCACTGATGTAGCCATCAGAATATGGCCCGGCAAATACGGAATCGACGAAGTCACTACCCCCAAAGGCAAGACATTCAGACTGATAAACCTACCATTCTATTATGTAGGAATGATAGACAAGGTGATTGACAATGAGGCTTGATGGGCATTGGGTGCCTATTTGGGGAGCAAGAGATGATGCGACGGGAATATCATTCTATGAATTTCCATCAAACGCCAGACGTGCCAAAGGCATTTGTTCAAAGTTAATTTCAATGAAGTTCTTGTAATTGGCTTTTGCAAATTGACGGACCTTGGCAGTATGTTTTGCTCGACAAGCTCCATGAGGTCGAGGCTTACGTTTCGTGTATCCATAATTGAATGATATAGATATTTACTTGCAAAATCAGTTTATTATGGCTAAATTTGCAAGAAACAATTGATAAAAAGACCAATAACAGATTAAAACAAATATAATGGATGAAACAAATGTAAGGGTTAATTCTCTTAAGGCTTGGATTCTTGCCGCACGCCCCAAGACGCTCACCGGTGCTGCCGTGCCCGTTATGATAGGTATTGCCTGTGCCGTGGCTATGTATGGATGGTGTGGAATAAGGGTTGTGCCAGCTGTGTTGTGCATCCTGTTTGCTTTGATAATGCAGGTGGATGCCAACTTTATTAACGACTACTTCGACTTTATGAAAGGTACTGACGACGAACAACGTCTTGGTCCGAAGCGTGCCTGCGCGCAAGGATGGATAACGGCATCGGCTATGCGTAGTGGTTTATTCCTTACTACTCTCTTGGCTTGCATCGTCGGACTGCCTCTGGTATATTATGGTGGTTGGGAGATGATAATGGTTGGACTGGCATGCGTTGTCTTCTGCTTTCTGTATACCATATCGTTCTCGTACATCGGACTTGGCGATTTGCTTGTGCTCGTATTCTTTGGTATTGTGCCTGTTTGCATGACCTATTGGCTCACGGCTCCTCCTACCGCGCTTACGTCTATTCCGTTTGCCGTGGTATTGATGTCGATAGCTTGCGGACTGATTATTGACACATTGCTCGTGGTGAACAACTATCGTGACATCGAGAACGATAGGCGTGCAGGAAAGCTTACGCTTATTGTGCGCATTGGCGAGCGCGGCGGACTGGTTTTGTATCTTATGCTCGGACTTGTAGGCACCATTCTGGCTATTGTAGGTGTTGTGTTACTCGATTGGCACGAGGGACAATGGACACAATCGCTATTAATTATATACACGCCATTCCATACATGGGCGTTCAACGAGATGCGATATATAAGGAAAGGTGCCGAGCTTAACCGTGTGCTTGGAATGACGGCACGCAATATGTTTATATTCGGATTGCTTGCATCAGCTGCCCTTGTATTTGCCAACTGATGACAAGCCGACTGTGTCAACTTTTTCCTGACTTCGTCATTGCGTCACCCAAAATCAGGTGACGCAAAGATAAAAATATTGTTTATCAATCACTTATAAAATAAGTGTTTTTTGAGTGACGAAGTCAGGAGAACATAAACACCCGATTTCTATACCATTATATACCTGTTTTGGGGCAAGTAGCGTGCCCAATGTGGGTAAGCTGCTTTCACACTTGGGGCAAGCACGTTGCCCCAAGTGGGCAGAATCCGTATCAGTTTTCAACACAAAACGTCCGTTGTTTTTTTAGTGGATTTTGGTACTTCTGAAGAAGGAATCAGTGCGTGGTTGAAAGGATAACCTTACCGCTGTACGTATCAAAGAGTTCAAGACAAAAATCAAAGTCGAGTTTGTCAGAGATCACCCCATAAGAGCCATAATGAGGATGGCACTCCGAAAAGCATCGTAAAACGTTTGACTTATATATATGGGTGTCCTTGCAAGCTGTGAGGACTGATATTTCATGCCTTTTTCTGAACGGACCATGTCATTTCTCGCATCTGTATTGTTTTTTTTTTGGGGGAGGGGCTGACTGAATATTGCGGAGACTTACACACGAAAGTATGCGTAACTTGATGCTGGGTCTGAAACTTATCGGTCTTTTATGCAAGGCTATGAATAATGTAAGTTAAAATAATGAATATAAGAACTTGTTGACATGGAATTAAGATTTGATTAACACATTTATGAATGTAAGGTGACTTGTAAGGCAAACGGTCAAAGTTTGGCAAAAATGTAAAATGTTACGGATATCATTTGCGTTTTCCGTAACTTTTAACACAAAACGTTCTTTATTCTCAACAAGTAGTTGTATCTTTGAACGCAAATAAGAATAACATGGATAAAAAAACAGTCATTGACACGCTACAACAGCAAGGTGGATTCATAACCACGGGTGAAGTGAAAAGCCGTGGTGAATATGAGCAACTTCGCCGTGCAATAGAAGATGGAACGCTTGTGCGGCTTCGTAATGGTGTCTATGTGGAAATGTCAGCGTTGGCAAACAACATGATAGATGTGGAACGTATAGTTCCGCATGGGGTGCTTTGCTTGTATAGTGCTTTTGCTCATTATGGACTTTCCACACAAGTGCCTTCCGCTACTTGCATAGCCATTGAAGCCAAGCGAAAGGTGCGTGTGCCAGACTATCCTCCTATTGACCTCTATTATTGGAAAAAGGAGAATTTGGAGTTTGGTATAATCAAAAAGAGTATATCTGGCTATGATGTACTCATTACAGATATGGAGCGAACGGTCTGTGATGCTGTAAAGTACCGAAACAAGATAGGGCTTGATGTGTGCGGTGAGGTGATAGACAACTATCTCAAAAAGGAGAACCGCAATATATCTCTACTCCATGAATACGCACAGAAACTAAGAGTGAAAAATATATTGACTACATATTTGGAGACAAGACTATGACAAAGAATATAGGGAAGTCCATTAGGACACGCTTGCTGAACCTCGCCAAAGAAGAGAAGCAAGAGTATATGAAAGTGTTGGTTAGGTACTTGCATGAACGCTTGTTGTTCCGTATCTCTGCAAGTCCTTACAAGAGCCACTTCCTTCTGAAAGGCAGTTCGCTGTTGTTTGCCTTGGATGGGTTCAAGGCTCGTCCAACCATTGATATTGACCTGTTGGGAGAACGCATCAGCAATGATAGAGATAACCTAAAAGAGGTTTTTCAAAAAGTGTGCGCCATTGAATGTGAGGACGATGGAGTTAGATTCGATGCAACTTCACTTGAATTGGAGCCAATAGCCGTTGAAAAGAAATACCCAGGCACTTGTGTAAAAGTGGTGGCACACTTAGATACAATAGTGCAACAAGTGTCAGTTGATATAGGCTTCGGTGATGTGGTAACACCTTATCCTCTGTCATTAGACTATCCGTTGTTGTTACCAGATGTTCCTGCCGTGGAACTGTATGCCTATTCATTGGAAACTTTGATAGCAGAGAAGTTTCATGCAATGGTTGACCGTGACGAAAGCAATAGTCGCATGAAAGATTTCTTTGATGTGTATCAGTTGTTTACCAACCATGAGATAGACAAGGAACTTCTGCGGAAGCCATTGTCGGTACGTTTAAGAACAGGAATACTCCTTACCGAGAGAACCTTGCCCTTTTCACAGACAAGTTTGCAACGGATGCCACACGCAATATTTGGTGGAAAGCATTCTTGAAAAAGATACGTTGGAAAGAACAGATAGACTTTTCAGTTGTGATGAAGTGCATCAAAGAGAACCTACAGGCATATTGGAACAAAGAAACATTAGGATGATAGCGAAAGGGCACATTTGATTTTGGATGGTGCCAAAGAACACTATATTCTTGATATAGAGCATAGTGACAAGGCAATTGAGATTATTGAAACTCTTTTGCCTGCGATGCCTTACCCAAAAAGAAAAAGAAGCGAGACTGACGGCAGAGAGTACTTGTAGACTCTCTGCCTTTTCTTCGGACTGCTTACAACGATTCTATGCGAAAAACAGTATGATATACTACTTTTCTATTGGTTCTTATAGAATAAAAGGGGATGATTGGCAATCATATCCTATAAGGGAAGTCGTTTCACCCCTACCTCTCTAAAATATCATTTGATAACTTTGGTTTTCACATTTTGAGTTCGGTTGAAACGTTCCCATCCAAACACTATTTGGTAGTTTTTAATGTAAGCGAAAGTTAAAGACGTTAAATTATTACCCTTTCGTATCTAAACAGAATCCACATAGCCACTTTTCTACCGTTTAGAGCGTATAATACTGATAATCAACTAATAATAGATACAAACTTAATACTTAAAGGCCTTTAACAAAAAAACGGCGATTATTTACCCAAATCTAATTCTACAACAACGATTTGGGTAAAAAATCCACGTTTTATTTTGCGTTTATTCCGCTCTCTTCCAGCCTAAGAGTCCCTTTCCTTCTCCATCAAGTTCAATGCCCAATCCTATGACTTGGCGCTTGTCTGCCTTGAAAGGTTCCATATATTGACGGTTGAGGATTTGTTCGGTGGCAGCTTCCTTACCGCCGTTGTTATGTAGTTTCAGTTCGATGACATAGATATAGCGTGAGGTCTTCACCGTCATGTCGATTCTGCCGGTAGACATCATGTGCTCTACCTCTACGCTCAAGCCGATGGCATTGAGTATGGTGCTGATGACGAGACGGTAACGTTCCTCCATATCCATAGAAGCGAGCTTCTTGTTGCTGTATGGAACATCGGCGATGAGGGCTTTCAACGATTTCATGGCTTCGTCTATCTGCCCGGTGCCCAGCTGAGCATACAGATTGGCTTGTATGGATTGGATGTCACTCTTTTCCCGTAAGGTCAGGGCAGGGAGAACCATTTCGTAGAGGGCTTGCCTCACCTCTTCATTCGGGAAGCCCAAGATATAGCCAAACTCATCACAGTCCTTGATGGTCAGGTAGCCCGACTGATAGAGAAATAGTTCGGCACCGCCTCCAGTTACGTCTGACATTTCGATGGTGTTTCGCATGATGCGGATGTTCTCATAGCTGCCGAGACGAAGTTCTATGTTGTCAACAAACTTTGGAAGTAGGGATGTCGCTCCAGAGGAAGCCCAGAAGTTAATTATTTCTTTTGATTTCAACGCATTGACGAGGCTGTATGGATTGTAAACATCCACCATATTGCGACGACTGAAGTGATACCCGTCGTAATATGCTTTCAATCTGTCGTGGGTTTCCTGTACAGACCAACCGTTTGCTTCGCTCATCTTTTTGAGTTCTGGCATAAAGTTCTCTTTTATTTCCTCCTCGGTAATGCCGCAGATCGCTGCGTATTCGGGCATGAAACTGATGTTGGTCAGATTGTTGAGGACAGAGAAGAGGGATATCTGTGTGAACTTGGTGATGCCGGTGATGAAAACGAATTGTTCGTACTCGTCGTCCGCCTTTAGTATGGCAAAAACTTCACGGTAAACTCCAGTACATTTTTCATGATCGGGCGTTCTCCATGAATGTTGCAATGGAGAGTCGTATTCGTCTATGAGAACCGCTACTCTCAGTCCGGTTTGCTTATATGCCGTGGCTATAATGGCATGGAAACGATCGGCAAGCATGGCAGTTGGATCTGGAGTAATGTTGTATTTCTCCTCATAATCCTTGAAGCGCAGGTTCAGGTAAGAGCGCAGAGTGTCTTCGTTGGCACCTCCACGGCTCATGTCGAGACGTATGACAGGATACTGCTTCCAGTCTTTCTCCAACTGCATAATCTTCAGTCCTTCAAACAGGTCTTTTCTTCCTTTAAGATACGACTCCAGCGTATCGACAAGCACAGACTTGCCGAACCGACGAGGGCGGCTCAAGTAATTATACTTTTCTCCCAAGTTTACCATGTTCCATACGATATCGCTCTTGTCCACGTAGAGATAGTTTTCCTCCCTGATAACCTTGAACGACTGAATGCCTACCGGCAATCTCCTGAATCTTTTGTCTGTCATATCAGCGCCTCCTATTTGCCTTGTTTATGCCTTATTTCTGCGAAGATACATTATTTGTACGAATAATCCTTGTCAACTTACATATTTTTGTTTGAAAATGTTTCTTGCAGCCACTCATTTTTCATTTCTCTATTTCATCTTCTGCAGATTCTCCAATGCATATAGCGGAACGATGGTTATATGACGTACGGCATTGTCAGCTTGGGAGTCGGTGTGGCTGAATTCTCCGAAATTCTCGAATGAGCAGCGGATTGCCTCTGTAAGATGTTTCTCTCTCATGAATAGCCATAGACTCTTCATGCCACCCTGCGTGCCAGACTTTATCTCTATCGGGGTGACTTTGAGATTAAAGATATCGAGATAGTCTATTTCAGCAATGCTATTCCCACTTTTCTCCCAATAGAACATCCGTTGTCGCTGCACGCATGGTTTATTTCGCAAGATTTCAAGACCAGCCACCATCTCGACCAAACCACCTTTGTTGACAAGTTCTTGAGGATTGCCAGTCATGATCTGCTCTATAAGATGCTGCGCAAGATTTCCTTCAAGCTGCAAAACCGTAAGAAGGAGTCCCGAATCAAGAAACAGAATCTTCATGTTTTTTTCGTTCGCCTCTGCATCAAGCGGAATACCATTTCCAGAGGTGGCGACGACAGGAGTGGTTAGTCCGGCAAGCGTCAGCAGCCGGACAGCCTCTCTGATTTGTGAACTTCTGTAGTCTGCGGAGATTTGTTTGAATGTAATCTTCTCTCCTGGCTGATGGCAGATGCCACGCATTGTCGTTCTCAGCAAATCGGGAGAGACCCTTTTCTTGTATTTGCTGAAGTCGTCATCGTATGTCAGAATAATATCCTCTTGAACACGGCTGCATTGGTTGAAATCGTGAGTCTTGATCCATGCCAGCACAGCCTCAGGCATTCCGCCAACCAAAAGGTATATACGGAAATATTCTACGAGTTTTTCATGAAAAGCATCATCCAAAGGGTGTCGGCTGTCAGCTTGCCCTTTCATGTCTATCAGTCCATTTTCATCATTCGCTTTCAGAAACTCATCAAACGTCATAGGATACATAAACAAAGTGTGTATGCGTCCCACGCCATAAGTAGGTAGTTCTTGAAGCGTGAACTCCAGAAGGGAACCAGCCGCAATGACATGCAACCCTGGGTAGTCTTCTTTGAAAAAGCGCAATGCCATGATGGCTTCCGGACACTCCTGTATCTCGTCAAGAAACAGAAGAGTTTCGCCCTCTTCTATTGGGACATTGATATATTTTGCTATCTTTTGCGCAATCAAGCGTATGTCTATATCTCCCTGGAAAAATGTCTTGACGGCTTTGTGACGTTCAAAGTTTACCTCAGCGAAATACTTGAATTCTTTTCCAAAATGTCTTACTGCCGACGATTTACCTACTTGTCGGGCACCTCTAAGCAGAAGTGGTTTCCTCATCGGATTATTCTTCCATTCCAACAGTTCTACGTCTATGTTTCTCTGAATATATTCCTGCATAACGAAAAGTACTTGATTATCAAGCACAAAGATAAGAAAATTGCTCAATTCCGACAAATAATTCCTGCTGTTTTTGCTCAATTCCGACAAATAATCCATACCTTTCTTGCTCAATTCCGACAAATAATGCATATCGACTCGTTTACTTGTCTATTCGTCTACCGACACCATATCATAAACATTCGAAACATGGGGTAATTATTTTTCCAGCAATGTCACTATTTGGCATAGCGACGCAGTAACTTTGCACCCGTAAAGTACAATAATAATATAACGACTATACGAAAGATGAAGAATAAGGAAGTCGGTTGCAACCATTGAACCATTATGGACTTGTAGAGTTCGCAACTTATCAATACCTTTGTCTTTCGAAAGCCATAACCGGTCATTAGGACAAGCTGTTACAAGACCCTGCATCAGAGGGCACAATGACCGTTATTGGGGTAAATGGTCTAAATCCAAACAGATATGGGAAATCAAGAAATCTACAAAGTGATAAAGTCGATTGCCGACGAGCTGTGCAGAGACAACAAGACTTTTCTGAGGGCAGACTTGGCATTTGAGCTGAAGAAGTATGGCGTAAAGAGCGACTCTTCTGAAGTGGAAAGCCTGGTATTTGGAGCCTATAGCTTCTACAAAAACGACAGTAACATCAGCATCGCTTTCGTGACCAACAATTCACGCACTACACTCGTTGCTGACTACAAGTTGAACAATTGTCTTGAACAGGGACGTATGGACGATGCCCTGGCGATTGCAGAGAATGAACTGCAGGTTACGGCAAACTCTTTTGACACGTTGCAGCACATGGTGTTGCAAAACCTTGAGACTGCCATGGTTCAAGGGGCATCAAAAATGACAGATGTGCTGACCGGCACGAGTGGAGCCAAAGAGGTGAGGAGCAAGGCGTCTGCCATATTCGACAGATACACGAAGCTGGTAGAGGCTTACAGATATGCCGAAGACAACGTGCGCGACAACATCAGCGACTTCACTTCGCTGCGCAGCGACATTGAAGCCACTTACCGTGAATACGCCATGAGACTCATCGACATCTATGGCGACTCTATCAAGATGGTGTCGCCAGAACTGTTCGACTTCAACCGGATTGAATGGCTTGATGTGGACAATATGCTCAAGGAAATTGAGTTGGAATACAACAGGATTCAGGAGAAATGCGGCTTTCTGATTACCAGGATTTCAGAGAGTTTCCGCGCCTCGCTGCAAGAATCCATGAACGCTTACAAATCTACGGCAAACAGCAACAAGACGCTGGGACTCGCCATGGCTGGACTGGGGATGCTCAACCACTATATGGTTGCGAGCGAAGAGACCAACCAGCTGCGCGGCGACCTGCAGGTGATGCAGACCAGCGTGAAGCACGACGCCACTCGCATAAAGGCTGACATGTCACGACTGCTCGTGATATACAAGACGCTCAACGATATCGTGATACCGAAGGCGAATGTATATCTGCGTTTTGCATCCAGATTGATGGATTCCGATTTCAAGTCGATGACAGACACGCTGTATGGAGACGCCAACGTGAGGCCGCTCGAGGAGGAGCGTCAGGCTTTGATCAGGCAAATAAAATCCATCGAAATGGAGATGAACGACCATCTGCAGAATATCGACGTCTATAAATCGATGGTAGCAGAACTCACCACCATGCTGGAATCCAAACGGCCAAGCTATCAGAAAGCCAAAAGCCGCAAACCGTCGAAGCCTTTCTTCCTGGTGAACTGGCTAACATTCGGCAACGCCAACCGCAACTACTACCGCAATTATTCTGAATGGGATGCCGCTTGCGCTCCGCTTATCAGGGAGTATGACAACATGCTGGTGGACCTGAAGCTCGACAAGGAGGAACTCCTGTCGCATCAAGAAGCGGTGGATATGGTGAAGAGCGAGCATTCAAGACTGTCAGGAAGGCTGGATGCCGTGTCGAGAGATATAAGGAGCAGGATTGTCAGCTCCGACAACCTGAAGATCAAGACTCTGAAGTATCTCAGAGATGTGGTGGCGATGCTGAAGCTGGGACGGGAGATTGCCGAGAGCAAACTCGACGACAAACTGCTCCGCACTGTGGAGATTTCTGACTTCAAGGAAACCACCAAGCTGTCGGCTGACATCGAGGAGAACCTGACGGAGTTTACGAATGTATTGGCAGACAATCTGCATGTAGACCGACGCATGACAAACCGTCTGCTTGATGATGTTGCGGAGCTGGCTGGCGAGAACAACAAGAAACTGCAAGGCACACAACCGCAGCAAAAAGCCAAGACACCGGCATATACCGAAGAGGAGCTGGATATGGTGGAGGCAAAGGCTGAAAAGACGTTGCAGCAAGGCATCGCCCTGTTTGACAGTGTGGCGAGACTCAAGCTTCAGCAGCTGAACGGAAGGATTGCGGCTGCCGCATACGACGAACAGTTGAGAGAATACACGAAGACCTTCAAGGGGTATCTGGACAAGATTGATGACAAGAGTGCTTACCTGCGCAAGATCTTCACACGCATCAACCTGGCAGACAATGAGGAGGAACGCAGACAGGCTATGGAGATGCTGTCTGACCTCAGCGGATACTCACTGAGCATGGAAGACTTCACTGATTTTATGAACGGAAACAAACAAATCGAATTATAATGGAAAGTTCAAGAAGACAACAAGCCCAGAGTGATCTGGGAATGAATTTCGAGAGAGAAGACCTCAAACGCAATGCGGCTCTTGCCAAGGAGCAAGAGCGAGTGGAAAAGAAGCAGGCTAAACGCGAGCAGATGATGAACCGCTCGTCTTACCGCATGATGGTGAAAACGGCAAAGTATATGGATAAATACTATCTTGATCCACTCATCGGACTGATTCCGGGAGGTGTCGGAGACACGATATCAAGTCTGGTAGCCCTGCCGTTCATATACTATAGCCTCTGTGTAGTGAAGTCCATTCCGCTGACCTTGGCTGTCATATACAACATCCTAATAGATGTCATGCTTGGAGCCATACCGGTTATCGGTAATGTGTTTGATATATTCAAGCGTTCGTATGTCGATAACTTGAAGCTGATTACGGGCTATATCGAGGATGATAAGGAGATTATCAGCAAAGTGCGAAAGAAAGCATTTGCCACGGCAGTGCTTATAGCCATTTTATGTTTGTTGATTTACTTGGTAGTAAGGGCTGCAATATGGGTGGCCAGCCGGCTCTTCTAACCATTCTAAATATCCACAAAATGGGTACAAATCGTGCCCAACCGGGGCAAGCACGTTACCCACTTGGGGCAAGCACCGTGCCCAACATGGGCAAGCACCGTGCCCAACATGGGCAAGCACCGTGCCCATTTTTCAATGATTGGCGACCATTTTCCAGTGGTATGGTTTTATAAAAAATAAATACAGCTCCAAGGGCTGACACTTCATGCATGAGGTGTCAGCCCTTAATCCAAATATCTACTATTATTGCTTAGGAGTGGTAAACAAGTGACATTGACAGAGACTAACGGCAAGGAACTCAAACAAAAGACAATATCTGGTAATAGACTTTTATTTCAAATATTTCCGAAACCTGCGTTTCGAAAACAAGAACACAGATATTGGCAATAGCTGTAGACGAAATAGAACATACTGCTTGCTTCTACGAGGTTAAACGCCAAGCCAAGGATGTTGTCATCGGTATTGTGAAAGAAAAAGCCGAGCATTTTTTCCAGATTACAGGAGGATTCAAGAAATACAACATAGAGTATAAGGGTCTGTCTATGGAGGATATGTAATCGGCTCTTGTTTATCCATTATAAAAGACAAAAACGAGATTTTCAGTGGTTTTATCTTTTATACAAGATAAATTCGGGAACAAAGTTTCTTTTTTTTTATCTGCCATGCCACTATTTGGCACAGCTTCGTAGTATCTTTGCAACCGTAAAACAAAAATAATAACATGGCGACTATAGGGAAGACAGAGAAATTGAAGTATATCTGCAATCCATGAACCATTATGGACTTGTAGGGGTTGCAACTTATCAATACCTTTGTCCTGCCAAACCAGAATCGGTCATCAGGAATGCAATATCCACAAGCAGACGGGGCGATTGGGGGCTATAGTCCAAACACGAAAGGAATAGCTTATGTTTAGAGGAATGACAAAATTTGTCTGCGATGACTGCGGACATAAATTCAAGGGAATGGACTGTGAGTATTGCGCCACGGTGTTCACCGCCCCGGTAAAATGCCCAGAATGCGGCAGCTGTCACACCCGACCTTCTTCCGGTTTGTTTTTCAGTTCTAACAAATACATCTATAAGGAGATCTGGAAGACATTGGATGAAAAAATGAACAACACTGAAAAACAATAATATATGAACGACGGATTATTCTTTCGTCCCTTCGTCGGCTCGTCATACGCCGACGGAGGACTCTTCGGCAAGCGCATAATGGTGCTTGGCGAGAGCCACTACTGTGATGAGGGCTGCGCCGACTGCGGCGACTGCCTTCGTCATCGGGAGTGTATGGAGTTCACCAATGGTGTAGTGAAGCAATATCTCGACGACAGAGTGGAGCGGCAGAGATGGATGCAGACGCTGCTGAAGTTCGAGCGCTCGCTCGTGGGCAGGGAGACCGACCAGACATTGAGACAGAGGATATGGCAGTCGGTGGTGTTCTACAACTATCTGCAAGTGGCAATGGGAGGTCCGCGTGAGGCTGGTACTTCTGCGCAATACCGCCAAGCCGGCGAGGCACTGTTCTGCATGATGGAAAGATACCAGCCCGAATATCTCATCGCATGGGGC
>ENA-OPCM01001220-OPCM01001220.1-human-gut-metagenome-genome-assembly--contig:-NODE-1220-length-17476-cov-3.197865_pt1 | contig 17476 bp, 11 predicted proteins | sample MGYA00241252_ERZ501484 | MGnify/ENA primary metagenome ERZ501484 (study PRJEB25962, sample SAMEA2042583) | human gut metagenome | biome: human gut; feature: human-associated habitat; material: faeces...
AAGACTGCAAGCAGTAATTAAAAAATACAATAAACGGCCTAATGACCGATTTGGGTTAAACGTCCCAACGTTCGATGCACTATCTTCACATAATAGCAGAATCTTGATTGTGAAGCCTTGAATTAGAGTTGTTTTGTTGGAAAGTATAAAAAGCAATGATTATAGTGTGGTTCCTTTAACTTGAGATCTTTGCGTGTTATAAGGAATAAACCTTCAATCGTAAGGGATAAAGTTTGAACATATCAAGAAAAGCTTTTGCCTAAAAACGCAATTATATTAGATGTCTTTCGTTATTTATAAGGAAAATTATTACTTTTGAACCGATAAAAGTATAGTAACATGGCTAACGTTAAAGGATTAAATAGAATAAAAGTCGTTTTGGCAGAACAACAACGAACAAATAGATGGCTTGCCGAACAACTTGGTAAAGGGGAAGCTACTATCTCGAAATGGTGTACCAACCGGACACAACCATCATTGGAAACATTGGTGGAAATAGCAAAAGTACTACACGTTGATACCAAAGACCTCTTATGGTCTATTAAAGAAGAATAACTCATAGCGATATGAAAAAAAACTATAGTCCATATACTGCAGCCTTGACAGGTGGGGGCTTTCTTTTCGAAGAAACACTCATCCTGTTACCTTTACTACAAGCTGAGAACAGTGAAGAACTGCTCCAAGAAGAAAAGGTTAATAACAATCTGCTGCATATAAATGCAGAAACAGCTCGTTCAAGAAACATTCATGAGATAAAAAGGCGTTATCAAACCATGCCTCCTTTATTCTGGGATGACTTTAAGAAAATGAGTGATAATGACAAAGTTGTAGCTCTCTTCTATGTGATTCTCAAAACATACAAGATTTGCTTTGACTTCCATGTAAATGTCACCATGCGTAAATGGAACAGTATATCAAAGAGCATAGACAAGGAAGACTTGATGATGGAGTTCAATGAAATATCAGCAAAGGATGATTTCGTTGACTCTTGGAGCGACACGACAAAAGGGAAGGTTACAGGGGCCTATCTTACCATCCTCAGAAAGGTGGGAATGCTTGACAAGGAAAATCATCTTCATTCTTTGACTTGCGACAATTATGGCTACTATCTGGCAAAGGGAGAACCTTGGTTCTTGGAAGCTTGCCTCTTACAGCCATACGAGATAAACAACATTAAGAAATCAATGATATGACGATAAAGGAACTTGATGATAAACTAAACAGTCCTGGTTTTCAGGACACGGAGAATGGTGATTTGTTCTATAACTTCTTCATCTATCAATATCCTGCTGACAATGAGTATGACATTCGCAGGCAGATACAGGAGTTCAAGGCGAACCTCATTCGCCCAATTAATTATGTTGATGTGCTTACGCTTAATCTGTTTGAGGAGTTTTGTCACTTCCTCGACCAAAAGAAGTTCTTGCGCCATCCGTCTATGTTGAAATATCAGCTCGAAAAAGAGCAAGAAGACCCATCAAAGGCGCAAAACACTCAGGACACATTGACACGCAATGCTCATTCTCCAGAGTTTGTGCAGTATATTCATCAACGTATCGTCGATCATATCACCATTAAGGATAAATATCGCCGTCCGTACGTGTTCCTGTATGGCATCGGCAGTATGTACCCATATCTGAGAGTCAATGAGTTCCTTGCCCTCTATGAGGATTATAACGAAACTGGAAAATATAAGATTATAGTCTTTTATCCTGGACATCGTGACCAGAACTCCTTCCGTCTGTTCGATACACTCCCAGATAATCACACTTATCGTGCAACCCTTCTTATCAATGAGTAACTTATGAAACTGAAAGAACTATATAGCAAGCCTATCAACCGTGCTGTCAATCCCGCCGTCAGTGCGACCAAATTTGATCCGGAGACAGAGCGGATAGAAATACAGGAATATGTGTTTACGGATGAGATAATCAATGGTCTCTTTCGCATTCTCGATGCCATCAAGAACAATAAACCTTACGACCATGTGGGTATTTGGATTGATGGTTACTATGGTTCGGGAAAGTCTCACTTCTTGAAATACCTCGACTACTGCATCACGCCTTCCACCCGTGATGATGCACTGTGTCGTCTGCTTGAAGCGGTTAAAGCCATTGACCCACTTGATGAGAAGCACAACCTTGGTTTTGATTACGAAGAGTTGCTTTCTATTGCCAACTGGCTGAAACGTGCCACGATTGATACTTGCATCTTCAACCTTGAAACAAGCTACGATAATTCCACAGACAAGAAGAAGGCTTTCCTCCATGTCTTCTGGAATGAGTTCAACGGCAAGCGTGGTTTCAATAAGTTCAATATCACTTTGGCACAAAATCTTGAAAAGCCGTTGGCTGAGAAAGGAGTCTTTGAGGCTTTCAAGAAGCGCATTGCCGAGGAAGGTGGCGATTGGAACGACCCAGGCATGGCTGCCGACCTCATAGACAATGAGCTTGATTGGGTGCTCGATATTGCCAAGGAATTGGCTCCGACACTCTCTGTTGATAGCATCCGTGAGCGCATCATCAAGCGAGACACCAATATGAGCATCGACCGCTTCGGTATGGAACTGGCTTCCTACCTGAAGGACAAGGGCGATGACTACCGTCTGATTCTCCTTGCCGATGAGGTGAGTCAGTTCATCAACAAGGAGCGTGACCGCTATCTCAATCTTCAGGAGATTATCACAAAACTCTCAGAGGCTTGCGATAACAAAGTATGGGTGGCTTGTACAGCACAGCAAGACCTTTCCGAGATTATGGACGACTGTAATATTGCGGAAGAAAAGGACAAGGAGGGTAAAATCAAGGGACGTTTCGAGGTAAAGGTGTCCTTGAAAGGTACACAACCTGAGGTCATCACCCAAAAGCGTATTCTCGACAAGAAAGAGGACGTGAAACCAGAACTTGCTTCACTCTACAATAAATATAAGGCAGGTTTCGACCTACAGTTCAAGTTGCCAACTTCGTATAGTAGCTATGACTCACAAGATGATTTCGTAGATTACTATCCATTTGTGCCTTACCAGTTCAAGTTGATTATGCAGGTGTTCAACTCATTCCTTGCCCTCGGCTATGTAGCCAAGGAGGTGAAGGGTAATGAGCGAAGCATCATCAAGGTCATCCACTCAACCGCCAAGGCTAACGCTGAAGCAAACTTGGGCAAGTTTATCTCTTTCGACGAACTATATAACAATATGTTTGAGGAAGGCTTGCAGGCTCGTGGCCAGAAAGCTCGTCAGAATGCCATCGACATGTCACGCACCTATCAGACTGACCGCCCTGAACGAACGCAGCTTGCCTTGCGTGTTGCCAATGTGCTTTTCATGATTTGCAATATCTCGCAGACCGATCAGTTGCTGTTCCCTGCTACCATCGACAACATTACCACTCTCCTTGTCAACGACATGGAGACTCCTCGTCTTACCATCAAGAACGAGGTGGAGAAAATTGTGGAATTCCTTTGCGACAACAATATCATCCGTCGAGAGCAGGGCAAGCAAGGTGCGCCAGATACCTTCACCTTCTATAGCGAGGAGGAAATGAAGGTGGCTCAACTTATTCAGAGTCAAGTGGTTGACAACAACACTCAGGCAGAACAGTTGAAGGAAATATTCAACAAGTACATAACAGCCCTGAAAAATAAGGAGCAATACAAGACTCGTAGCTTCTCCGTAGGTCTCACCATCAAGCAGCGTACCTTCCTTTCGAACAATCCTGATGTGCAGGTGGAGTTTGTGATGGATGCCGACTCTGAAACCGCCGAGCAACTGGCTTTGCAGAATAGTAACCAAAACCGCATGGTTTACTACGTGGGGCCACAGTACCGTGACAACAAGCGTCTGTACAATGCTTTCTACTGGTACTGTCAGGCTAATCGCTATATGGCAACACAAGTAACAAGCGATGAAAACAAGAAAACACGTGACGAGTTTGAGAAACGTGCCAACCAACTCTATGAGAATGTCATCAAGAAGGAGTTTGAGAAGATTCTCGACACCTGTCCCGTCGTCTCTGGTCTCAGTGTGATTGACGAGGCGGAATTGGGGCAGAAACGTGGTAATGACCGCTATCGTGTAGCTATGGACAAGCATCTCTCAGGTATCTATACCAAAGCTAATCTTGTGGATTATCCAAGTATGCCACGCACGACAGATCAACTGAAAAAGGCCATTCTGCGTCCTATACAACCAGGAGATTATGATGGAATGAATGCCGTGCTCACCGATGCCGAGCACGAGGTGGATATTTATCTCAACAAGCAGTTTGCCGAGGTAAACGTGTCTGATGTGCTTGCCAAGTTCTCGAAAGCACCATACGGATGGGATAATATCTGCACATTGTATGTCATCAATGAGTTGGTGCGCCGTCATAATCGTGACTACTCTTATGCCAATAACCCCAATGTGGAGACTTCAACCGTAGCCAGCCGCATCGTCAATGAATCAAACAAGTTCACGCTTCGTATAGCAAAGGTCATCTCACCACAGGTTGTCCAAAAGTTTGTCTTTGCATGGAAAGAGATTTTTGGCGTTTCGGCAGCTCCAACCTCTACTGATAGCACACAGCTCCGAGCTTGTCGTGACATAGATAGCGACCGCAGTCTTGCCAAGTTCATCAAGGGCTATAAGGATATTGAGCAGCAGATAGCAGGTTACCAGTTCTGCCAGCCTATCCGTGAGGCTATTGAGCTCTTCGAGTCATGGCTGGGTGAGCGTGACCCATTGAAGTTCTTCAACCTCGTCATTGCTGCCAAGAATGAAGTCAAGACGCTCATTGATAAGTGCAAGGAGGTGGTTCAGTTTACTCACGACCAACTCTATGTCTACAAAAAACTCATTCAGTTTCAAGATGACAACCAGTATAACTTCTCATTTATACCGATAGAGTTGCAGGGAGCTGTCAGCGATTTCTGCAAGTTAAAGGATGATCCTTGGCCTATTGCAGGCCTTCGTGGCTACATCAAGCTGCAACGCCAACTGTCGGGCATCTTGGATGGCGTGCGTGATGACAAGCGTAGCAAAGTGAGCAATGCTTATACCGAGGCCTTCAGCCAGCTTCGCCATATCTGTGAGAAGAACAATGTTGATGTTAATATTCTTCCTAAAGAAGATGTTGTCATCAGCTTGAAGACTGCTCCGTCTAATCTTTTGCAGCTTCAGAACAATCTGAGTACAGACGAGTTCTATCAAGAACAGGTAGTTAAAATTCTAGCCGCCGCTAAGAACGACGATGATGACGATGACAAGAAAGTTAAGAATATCACGCTTAACACTAAGACCATGCATCCTCTCCAGACCACAGCTGACATTGACGACTATCTCAGTCGCTTGCGCACGCAACTGATGAAGGCTATCGAGAATGGTGACAGCGTGATGGTAGTTAGATAATTTATAATGTATAATTATGGCAGAGACAAGAATTAAAGACATAAATATAAGCATCTGGAACAATCGGAAAGTACAGTTTTCCGCACACCAGGATGTCAATATCATCATGGGTATCAACGGAAGCGGAAAGACGACCTTTCTGAGCAACCTGTATAATTCGTTGACAGAAAACAAGAAGGATACTGAGGATGTAGTTTATTTGCCCTCCATTGACAACATATCAATGAGAGACAAGCGAAAGACGGCGACAGCCCTTTCGCAAGACTTGGAGTATTATATCTATGACATGAAGACGGGGCCTTCGTTGATGAGTCTTCGTATGTCGATGATTGACAGCCCAGAGAAAAAGCAAGTTGAGTTAAGAGCTCGGATTGCAGATTTCCAGAATGCGGTCAACAGCCTTTTTGCATTGACCCATAAACGAATAGAGATAGAGGGTAGCAAGTTCTCAGTCGTCACAGATAATGGTACATTGCCTGTTGGAGCATTGTCATCTGGAGAGATGCAGATACTGCTCATCCTCCTGAGGGTATTTCTCTTGAATGGTCGTGGAGCTGTAGTATTGATAGATGAGCCTGAAAACTCATTGGACATTGACTGGCAGTTTGATTTAGTCAATCTGCTTGTCCGTCTCAATCCTAATGCCCAGTTCTTCATTACGACACATTCTCCTGCTCTCTTCGGTGATGGTTGGGGCGACAAGGTTTGGTACATGGAGCAAATCACGAAAATGTAGGGCGTATGGACTGGATTAGTAAACAAGCCAAACTTTACCGTAACCTATCCCTAACCAATCGCTATACGGCAATAGTGCATTTGGAGGACAAGGAAGACGAGAAGTTTTGGGATTATCAGTTGCAACATGTCAAGCCTGGTCATTATCGCTACTTGTACTACAGCAAGAACAATAATGGAACGGACACTCGTGGATGCGAACAATGCCTAAGGTTCAGACCTTATCTCACAGACCGATTCTTTGTCTGCATAGACAGTGATTTGCGTCTGCTGAAGGGTGAAGGTGGATTGACTGCGAGCAATCATATTGCCCAGACTTATGCTTATTCGTGGGAAAATCATCTATGTGAGTCTTTGCATGTCAGCGAGCTTATGAAACAAAAAATAGGGCAGGTGAATTTTGACATAAAGGAGTTTATGGCAGCATTCTCTGAAATTGTCTATATGCCCTTGCTCTATTTGGTTCGTTACTCGGCAAATGGCAATTTGAACAAGTTATGGAATATATCTAAATTCAATGCTTGCATACCATTACAACCCAAACGTTCTGATTTGGACGATAACGGCAAGGTATATCTGTCGGTCATTAAATCTCGTTTTGAACAAGAACTGATGAATCTGACAGAACAACCAATCGACAAGATAGAATCTGTAGCAGAGGAGAATGCTTATCTGCATATTCAGGGGCATTTGCTTTATAAGATGATGCTCCATATCGGCACTTTACTATGTCGTGGAACTGGTGTGGCATTTAAGACTGACATTCTTGACAAATGTCTGCATACTACGGGATATGAAGAGATTGAGTCATTGCAAAGAGACTTGAAGCATATCCTTATTCAATAACATAATCTAATATGGACACAAATAGAATCAAACGCTTCGCAACCGAAGCACGAAATATACTGAAAGCCGGCATTGCTGCCAAGATTACTACGCTTGGCTTCGACAAGAACGGCAATGTTGCAGAAGAGAATAAACCTCGTTTGATGCAGGGTGGTTCTCTCTGGAATGAGCAGTTGCAGACAGAGGGCTTCTACTATCAGTGGATGTCCCTCTATAACCGTATTCAGCAGAAAGGTATCAGCGAGGTGTATGAGGCGGCTGCCTACACGTGGTTCAACCGTCTCTGCGCCATCCGAATCCTGCAGAAGAACAATCTCTGCAGTCCGGTTCTGGCGTATGCTGATGCGGCACGCACTCCTGTCATCGTGGATGAAGCCCGACAGGGACGCATTCCGCAGATGAAGGAAGAGTTACGCCAGCGACTTGTAGAACTTCTTGATGATGACACCAAGGTGACAGAGCAGTTTGCCATCCTCATCACAGCTTGGTGCCACGACAACCCGATCATCAACCAGTGTTTCGGCGGCATTGCCGACTACACCGAGCTGCTTCTGCCCAACAACATCCTGGCAGAAGGCGGTTTCGTGGATCAGATTAATAATACAGAATTTATCACCGACGATGATTTCAAATCACCAGAGTTGATTGGATGGCTTTATCAGTTCTATATCTCTGAGCGCAAGGACGAGGTGTTTGCCAAGAAGGGCAAGTTCGAGGCTGATGAGATTCCTGCAGCCACACAGATCTTCACCCCTAACTGGATTGTGAAGTACATGGTGCAGAACACCGTGGGCAGAATCTATCTGGACAACAATCCATACGAGACACAGCTGCAAAAGAATTGGCAGTATCTCGTTGAGTCTTCGGAAAAACCAAGCGAAGATACCATCTTGAAGTACAACGAATTAGAGGACTTAAAGGTAGCAGACCTCGCCTGCGGTTCCGGTCATATTCTCAACGAATGTTTCGACCTGCTCTATGACCTTTATATTGCCGAAGGCTATGGTCGTGGAGAGGCCGTGGAGAATATCTTCAGCCACAACCTTACGGGTATCGACCTCGACACCCGTGCCAAGCAGTTGAGCCAGTTTGCCCTCCTGCTGAAGGCTTGCCAGAAGGATGCCGCCTTTGTCGATGCGCATTGTATGCCTAATGTGCTCACGATGCCTGTATGCGACAGCTACACGGTAAAGGACATTTTAGGCCATTTCGTTTGTGCCTACCAATTGGATTGGGCTAATGTGGATAGAAAAGAGTTGGAGGATGCTTTCGACCTCATGAAGGACGCAGACTCTTTGGGCAGCATCATGCGATTCGAAATTAGCCAGGATACTCGTGAGCACTTGATTGAGGCTGTGAATGCTTATGATGCAGAACCAAAATATACAGAGGCTTTCAAGAATCTGATAGATGGATTTCGCTTGATTCTCGCCCTAACGGAGAATTATCATGCTTTGGTGATGAACCCGCCGTATATGGGTAGTGGAAACATGAATAGCGTATTGAGCAAATATGTGAAGGACAACTATAAGGACGGTAAGGCCGACCTTATGACTGTTTTCATGCTACTTGCAAAAAACAGAACTATGGAGAATGGTAAATATGGAATGATTAATTTACCATCATGGCTATTCCTTTCAACTTTTGAGACTTTGAGAAAGCAAATTGTAAATGATTTCCATATTGACAGTTTGCTTCATATGGGTCGTGGTATCTTTGGTATTGATTGGGGCTCAACAGCTTTTGTAATATCAAAAACAAAGAGTAATGTCAGTGGTGTATATTTCCGCTTACATAAAAGGAATTTCCAACATATCTATTATTATCATATAGAAAAGTTATTCTTAAAGGCATTAAATGACCATGCATTCAAGTATGACTTTGATAGTTATCGTGATGAAGATGTAGTATCTCAAGAAATATCTTTTAATTCTTCAGAGAATGGCTTGCAATTATATTATGTTGCTAATCAGAAGAACTTTGAGAAGATTCCAGGATGTCCGATTGGGTATTGGGTGAACAAACCCGAAATTTTTGATAATCAAACTATATCAGAATATGGTTATTTCTCTGGTGGAAGAAATAAAACTCATGGGAACGACAAATATGTCAGATATTTTTGGGAAATAGATCATAATAGTACAAGATGGGCAAAGTATTCTAATGCAGGTGGAGTTAGAAAATATTTCGGCATAGAATGGGACGTTGTTGACTGGTCAAAAGAGGCACGGGATTTTTACAACAGTCATGGAGGACTATTAAATTCAGCTTATTGGAATAAAGAAGGTATTACTTGGAATTTAATATCATCACAGTATGCTGCTTTTTGCATTAAACATTCTGACTTTATTTATAGTTCAGGAGCACCCACTATATTTAATACAGAGTTTACATGCAGCTATTATTTATTAGGTTTCCTAAATACTAAAATAGCACGCAGCTATCTTAAGTTAATGAACCCTACTATTAACACTACAGCAGGGGATGTTTTATCCCTACCGTTGATTGAAACAGATTCTGCAAGTATAAAAAATGTAGTTAAAGAGTGTATTCAATTTAGTAAGCAAGACTGGGACGCCCACGAAACCTCTTGGGATTTCCAGCGCAACGAGCTTCTGTCCTTCGATGCCAACACCTACACGGAGAACATCAACTACGAGATAGAGAAGCATTTCGAGGAGACGGGCGAACATATTTGCATTGACCCTGCTGCCCCACAGTTAGGCAGTCTGGAATGGCGCATGGGGCAATACAAGACGAAGTGGGAGCGCAAGTTCATGCAGCTGCATAAGAACGAGGAAGAGCTCAACTGCCAGTTCATCGACATCTATGGCCTGCAAGACGAGCTTACTCCTGATGTTCCACTGAACGAAATCACCATCCTCCAGCAGGGTGAAATCTCGATTGAGTGAGAGCAGAGCCAAGCTTGCTTGGGCTATGCCGAGCGATGAGAGATTCGACGAAGTCAAATTTCTGTTAGTTTATAATTTAAAATTTATAATTTTTAATTGGTGGTAACATTTACTTCTTGCGACTACTATGAACACGACTCATTCTCTGAACCGCAACATTAGAACAAATAAGGCAATGAAACAAGAGATAAAAGACATCATGCAGCGTTTGCTCAAACGTCATAAGGAGTTGGGCATAACAGACCAGATTGACTATGAAAAGTTCTATCTGTACTCTATCATTACCCATTCCACAGCCATAGAAGGCAGCACTGTGACAGAGGTGGAAGCACAACTGCTCTTTGACGAAGGCATAACAGCTAAAGGAAAGCCTATGATAGAACAGCTGATGAACCTCGACCTGAAAGCGGCTTACGACTATGGCCGAATTTGGATAAAGCGACATGAGGATATCACCATAGAATCTCTTGTTGCTCTTGCTGCAAAAGTAATGGCTCGTACTGGCGGTGAATACAATTCGTTAGGCGGAAGCTTTGATGCTTCGAAAGGAGAGCTTCGCAAACTGAATGTAACAGCTGGTGCCGGCGGACGGTCATATATGAACTGGATGAAGGTGCCAATGAAACTGAAGGAGTTTTGCGAGGAACTTAACAAACGACGCAAAGAAATAGACACGACAGACGAATTGTCTATATACGAACTGAGTTTCTGGGCGCACTACCATCTTGTAACCATCCATCCATGGGCTGACGGTAACGGCAGAACAAGCCGTCTGCTTATGAACCTTTTGCAAATGGAATATGGTGTGTTGCCAACAAAGGTGTCTAAAGAAGACAAAGCTGAATACATACAAGCACTCATTGACACCAGAGAAGCTGAGGACACAGACATCTTCATCAACTGTATGGCAGAACTTCATTGCGAACATCTGCAGCAAGATATCGACCAGTTCCTTATATCGACAAACGAAGAAATGGTCGATAAAAAGATTATTCAGCAAGAAATGGTCGATAAATGGTCGATAAAACCAACTTTGGCAGGAAAACTGGCCGATATCGTAGCTTTTATGGCCGACAAAGAAGAAATCAGGACCGAACAACTTGTCACACAGTTGGGATTGACTGAAACCACAGCCAAACGCTATCTTCGCCAACTGACCGAGTTCGGTTACATGGAAGCTCATGGTGGTAACAGAAACAAGTCGTATACAAGAAAGAAAGTGAAAGAATGAACGTTCAATTCATATAGAATATAATTATGGAAGAAGACAACAAACAACATATAGTATGGCACGATGATGTAATCATAAAGCAACTCATCAGCTATGCTGTGGGCTGTATGCTCGGACGCTACCGCCTCGACAAGCCGGGGCTTCACATTGCCCACCCTAACCCAACCGATGAGGAGATTGCTCCTTATGAATACAACGGTGAGCAATGGGAAATAGACGACGACGGCATCATGCCGCTCATGCCCAACGACTGTGGCTTCTCTGACAACGCCTCAGCCCGTTTTGCCGACTTCATGCGCGTATCGCTGGGCAACGATAATCACGTGGAGAACCTGAACTACGTAGAGCGATGCCTCGGCAAGACCTTGGAGCAATACTTCGTGAAGGACTTCTGGAAAGACCACAAGAAGATGTATCAGAACCGCCCTATCTACTGGCTGTTCTCATCCAAGAAGGGCGCCTTCCAGGTCATCGCCTACATGCATCGCATGAATGCCTATACAGCAGAGCGAGTAAGATCCAAGTATCTCCTCCCTTACATCGAACATCTGGAGTCAGAAATCGACAAGCTCGATGCTCGCCGTGCCGAACTCTCTACCAAAGAGTCCAAGCAACTGCAGGCTCTGCAGAAGCAACTCGACGAGTGCCGTGAATACCACGAGCGCCTGCAGGTAGTAGCCGAGCAAGCCATCAGCTTCGACCTCGATGACGGTGTAGTGGTGAACTATGCCAAGTTCGGTGATATATTACAGAAAATAAAGTAAGCGCACCTACTATTATGGTACAAGATAGAATATACAACTACTTTGAGCGCAATCCACAACTTCATGTGCTCTTCATCTTCGACAGGATGAACATCATCCAGAACGAACTGGATGAGATGAAGCAGTGGAATGACGACTATATATATAAGGTGTTCGATGGAGCGTGGTTCAATGCCAAATATGCCATCGAGAATGATTGGAAGGACAAGCATGTAGTCCTGCTCTTCCCGGAACAGGTTTATCCTCATACAGAGGAACAACAGCTCAGCTTCCCCCTACTCGACATGCTGAAAGCCAATATGGAATATAAGGAAGAAGACTACGCCAGCTTCATGCAGCAGTATAATCTTCCTGAAAAATTCCGCAGTTTCGTGAAGAAGAACATTGGCGAAATCATGTCGTCGAAGGTGAGCAACATCCTTAATGGACATGTTGATAGCACATCGTTTAGCGAAGATATGGTTTGCCGTGCTTTCATTTCAAATTATCTTGGCGAGAAGAAGCTGCAGGAATGGGAACAACTCATCATCAAGATGATTATTCTGGAAGGAATAGCAGAAGAGAAGAAGCGTACTGATTTCTGGTATAAGCTCAGCAAGAATTTTGATGCTTCAAAGGCATTATCAGAAAAGTTGGATAAGCTCTTTGGCTTAACTCCTAACTTTAACGCTGCCATCAAGATGAAAAACGTGGCAGAGAGCCTGAAGTACAATAGCATCACTCAGCTTTTAGACGCAGTACCGGGAGACACCTATAAGCAGTACAAGATCAGCAATTCGGTGGTACTTGACCAGGTGAACAAAATCTATGAGTTGGGTACACACGACCGCCAACTGTCAGAGAAGTTTGCCCAGGCTATGAATATATTGGCAGCAGACATCAAGGAAGAAGAAATCATCAGGCTCTATGGGATAGATGCAAACTACTTCTATCTGACAGAGGCACTTTGTTGGCCAATCTTGAAAGAAGTGGTGGAGCAAAAGTTAATGGCTGACCCTGACCAGGTGAATGAGCGTATGCGTGAACTTTCCTTGAAGTTGCCAGTAGATAGTAATGTCCAGATTGCCATTCGATTCATAGAACAGTCTGCGTTGTATTATACTCAAGTGAGAGGTCTTGGAACGCTCAAACTAAATAGCATCAAGGAGTATGTGGACAAATATGTCTCTGAGTTTTATCTCGTAGATACGTATTATCGTCTGACTCTTGAAGCATACCACGAACTCATTACCAAGGAATGTCCTATCGAGCAAACTTTGACTTCTGCCAAACGTCAGTTGGATTTGGAGTATGCCAAAATCTGCAACATTCTAAATATAGAGTGGTTGGTATGTGTAAAGGAAAAAGGGAATTGGTTTACAGAGACAGGCCTGAAGCGACAGGAAGATTTCTATGCCCATGAATCTGATAGTAGTGTGAAGCAGGTGGTCATAGTTAGCGATGCGCTAAGATATGAGGTTGCAATGGAACTGATGCAAAAACTTGCCAAGGAGAAGCATATTGCCACCATTGGTGCTTACCAAGCGATGCTGCCTACAGAAACTAAGTATTGCAAGTTAGCCTTGCTTCCTCACCATTCCCTTGAATTGAACGGCACGGATATGATGGTGGATGGCTCTGTGTTGACAACAACAGAACAGCGTACAGCGCATCTCTGTAAATATCGTGAGGGTGCCATCTGCATACGTTATGAAGATGTGATGAACGGTGATTCACAGGCAATGCGTGAACTTTTCAAGCGTCCATTGGTGTATATATTCCATGATACGATTGATAATGCAGGACATTCACAAAGTCCATTTGACGTAATCAATGCTTGCCGAAAAGCCATTGAGCAGCTTGCCGTATTGGTGAAACGCTTGCATGCCACATGGAATGTTACCAATGTACTTCTTACTGCAGACCATGGTTTCCTCTACAACGACATGAAATTTGAGGATAAGGACAAACATAGTATCATTGAACCAGCCATAGAGAAAAAAACGAGATATTATCTCACGGATAGCAATGACAGTGTGGAAGGTATCATTAAGTTCCCATTTGGCAAAGTATCGTCCATCAAGAGTGTTAATTCTGTCATGGTTGCAGTACCTGAGGGAACGAATAGATTGGCTGCTTCTGGTGGTTATAATTTCTCCCATGGTGGTGCATCGCTTCAAGAGATGATTATTCCTATCATCAAGAGCGTGCGTAAGAAAGTGAACAAGACCGAGAAGGTGGGTGTAGCATTGATGAGTCATAACTTGAACATGGTAAGCAGCCGTTTGAAGTTCCAGATGATTCAATCGGAAGCTGTGAGCATGACGGTGATGGAACGTAAGGTTCTATGCTGTATCTATAATGGTGACGACCCTGTCACACAGGAGAAAGAAGTGACTTTGAACAGTGCGGATGCAAATAACTTGAACAACCGTGTCTTTGAGGTGACACTCAACCTGAAGAAGTCTGTGGATGCAAGCATGTTGCAGCTTCGAATCTATGATGTGGATGACAAGTTGAATCCACTCATTCGTGAGACGGTCAAGAACAATACAATGATAGAACAAGATTTTTAAGGAAGGTAATATATGGATTTGCAACAAAAAGTAATGGATGCCTTCATCGGCAAAGTGGTGCGAAAGGACTTGGCTTTCCTTGTAAAGGGAGGTCTTCCTGTGCCAACATACGTACTTGAATACCTGTTGGGACAATATTGTGCCAGCGATGATGAGGAAATCATCAACGAGGGTTTAGAAAAGGTGAAGCAAGTCATTCAGAATAACTATGTGCATCGTGCGGAGGCGGAATCGGTAAAAGGACTGATACGCGAGAACGGCAAACACCGCATCATCGACAAGGTGACGGTTGTATTGAACGAGAGAAACGATGAGTATCAGGCTACCTTTGCCAACCTTGGACTGACAGGAGTTCCTATTGGTACGGACTATGTGCGCAAGAATCCAAAGCTGTTGAGCGGCAACGGTGTGTGGTGCATCATAACGCTGGGTTATATCAGTGGCGAGAATATCAAGGTAAGATGGGAGATTCAGACATTGAAACCAATCCAAATCTCAAACATCGATTTACAGGAATACATCGACCAACGCAAGAACTTCACAACCGATGAATGGGTTGATTTCCTGATGCACACTGTGGGACTGAACCCTGATGTGATGAATCGTCGTGAGAAGTTCATAACATTGGCTCGTCTTCTCCCTCATGTGGAGAACAATTTCAATTTCATGGAACTGGGACCGAAGGGAACTGGTAAGTCCCATGTGTTTCAAGAGCTTTCGCCATACGGCGTGCTCGTGAGCGGAGGCGATGTAACCAGTGCCAGACTGTTTGTGAAAATACAGGGAAACAAGGAAATCCTCGGACTCGTAGGATATTGGGATGTAGTGGCTTGGGATGAGTTTGAACAGCAGAAAGGACGCAATGTCGATGCTGTGCTTATCGACACCATGCAGAACTATCTCGCCAATAAGTCGTTTAACCGTGGCAAGGGTACTCATGAGGCAAGTGCCTCCATGTCGTTCGTAGGCAATACGAAGCATACGGTTCCGTATATGTTGAAGAACTCACATCTCTTCGAGAGCATTCCGACGGCATTCATCAAGGGAGCGTTCCTTGACCGTATGCATCTTTACAATCCTGGTTGGGAAATCAAGATACTGAAGAAGAACAGCTTTTCCAAGGGTTATGGTCTTATTACAGACTATATTGCAGCAGTGCTTCATGAACTCCGCAACGATGACCGAACCGCATTGTTGAATGATTATGCCAAGTTTGATGGCTCTCTGTCGGAGCGTGACCATCTCGCCATTCGCAAGACATTCTCTGGCATGATGAAACTCATCTATCCCGATGGAAAAATTACTGATGAGGAAGCTAAGGAACTCATAGACTTTGCCGCAGAAGGACGCAAGCGAGTGAAAGACCAACTCTATATCATCGACAGTACTTTCTGTGCCGAGCCTGCTAAATTTCAATATACTTGGTTGAAGTCAGGAGAGACAGTAAAAGTGGAAACACTGGAAAACATTGAACACAAGCAGACAAACACTGAGGGAACAGATGAAGAGAATGAAGTGAAACAGAAGACAAAGACTCCAGAATCTCGTCCTCGTATCAAACCACTTGTAGCCAAAACCATATCCATTAGGGAAAACCAAGGTGGCGTGACGTACAAAGACCTCTTTGGCGACTACTTACGAACGGCAAAAGAAATCAATGTGACAGACCCTTTCATTCGTCAGCCATATCAGATAGACAATCTTGTAGATTTCATCCAGATGGTCAAAGATGTTTCTACGGCGCAAGATACTGTCAAAATTCATCTGAGTACGCAAAACGATGATGACGAGAAGGTGGCAGAGGTGATAGATTCTTTCAATGATTTGGCTGATGAATTGTTACCAATGGGCATCGAGTTTACATTTGACTTCAAGGCAGAACATGATCGCTTTATCCAAACAGATACAGGATGGACAATAGCTCTTGGTCGAGGATTGGACATCTATGAGAAATTTGGTCGTTTCTCATTGAGCCGTTGCAATCAGAGAAACCGCCGTTGTAAGGCATTTAATGTTTCAATAAACTTAACGGAAAATCCATGAAATAAGACATGCGTATAAGTTAAATTCAGCCAGAGCTTGCTCCTCGAAGGAACTTAATTTAAAGTAGCTGCCTAATGCGGTTTTAAAACTGGTAATTAGGCTTACTGATTTTGAAAATTGTTGTTTTAGTGGCATCGAGCAAGCTCGTTGAAAGAGTAAAATAGCCAATGTTCTTTGTGCATCCTATTTGAGAAGTGCATTGAGCATTGGTTTGACATTTATGAACAACTATTGCTTCTTAATACAGCTTGCAGTCTTTTGGATTTTATTAGGCGTCTTTTGTCCGTTTTTAATTCGCAATAGCCCGATATTACGAATTAAAAGCCAGACAAAATCCACACTTCTAAAATACCAAAATCCAAACAAACCCTAATGACCGATTAGGGCCTATAAATACGAATTGGATAAGCTTGATTGCATCATTACAGATGCCTGTTTTAATAATTGTATGCAATACTATTGTGCAAACGTTTGCACTAACAAAAATGCCTTTTCCTTGTTAAAATAGTTTTAACGTATTGTAATACCTCCTATATTTGCAAGCAACTATCAAACATGAGAGAAAATTATGCCTTAAAGCAATCTACAAATGAACATCAAAGCCCGATAGAACGTTAGGGCTTTATGGATATTGGATATATAATTAGTAACATAAAAAAAACTATTAACAATGAAGCAGGTAAGATTCAGTAATGCCATGAGAACTGCAGCCCTGACGGGAGGCTTGTTCTTGACGGCAAGTGCCTTCGGACAACAGGTTGTCGTGAAGGGACATGTGAAGGATGCCACCGGCGAGCCAATCATCGGAGCGACAATCCGAGTTGACGGTACCGATGGCGGTACCATTACCGACATTGACGGTAATTTCTCTATCAACGCAGACGCCAAGTCTACATTGAAAATCTCCTACATCGGATACGAGACGGTATCCGTGGCAGCAGGACAGAACATCAACGTCATCCTGAAGGAAGATGCCGCCACGAAGCTCGACGACGTGGTGGTAA
>ENA-OPCM01001226-OPCM01001226.1-human-gut-metagenome-genome-assembly--contig:-NODE-1226-length-17394-cov-2.303420_pt1 | contig 17394 bp, 22 predicted proteins | sample MGYA00241252_ERZ501484 | MGnify/ENA primary metagenome ERZ501484 (study PRJEB25962, sample SAMEA2042583) | human gut metagenome | biome: human gut; feature: human-associated habitat; material: faeces...
TAGTGTCAAAACATTTTACCAATTTTTTCCATTTAAAGTCATACTTTTACTTTGTGAACCTTAGAAGTCCTATTTATCGTACCTTCAAACCGCCACTCACCTTGCCCATTTAGCAGTCCGCTTTATTGTACTATTGCCGTTCACCCATAATTAGCATTATACACTATGTAATAATCATTCCTAATTTTACAAAAAGTACAATCTGTATTATTGACTTTATACGGATTGTAAAGTATAATATAATCATAGGGAGCGAAAGGCACGATTGATGCTCCTAAGCCGTTGTCAGGCGCGTGAAGCGTTACGGATAGGTTTGCGTGACTGCTAGCTCAATTCCTTTCGCCACCCTTAACATGGTAGAACTCTTTAAGAGTAACGGAAAACTGGTCATTGGACGTTAATGGGGTTGTGCCCATTTCTACCACCAAAGCCGACATTGTGTAGTAGAACTCTTAAAACCGTTAGGCTCGGTACCTAACGCAGCAGTATTCTTAAACACAATAGTCGGAGAAACAGCCGCGCTAACACGCCTGTTAGCTTGATGGTTACATAGGTTTGTCATTTCTCCTACTCCGCCATCCAAAAGGACAGCACAAGATGTTCGCAATCTAAGTTAATTTGAACGCTAACTCTAAGCATAATGGTCGCGTCCTCGGCTTAATATTAAATATGAAAGGAGTGTATTACAATGTCAATGTGGTGGGACTTAAAGAACACATTATCTTATAATGCGCTCTTTAATTTTGTAGTTGGTTCTCGTGGTTGTGGTAAAACTTATGGCTTTAAGAAATGGGCTGCTGAAGATTTTATCAAAAACGGGAATCAATTTATTTATATTCGCCGCTACAAAACAGAGATGAATAAGAAAGCCAAAGAAAATTTCTGGGCAGCTGTTGCTCATGAATTTCCTGACCATGAGTTAAAGGGAACGCCTGAAGGTGCTTATTATATAGACGGCAAATTAGCTGGTCAAACTCGCTATATCTCAAGCGCAAAATCAGAAGAACTTCCACTCGTTAATAAAATCTGCTTTGATGAATTTATCTCCATGGATGAAAGCCATCACGGTTATCTTAAAGATGAAGTGACATTTTTCTGTGAACTCTATGAAACCATTGCTCGTATGCGCAGAGTGGTTGTATTCTTCTTCGGCAATGCCGTTACATGGGCAAATCCATATTTCACAGAATTCGATATTAAAAAGCCAATTAACAAAAAGCAAATTGCTACAACTAGAGAGGGCTTAGTCTTAATTCAAATTGCTAACAATGAAGAGTACATTGAAGCAAAAGAGAAAACCGACTTTGGCCGTTTGATGAAAGGCAGTAAGTTTGGTAAATATGCAGTTCATAATGAATTTTATCTTGATAGTGTAGTTGGCATTGCTAAGAAAACTCCTGAAGCTAAATATCAGTTTGGTTTTAAGATTCATGATGACTATTTAGGTTTATGGGTAGACTTCTCTTCCGGTAAATGTTATCTTTCTAGGAAATACAGTCCGGGTAGCGGCGTGATTTATGCGTTGACAAATGATGACCATGATTATAACACCATTTTGATTGCACGCACTCCACGTCCTAACTGGTTATTATATATTATTAAACAATATCGGTTAGGGGGTTTGTACTGTGAAGATGAAATAATTAGGCGATACCTGATGGACATTTTGAAGATTGTAGGTGTATAATGTTAGGAGTTGAGTTTATGCCCTTTGTCATTGTTCTTGGTTTTATTGCGTTTGACATTATCACAGGGCTGATTAAAGCAAAGCACGATGGTTCTTATAATTCCTCTATCATGCGTGAGGGTGGTTATCACAAGTGCATGGAGATTCTTGCTGTGGTAGGCTCTTATGGCATCGAATACGCTATGCAATATGTTGAACTTGGCATCCAGATTCCCCTTGTAGGTGCTGTAGTTACTTATATTTGTATTATGGAGCTTATCAGCATTATGGAGAATATGTGTGCTGTAAATCCTGAACTTTCTGCTTTGTTTAAGCCCTATCTGGAAAAACTTAAAGGAGATGAAGATAATGAGGAAATCAAACGGTGATGTTCTTTTCTGCTGGCCATTAGAGAAGCACATTATCACAGCTGGTTGGACTTACAATGACGGTTCTGCACACCATGCTATCGACCTGCGCGCTGCTCCTTGTACACCTGTTTATGCAGCAGAGGATGGTACAGTAAATCAGGTACAGAGCTGGGATGGTAGAACCAAAACTGGGATGCAGTCTTATGGCAACATGGTTAGAATTAGGCATAACAATTATAATGGTTCTAAGCTGGAAACACGCTATGCACACCTTAAAGAGTGTCTCGTCAAAAACGGTCAACACGTTTACGAGGGTCAGCTTATTGGCTATTCTGGTGCAACTGGTAATTGCTATGGCGCACACCTTCACTTTGAAGTAATTTACCACGATAAGCGTGCACATCCTCTTAACTGGTTGGACAGTGATTTTACTTGTGCAAACTCTAATGTCGTGAAACATCTTAGTTATTACACTTCGGTTCCCAGAGAATCTACTAAAGGCGATTTTATTAAGATTCACGCAACTGGCATTGATATGCAAGCAATTATTGCCCTTTGTGAGAATCTTAAACTTACTTATGAACGGAGTAATAAATAATGAAAACACGTGACGAAATTTCCGCAATGCTTGGTGGCTTTGTCGATGCTAAACCTGATGAACAGGGAACTCTGATTGCTGGCGTTCTCGATGAATTTGATGAATGCCGTAATGAAGCAGAACAGTTTACTAATGGTTGCCCCGATGGTGCATCTAACTGGCATGAAGCCTATGATAATCTACGCAAAGATTATGTTAAAGCATTTCTGAATGATGACAATAAGCCTAATGACGATTATCAGAAACCTAACGGCAACACAATTACTATTGATGAAGCTGCACAGGCTTTTGTTAAGAAAATGTTCGGTAGAAAGTAAGGTGATAAATTATGAGTAGACCATTTAGCTACAATGACGAAAATTTTACTGTTATGGGGAATGTGGTTTTTGTTCATGTTCTTGTCAGACCAACTGAAGCTTTACAAAAAATTGTGGAAATTCCATATGAAATTGGTAGACGTTTACTTTATAAGACAGCAATGGGTTTCTTACAAATTGCCGATAATTATGCTGGTCTGGGGTATACGTTTGTTGGAACTGTTATTTATGAAGATAATAAATATTATCTATCTACAAGAAATAGTATAAATCAAGCATATTATGCTACTGCTTTTTTAATTCTTAAAGACATTTAAGGAGCTGATTATTTATGGCCTATTCCTTCCGCAACCAGAATATGAGTACCCTCTCTAACGTTCTGGTTATCCACACCGCCCTAGATAAAGGCGAAACTGCTAACACTACTGCATTTACCATTCCCAGTGAAGTAATGGCTCGTGTTATGAAAACTGATTATGGTAAATTTGTAGTTACTAATTCTATCCCCTGTCTGCGTGTAGTTCTCGCAAATGGCACCATTTCTAGTGCTAAAGTTACTTCCGCTGGCGTTGTAACTCTGACCGCTGCCGCTAAAGACAAACTCATTATTGATGGCACTCTGGATATTGAGTGCAATTATTAAGAAAGGATGATTCTATAATGGCTAATTCTGCTGCTGTTGGTATTATTCAGGCTGTATTTGGTAGTGATGCTACTTTTGGTGGCGCTCCTCAGATTGAAAACACTACTGACTCTATTAAATCCGCATGGACGTTTATCAATTCTTACGAACCCCGTTTAAACTATTTCTGTAATGCTCTGGTTGATCGTATTGGCCTGACCGTTATGCGTTACATCTCTTTTGAAGATCCTTGGCAGGTTTTTGATAAGGGTGTTCTGGGTACTGGCGCTACTGTTCAGGAAATTTATGTAATGATGCAGAAAGCAACCCCCTACTTCTCTGCTGACCGCGCTACTAACGATGAAGTTATGAAAGCTGAATTTGGTAGTGACCCTGCCAAAGTTTACACCGCTTACCATGCTGTGAACTCTCGTATTAAGTATAAGGTAACTGTTAACCGTGAAGCACTGGAAACTGCTTTCATGAGTGAAGCTAACCTGTCCGCCTTTGTACAGAACATCATCGACCAGATTTATAAGCCTGCTGAGTTGGATGCTTTCATCATGAAGAAGTACCTGCTGTATCAGCTGGTAAAGAACAATAAGCTTAAGAAAGTAACTGTTGAGGCTGTTACTGATGAAGTTTCCGGTAAGACCCTGGTTAAGAAGTTCCGTCAGATTTATGGCAAGATGAAGTTCATTTCTAAGGAATATAATGCTGCTGGTATTCCTATGAATACTCCGGCTGAACGTCTGTACACCATTGTTCCTGTTGATATTTCCGCTTCTATTGATGTTGATGTTCTGGCAAGTGCATTTAACATGGATAAGGCAGATTTCATGGGTCATCGTCTGGAAGTTGATAGCTTCGCTCTTAATGAGTATGAAGTGGAACGTCTGGAACATCTGCTTACTGGTAATGACCCCTCTGGCTCTAGTGCTGTCACTATTGCAACTGGTGGCGATAAGACCTATACTCACGTTACCCCTAACGATAATGATATGACCGCTATTCAGGCACTTATGGTTGACCGTGATTTCTTCCAGATTTATACTAAGCTGAACACCATGCGTGAAACTGACCTTGGCTCTACTCTGGATTGGAACTACTTCCACCATATCTGGCGTATCTATTCTGCATCTCCGTTCGCTAACGCTGTGCAGTTTACTACTAAAGCTTAAACTTGACATTTTCTTGAGCCAATAGGCGGCTTGTCAGGCTTTATGCCTGCCATGTCAATAAATTGACACCGCCGTGTGGCTCAAATGTCGCACTGTGACATTTGTTGCTTCGCAAACGCCAATCCTCCTAAAACGTGGGGCGCGCATACGATATCACGCGTTGCTTATATGGCAGTTTACAAACAATGTATCACTGACCAAAGCACAATCAGAGTTTCAGCAGGTTATCCACATTATCCTGACGGTTCAGTTCATGGTGGTATTGACACAGTACACACAAATCATCAATCTTATGCACCAATGGCAGGGACGGTTGAAACAGCCCATACTTGGCAAGGTGGCACGACTGGTAATGATTCTTGGGGCAACTACATTGTAGTTAAAATGAGCGATAATAGCTATTGGCTTGCAGCTCATTTTGTTAGTCAGATTCATAGTGTTGGTGAAACAATTACTCGCGGTCAATATATTGGAGAGCAAGGACAAACAGGTAATGCCAGCGGTATTCATACGCACTGGGAATATTGGATAGGTGGTTATGGCACAGCTTATAGAACTGACCCCTCTGCTATTCTTGGTATTCCTAACGAAGTAGGTACATGGGATGTTGAATGGGATGCTACAAATCCACCAACACCACCAAGCCCCGACCCTACTCCCACAACTAAACGTAAACTTCCAATTTGGATGATGTGTAAACCACCCTACAGGTTTTGAAAGGAGTGGAAAACGCAAATTGCCTAATATGCAACTTTATATCTGTAAGGGTATCCCTACAGATAAAACCTATAATCATGTGCTTAGGTTTCAGTCTGATTCTTCTCGTTTTGCTTATTTTACTTCCAAATCCGTTCTTCATCTTACCAATTACACCTATCAGCGTTTAGACCGTTATTTGTCTGTTGGTGTTAATGCTGAAACGATTGAACCATGTAATTATATCGTATTTCAGAACGCTGACTTTTCTAATAAATGGTATTATGCCTTTATTGATAGGGTAGAATACGTTGCTAACGAAACCAGTAGAATTTATTTTACGGTTGACGTTATGCAAACTTGGTTTAATCAGGTAACGTTACAGCCTTGTTTTATTGAACGTTCTCATACAAACACCGATGAAATTGGTGATAATATCATCAATGATGAACTAGATACTGGGCCTTATGTTGACGATATTCAGCAGTACATTGATTTTGATAAGCGTATCTGTATTGTTACCACATTCGATAAGCCTGAAAAAGATTCCGCTCCTGCATCTGGCTCTTTACGATTTGGTATCTATTCAGGCTGTAAAGAAAACTTTTTTACTACAGCAGAATCCGCTAACGCTTTTATTGCTAAGGCTGAAGAAGCAGGGCAAGCACCTGATGGCATTTTGGGAATTTATATGGTTCCCCTTACCTTTGATAGTGGTAAGTACGATAAGACTTTTGTGGTTCCTAATAATGTAGCCGGTTATGTCCCTAAGAATAATAAACTTTTCACATATCCTTATTTTTATCTCCGCTATTATTCCACACAAGGCGATAATCACGTTTTTCGTTTTGAACTTGGAGATAGAAAGAAAAGTCTGCATATCGGATACAATATAATGTCAAATGCTGGACAGACTACAGCAATGTTTGCGGCAGAGGATTATAAAGGCTCTACTGGTTATAATCAGGAAGATGTATTTGCAATTAGCAACTGGCCTACTTGTGCTTATAATACCGACATTTATAAAGTTTATGTAGCACAGAACTCTAGTTCTATGGCAGTAGAAAATGCAGGTTTGGTAGCTGGTACAATGTTTGCTGGCATTAACCTGCTGACCGCTCCAGCAAAAGATGTTCAGGCCATGACTGGTAAACATCCTGCTCTTTTCCCTGAGAATACTTATGGAGCTATTGAGGGCTTAGCCAATCAAATGCTTAACATTGCTGGCACGCTTGCAAAACGTGATGATATGGACAGATTACCACCACAGAGCCACGGTTCTGTAAGTCCTTATTTCCGTTTTACTGATTCTGGTATTTTACCGACAAGGGATGCAAGTGCTCCGTATGCTATGGCTAGCTATCATCATGTTACTAAAGAATTTGCAAAAGTTATTGATGATTACTGGACTATGTTTGGTTATCCCATTCATCAAGTTCAGGTTCCAAACATTGATTCTCGAAGAAACTGGAATTATGTTAAAACACAAAACTGTTGCTGCTTAGGTGATGTTCCTGCGGATGTTTCTACAATGATTAACGACATCTTTAATCGTGGTGTTACATTCTGGCATAATCCCGGACTTGTTGGAAATTATGAAGCAGACAATTCTATCTATAAACGTATTCCAGAAGTAGGTGAGTAAATGAGTAAACGTTCACAAAAACCACAGCCACCTTGGATTGATTCCTACGACTTAACTAGGGCAACTTATGCTAACTGGTTTAATCGTCTGTATGATGTAGCACTTGCAAGATTCAAATGGGAAGGACTTGAAGATTCTCCTTTTTTGGATGAACGATTCATTGAACAGTTCTTGTTCTGGCAACCTTTAATGGCTGGCTATCATGACCCTGTTATGGGCAACTTGATTCTTCCTGCTATGCCCAGTGATAACTTTGACATTATTGGAGACCCTAAATATGTGCGTGCCTATGGCTATAATTCTAATTACCAGAAAACTGGCCTTAATAAACAAAACTGTGCCTATCTTTGGTGTAATATGCGCCGCTCCCCTGACACTATTGTCATTAAACAGTTTGCACAACGTCTTACCAATATAGACAGAACGATTGACTTAAACCTTGCTGCACAGAAAACTCCACGAATTGCTTATGCAAATGAGAATACGAAACTTTCTGTACAGAATATGGTGTATCAGCAAGATAAGTATGACCCTTGGCTGTACGTTAAAGGCAATCCCTCTACTGATGATATTAAGAACATGATGGGCGTTCTTGATTTAGGCGTTCAGTATATTGGCTTACAGTTAGAGCAGCAGAAAAAAGAAACCCTTGCGGAAGCTCTTACCTATTTAGGTATTGAAAGCAACTACAATATGAAAGCAGAGCGGCAGTTTACTACTGAAGTTCAGATGACCTTAGGTCAGGTAGAAGCAGACCGTCTTTCTCCATTGTACTCTCGTCAAAAATTCTGTAAGGATTATAACAGGCTCTTTGGCACTAATATCTCCGTATCTATGCGTTCCCAGCTTGAATTAACTAAGATTATGGAAGGGCGCGAAGATGAAGAGAATTTAAGCGATACCAATATTGAGGATGGTGGGGATAATGAGTAAGTACACAACTCAAGTGCGCTTTATCTGTGAATCAAAAGCAGGTATTGTTGAACCTTACACCAATGTTTCTTATTCAGAAATTATTGAGCGTGCGCGTCCTAAAATCTTCAATTTTAGTTATCCTATCTGGAATGAGAATAAGCGAAAAGAGCTTGAAACCAATATTCTTAAACATTTCTATACAAATGAAATTGGTTCTGAAACCTTTGGCCTTTGGCAGCTGCGTCTGGATGACTGGATGAACAGCCATATGCCTTATTACAATCCCCTCTTTGAAGCACTTGATAAACAGTATGAAATGTTCTTAACTGATGATTTCTCCATTACCAGTGATGAAAATACTGAACATCATGATGTGAATACTGAGGATAGAACCAAGAATAGTAAGGTCAATATTGACGGTACCAATAATTCCAATTATACTTCCAATTCTAACAGCAATGGAGAGAATACCAATACTCATACTGATACTCCGCAGGGTAGTCTTGATAATTTTCTTGCTGGTAAGTATATGTCGGATGCTGACCATAGTAAGGCAAGTTCCGCCAATGATTTTAGCTCTAATGCCAATTCTAACAGTAACAGCAATACCACTCAAGATGATAAAAACAATACAAAAGAAAATCGTGATGGTAATGAACATCGTGTTCTTGACCATGTAGAAAAAGGTTATCGCGGTCGCTCTCTGGTATCTATTATGAACGATTATATGAAGGAAAACACGAACATCTATAATTGTTTGTATAGAGATATGGAAGTTCTGTTTATGCGTTTATGGTAAAGAGGTGATTAGGTTTGAAGTACAATCCTTTGGACAAACTTTTCCGTTCTGTAATTCCTGTTGCCTATGATGATAGCATTAGTTACTATGAAATGGTATCTAAGGTTATTGAGGTAATGCAGCAGTACATTGAAACCAGTTCCATTAGTTATGCAGACCCCATTCAATGGGATATTACTAAACAGTATCCTCGTAATACAGTTGTTGTCACTGTCAATGGTGATGGATATTTGAGCACACAGCCTGTACCTATTGGCATTGATATTGATAATGAAGATTACTGGACTAAGATTGGCAACTTCTCTGAACTCTGGGGAAGTGTTAAGCTTGCCATCACTCCTGTTGATGAAAAGCTGAAAACTACTGCAAGTGCTAATCGTAATATTAACGACCTTGTTTGGCTTAATAATGATTTGTATGTTATTACAAAAGCCATGGATGCTGGTACACGCTATATTGAGGGTACTAACTGTAAGAAAACCAACATCGGTGAACAGCTGAATGACCTTAATACTAAGGTTGAGAGTAATAAGTCTAGTGTTGATGATTCTATTAAGAAAATCAATACCAATATTGAAAACATTAACACTAATCTTAATAAGAAGATTGACAAAGACACTGTTGGAAATCTTGACCAGACTGTTAGCGGGAATATGAATCAGACTGTTGATGGGAATGTGACGGTATCTGCAAATAAAGTAGAAATCTTTTCTAAAGGTGGAAAAGCGTTTACTGCTCATTCGGCTGTTACTTCGGTCGGTAACACTACAGTCCCCACATATATTTATGGCAACCTAACGCTGGCATCAGCCCGTGAAACAAACATTGATGATAATTATGCTTATGTTTCTATGGGAACCATTAGCGACCCTGACACAAAATTTTTAACAAGTCGCACTGGTAAGATTCCTAGTTTCGTTGAGCCATCCCCTGTTAGCATTGAAAAATATCAGACGCTGAAAAAAGACGGAACTGATGATATTACTACTACCATTAACACTCACACTAAGAATGAACCTCTGTTTATTCCTGCTGGTACTTATAAGGTAAGTGCTCCATTGCAGCTTAAGCATAGCTTGTATGGTGCTGGTTCTTCTCGTGACCCTGCGCGTGGCACAAGTGATACTATTTTACAGTATACTGCTAGTCCGACTGCGTTTGGCAGTCAGGGTGTTATTACCGTATCAGGTGATGACGTAACTGGTAACATTGTTATTGCTAATTTGGACATTACTTGTAGTGGTATGATTGGTGGCATTGTATTCACTACCAATAAATATACCGATAACAGTATTTACAATGTAAGCATCAATAAGGTTAAGTCCTATGGTGTTTATTTGCAGCCTGCTAACAGCACTTTGAACCGTTACTGCTACATGGATAATGTAATGGTATGGGGATTTAGCGATAATACTCCTGTAGAACGCTGGACTGATTCTGTTGCATTTTTCTGGGGCAATAAAGCTCCCGATTGTGAATGTAATAACCTTGTTAATATGGTATGTCAGGTTGGTTTTGACTGCCGTACTAATATATACGGTTGCAACTGGACTAGCTATACTGGTATTCCCTCTGGCGGTACTGGTGGTACTAACGCTAATACTTGGTGGGATAACTCAATCGCTTGCAAGGTTACTAACAATGATATTCATGTTACTAACTTCTATGCAGATACTTGCAAGTATGCTTTTGTATTCGATGGACCGGGAAAAGCAGCAGCTTACATCAATAATCTGATTTATGCATGCAATGATGGAACTGCTACTACTGAAACTGGTTATGCAGCTATTGCTTTGATTGGTACTAGTCCTAATCCTCAGTTTATTGTGAATGGCGGCATTATCAATCGTTCTGCTAAGGTTAGCACTACTGTTCAGTCAATCGGTAAGTATCCTGTTACTAATGCTGTATGTAAGCTTGACGATGTTTACATTTATACAAAGCGTGAATATGTCTTTGGTACTGACGCTGTAAAGCGTGGGCAGTATATCTGCGTAGCTGGTGAACATCGTTGCATTGACTTGGCTATTACTAACCAGACACAGTATACGGTTGCTGGGCAATCCGTAACTGGTGACCCTGAACAGTACAAGGCATTTGCATTTATTCCAGTTCCTTCTGGTAGTTCTACTTCACAGGGTTCTATCCGTGTGATGGATAGAAATGACATTGATTTTACTGTTTATCTTAGCAATAACCCTGAATCTGGTGGGTTGTTTGCAATTAGTGCTATTGATAATCGTCAGCTTAATAAGGCCATTTATGGAGCGCGCACTGGTGTAGGCAAGACTGTTACTTGGGATGTAGTTAATGACTTGAATAGACTTTATTATACCAATGATGGTAATGCTATCATCCTTTACTTCAAACGTCCTGCATCTTATGCCGTCACGGTTCAGGTTTCTGGATTTATGGATGGTAACTCCCCTGTTATTCTTGACCGTATTAGAAATGAAGATGGCACTCCTATGGATTATCCTCGCTGGGATAACAACAATGGTATGACTGCTATTAAGGTTCTTCGTCCTAATATTACTTAACTAATAAAACACCCCTAGGTGGTTATCCACTTAGGGGTGCTTTTTATTTAGAATGGCAAATCATCGTCTATATATGGTGGTAATTCATTAGGGAGCTTGTCAGTCATCCTCACTTTCATCATCGTCATCTTCATCTTCCTGCAAGGAATCAAAAGCGTTAAGAATAGAATCGCTCATAACTTTACGAAATTCTTTAGTGATAGGGTAGCAAATATCATGCCATTCATCTTTCTTATTCTTTGCACTGGGCATTGCAACAAACAGCCCTTTACTTCCATCCATAATCTTAATGCCAGAAATGCAGAACACATTTGCAAGCGTAATGGAAACCATAGCACAACAATTAGACTTCTTGTTATTGATGGGGAAGATACGAATATCAGAGATGATGGAGGGAGCGGACTTAGCAGAATTGGTGGCCTTAGAGGATGCTTTCTTGTTAGTGTACATAGTTAGTTCTCCTTTGTTAAATAATGGTAAGTAAGAAATTTATATTGAGGACAGTTTTTATACTGCCCGCAACAATCGGTTTTAAGGTTGTACTCTTGGCGTGACACTCTCATACTCTCACAACGAATGTAATTTGTGGTATGAGACATATAATAAGGACATGTAGCTCTTCTACTGATTCTATAAGAATCTTTTTCTTTCAATTAAATCATCTCCTATCACTCCATTCCCACTGGAATATACTTGCAGGATTGCCGTCAATTAACATAGCATATTCTTTGTCAGATTGTACTTTATGATAAGTTCCATAAAGTTCTTTATCATTTTCATCGTGGTTTATGCTAACAACTTCGGGCAAATAATCTATATAGGATTCTCCGCGCAGTGAATAACAGAATGAATAATACATTCTATTAACAGGACTATTTGTTGAGCGCAATGTATAGCCACAAGGCTCTAGTACAGTTACAGAATATTCGTCTAAGTGGTCTGTTTCTCCATTATCATCTGTAAAATCTCCTATAATATGTGTTCCTGGGGTTTTACGAATGAGCTTCTTATTTATGGATTCATCATAACTGATATTAGGACGAAAATATTCTTGCACAAGGTACTCAAAATCTTCATCGTTTACTATTTGCGTAAACAATTCGGAAAGCTGCTTCTTGCTTGCACCTGCTACAGTAGCCTTAACTTTTAAGTGTTTATCCGCATCTAAGTATGTTGCACAATAGCATTTACTTCCCCATGTTACAAAATCTTCATAGTGACCATCAAAGTCCATAATGCCAAAATTGTAACAATCTTTATTCTCACTGTTATTAAGAATATTCTCATTAAATCTATCAACGGCCTTTTGAACGTTTTCATTATAGCCAACAAAATAGCCACTGTCTGTATCATGATAGAGAGGTTCAATACCTTGGCTTAATACTAGATAAAGCATAAAACAAATAAGGTGTAATCTACTGTAAGCAACTGTGTATAAACCGTCTGTAAAAATATTTAGGGAATTTCTAGATTTAAGAAACTTAACCCCAGTAGGAATCCATTCAAATTTATCACCGTCCCCCTGTACGCCAACTTCCTGTCGCAATGGCTTCATAGCTGAACAACCATACTGACCATTCAGTCCACCTTTACTTGCCATTAAGGCGAAGTGGACTAAATCTTTGTTATGGGTATTCATAATCTCTTGTGCCACAGAATCGTCATAAAGCTTCAATCCTTCAAATGTAAAATCGTTTAGCGTTTCTACATGGTCAGCAACTTTATGCTCAAGTTTTTTGAATCCTGTTTTCTGGCGTGCATAATATTTAACTGTATTGCGTAAAGGCTTGTTAATAAACTTGTGGGCTGTTGCGTAATAAAGTTCATCACATTCTGAACTACTATAATCATAAAGCATTTGAATTAACATAAAGTCAATATCACAACCATGAAATGTAAGTTCATCTGCTTTGACTACTTTACCATTGTCGAAGTTACCATTTTTAACATTTGTGCATTTGGACGTACTGATATAACTGTAAATGCAGTTACCAAAATCCTTAGCGTTAATATTATAAAAGGTAACATTAGCCATAAAGTTATATTTTATTGGTCTTTCAAACAAGATTGATTCACGGTATGCTGCTTGGAGGACTGAATAGAATTTAACATCTTTACATCCATATAGCTTAATCCGTTGGTCGGGATAATCGAAGAACCCTGAGTTAGCGCCGCTTTCGCAGCCAGATAAGAACTCATAGTTTGCAGACTGGAAATTTTGGTAACATTCATTAGGATTAACCTCTTTTCTCCATTTGTAAGGAAATCGCCTACCATACATTGCTGATGGGTGCATAGAACTTGCATCAAAACACCAGACATCCTTAAATATTTTACCTACCGCGTAAGGATTAGCATGAGTATAACCACCTGCAAGACAGTCCTGAAAGAACTTCATAAATGGTTCATTATTCTTGAGTTCTATTGCCGCTGTAAATTGTGCAGTATGAACTTCTTTATCGGTAGCAATATTTCTGTTAAGCCTTGTTTCGCGCTTAATCATTGATGTGTTAGATACTCCAATATCTGATACATTATCAACTTTAGTAAAGTTAGCCATGTATCTACATAATGCATACAAAACTAGCTTACAGTCACGTTCATTGTAAATGTATTCAGAATCAGGTAAATCTGACCACCAATAATATTTCTGGTCGTAACCGCCTTTGACTTCTTTAAGTTTAGGAACTCCAAGCTCTGTACCGATAAGCTCAAGACTTTTACATGAAAGAATCTTAAAGCTGTCATAAAATTCAAGATGGTCAAAAGCTGCTACTAATGGCTGGTGCGGAGCGACTGCAATGAAACGTTTAGTATTAAAGTTCTTAATACAGAAATTTATGTTACGCATCATTGCTTCAAATTCATAGCTCAAGTTATGCACAAAGATTTTGACATATTCATCATTATTCTTAGCATCCTCATTGATTCTCTCAAATTCCGAAGAAATTGAATCGTAAGTTCTAAAGAAATTATAATTCATTTCATTCTCAAAGTCACTAAATGGTGCATGAGGTATAGGACGATAAGCAAATGAAGCTAGACCATGAAGATAAGTGCTTTGCAGATGCTCTTGAAGTTCATCCTCACCATATATTAAGGATGATGTTTCAATATCATAGCAATATATGATAGTTGAATACTTATGCTCGTTACGCTTTCTCACATACAGCACCACCTACTTTCATTCGTGAATATTACCACAAATCATACTTAGATGCAAGTTCTACAAATTTTTTATAAACTTCTTTATTATTCTCTATAAACTCTTCATTATCCTTCGTAATAGATTTAAGTTTATTGCTTGCATTAACCAGAACTTCACCCATCTGGTCAGAATTTCTTAGGAGATTGTCATACTCTGAATAAGCTCTGTCCATATCTGATAGAGAGTTAAGTCCTAACTCTTCACCCAGTTCACATAATTTTTTCAAATCTTTCGGCGGAATGTCCCTGCTATATGTGCCCATAAGATTGTTAAGTACACCGGAAATTGCTCCCCATTTCTTTTTATCGAAATAGGAATCTGGATTCCTAAGAATCTTATATGCAGCATCACTATAATTAAATACATCCTCAAGACGATTAGCTACTCTTAATGACCTATAACTGCTTTTAACAGATTTATGCAAAAAATGAATATGCTCTGAATATTTAGATAGATACTCTTGCATAAGCTTTTGTGATGTTTTATCTTCAACATTATCAGCTGCATCAATAAGGTCGTTATACAGTTTTTCAGCTTCATCAAGAGCTGTATTAGCAGTAAATTTCAGAGCGTTGGCAACTTCGGCAGACTGTCTACCTCTAAGACTTTCTTTAAGTTCACCTGTTACGGTTATGCCAGCTCTTCTAGATTTACGTCTTGTTGCACCTATCTTTTCCAGTAGCCTAGTTGCTTCGGCTTGACGCTTAAATTCTTTGTTCTTTGCCATAATGTTACTCCCGCTTTCGTGAAGCTAACTCTTTTCTAATGTCATTATCATAACGGTCAAGCAGATAACACAAATCTCTAAGCTGACAATCTTGACAATCCTTATCCATGAAGTGTGTTAGCCATGAGGGACAGGCTTTAATGTACCAGTTATCACATAGTTTATTAAGTAGAGTAAGGGTTTCTGTATCTAAGTCTTTAATAGTCATAATAAACACCTTCCACGTTTTCAGGCCAGACAGAATCTAGGCAATCACCCACAAAATATTGGTTAAATGTGCAATTAGAACTTGGTGCTACAGAATAATAAACTACTCTGCCATAATGCTCTATAATGTCGATAACCTTACCAATTTTAGCAATCGTAATTGCTTTTTTCTCTTGTCCATCTCCATAGAAATAACCATACTCTCTTACATTGTATTTAATGATTGAGCCTATGGGGATGGGATGAATGGGAACGTCATAATGCATTGTATCAGCTCCTTTCTAAAAATTTGCTGTATGTACTACAAATAACTATATTATCAACATAATTGATATAAATTTCTTGAAAAATCTCGTTATCGTATAATCTACTAAGATTTTTATAATAGCCAGCTGCATACAAAACATTATCCTTAAAGATATATACATATGCTTTTGATTCATCTAAAATATCATGATTAAATAAATCATACAAAGTCATTTATACCACTCCCTTAATTTAAGTTCTTGCTTAACTGCTTTCATTGTTAGCTTGTACCTAATACAAATTTCTTGATTTAAACAACCGTCACAAGTACAACCAAAATAATCTTTAGGACAAGACCATGTAAAGAAGTCCTGACAGAATCCATATAAAGCCCGGAGAGTTTTGTCTTGCCTGTACTTAAGATTGTTTTCCCAGAACTCAAAGTCTGAATCATTTAATGGTGCAAGGTCTTTTCTAGTAATCATAAGTATCACCTCATTTCTTAGCAATAACAGAGAGGGAGAGGGAGAGGGGGATTATTGAGATTAAGAAATTGAACCCCCGATTTATTTTTAGGCTTCTTGCGACACCCCCGGTGGTCGGCGCGGCGGGGTTGGTGCTAAGGTTAATGCCCTGCTCACTATTTTTCTTAACGGATGGACGCTTTAGAACTCTAAATCACTAAAGTGTGTTAAGAATTTCACAGGTTAGTAGTTAGGCTTAACTACTGCTAGTTATTTGTACTTAATAGTAAAGAGTTCTAATTAAAAATTTGTATAAAAAATGCGTTGTCATTAAAGACAACGCATATTTTATTTTTGGGTCAACACTGATTTAGTGCGGTTGCAATGACGCTTGCAAAGTCATCTTCTAGATTTTTGCGGGCGGCGCGCTTGCCAGTTCTGGAATCATTGTACAACATAACAGTAACAGGATAGCTCCAACCGGTTTGAAATTCATATCTAATCCAATTCCGGAATTTTGCAATGTGTTGCGCGGTTGTGTTACTATAATAATCAAATACCCATAAAATACCAGTTGAACGCTGTAAAGCAGCTACAATGGTTGAATAGCTTTGTAGTATGATAAAATCGGAATTGTCAGGCATAAAAATCCATGCTTTACAAGAATAAAGTTGTTCACACTGGCCATTAACAGCACGGTTGTATTCACTAATAACAGCGTCTGAAAGCTCTTTGCGTGTAGTAAGCATCATTTTGAAAACACCGCCTTTATAAAGTCGTCAATACTTTCATTTGTATTATTCAAGTCGTGCTCAATAATAGGACTTTCAAAACTAGAAAAACCGGATGCAATGAAACCACTTTTGCAACAAAACATAGGTTTCAACGCAGTGATATTGCAGCTAGCATAATCGGTATTGCGGCGGTTTTTAGTATCAGTTAACTTTCTACTGATACTAAAATTGTTACCGTCAATTTTCAGGGTTACAGTTTGCATTTTCATTTTGTGTACCTCACTTTTAATTTTTGGCTTTTATGCCATATGGAACCGGGCTTTTTGCGATAAACCCGGCGGAACGATTAAAATTTACTGTTGAGAAAGTGGGCGGTCAATGGGAACTGCAACGGCATTGAACACCTCGCGCGGAATTCCCAAAGTATTTTCCTCTTTGGGCTGAACGTCCAGAACTTG
>ENA-OPCM01001228-OPCM01001228.1-human-gut-metagenome-genome-assembly--contig:-NODE-1228-length-17385-cov-1.889209_pt1 | contig 17385 bp, 9 predicted proteins | sample MGYA00241252_ERZ501484 | MGnify/ENA primary metagenome ERZ501484 (study PRJEB25962, sample SAMEA2042583) | human gut metagenome | biome: human gut; feature: human-associated habitat; material: faeces...
GGTAATGATCCAATTCTCCTATCTCATAGGCATGTTCATTCGCTTTCATACTTGCCGCATCCGCCGCAGTGTTTTTCGCCGGACTATTCGCCCTGTTCCGGCTTGCGCCGCCTGACGCCTTTTTCACCGCACTGCCCGCCATACCGCCGGCTGCATGATTCACGATGCCTTTGCCTGCACTTTTTGCCGCGTTTCTGCCCGCACCTTTTCTCCTTGCCATAAAAGCCCACCTCGCCGTTTCCTCATAATAAAATATCGAAGCGTTTCTGCCCGCTTCCGTGATAGTTTCATTATACTTGATTCCGTCCAAAAAATAAAGAGAAACAGACAGCTCTTTCCCGCCCGTTTCTCTTGTATTTTGTCTATTTATGCACACATTTTAAATTATAGTCTATTATCGTGCTTCTTTATATATTAAAATCTTTTTCAGAAAGAATAATACGGTCTGACTCGTCTGTATTTCTTCCGAAAACTTTCCGCATCAATTTCTTCGCGGACGCCTTCTGAGAATGACGGATCGCGTCATCCATAACTTCTTTCACTTCCGCAACCGTCACAAAATGATCTTCCCTCTGCAGAGAATCAATTTTACTATACAGCGCAAGAATTCCCATCTCGTCAATGTGATATCCGTTTTCTTTCGCATACGTCTGACCGAACGTAACAAGCTCATCGTTGATGAAAATCGGCACTTCCAGTCTTGATGTGAATTTTTTCCTGAATTCTCTGTTCGATGACAACAGTCTGTCAAGCGGCTTTCTCTGCTCTTCCAAGACGATCAGCATCTCGCCTGTATCCTGCTCCATCGCTTTATTAAGACGCGCAACTGTCTTTTCATTCATTTTGGACGCTTTCTCAATGATCAGAGCGCCGCCGTAAAGTTTTTCGACAATATCGCTGATCTTCTTCTTATTCAGAGAATCTCCTGTCACGATCGCGACCTTGCCCTGACGGATGTCTCTTTGCTTCTGGATCGCTTTCACGACGTCAACGGCAAGAACCGTTTTTCCGTTGCCTTTATTTCCAATGATAAGCAAGTTGCCCGTTCTCGAAGTCCCTTTTCTGTTCGTACAGTTCTTATCCTGCTCAAGCACATCGACAAGCTGTTCGCTCATTCCGCGCACCGGAACAAAGTAAGAAAACAGTTTCTTCTGTTCCTCTGTAAGTCCGGCTCTCGTTCCGATACCGCTTTGCATCTCAAGGTCATATCTTCCATGTACGACAAAACCGGTATCCATTGACAATGCATCCGAGATCTCATCGAGCGGAAGCGGCGCAGTCTTACCTGTCGCAATCAGCTTCGCAGTCTCTTTACGGCTAAGCGGTGTCGTCGCCGACATAATGTCGATCGGCTCGTCATCATCAGGAATCTCTCTGTCGTCATCCTCTCCCGAATAATCAGGATTTACTGTGAACTCATCCTCAATGTCCTGAATCTCTTCCGCGTCATCTTCCCCGAAGAAATACTCGTCATCTGCGTTTCCTTCCGCCTCTTCGATCACTTCATCCGCTTCTTCGTAGTAATCTTCTTCCGGTTCTTCAATCACTTCTTCTGACTCTTCATAGTAATCTTCTTCCGGCTCTTCGATCACTTCGTCTGCTTCCTCATAGTAGTCTTCTTCAAAGTAATCGTCATCCAAATCTTCCTCGAACTCCTCGTCGAAATCTTCGTCAAAGTCATCATCAAAATCATCGTCGATTCTAAGATCCTCCGCAACCTGACCCATGTTTTCGCTTGGTTCTTCTTTTCTCTTAAGATATACTCCTGTAGGTTCTTTCTTTTCTTCTTCCGGCGGGATAATTCCCTCAATTTCATCAATCATACGTTGAATATCCGGCGGTAAAATCGGTGTTGTTTTCTTATTCGTCTCCATAGTATCCCCTTTTGCTGTATCCCCTGCTGAATCTATAACTTCTTCTTGTTCCGATTCGGATGCTCCTTCTGCATCCGTCCCCTCTTCAACCGGCTCATCCTCTCCTGCATTTTCTTCAAATCCCGAAAGGATATCTTCCAAACTGATCTGACCTGTAATCTGATCGTCCTCTTTTATTTCAGCGGCCGCTTCCGCTTGCGCTGCCTCCTCCGCTTGTGCGGCTTCTTCTGCTTGTGCCGCCTCTTCCGCTCTTGCGGCTTCTTCTGCTTGTGCCGCCTTTTCTGCTCTTGCGGCTTCTTCCGCTTTCTCCTCTTCTTCTGCCTGTAATGCGGCGCGGCGTTTTTCCTCTTTCAAACGACTTACCATGTCTATATCTGCAACCGACTCAATCTCTCCGATCGCCTGCTCCAGATCCGCAAGATCTTCTTCATCCTCGATCTCATCTTTTCTTACCGGACGGAATTTGATCTGGGATGTATTTCCCATATCCTTTTCTTTGCCGAATTCCGACTCCTCTTCATCCTCAAAGTCAAAATCCATCGCTCCTGTTTCCGTCAAATCGAACTCCGACTCTTCTTCGTCTTCAAAATCAAAGTCCATCGCTCCCGTTTCCGTCAAGTCAAACTCCGGCTCTTCTTCATTCTCAAAGTCGAAATCCATCGCTCCCGTTTCCGTTAAATCAAACTCCGGCTCTTCTTCATCTTCAAAGTCAAAGTCCATCGCTCCCGTTTCCGTCAAATCAGATTCCGACTCTTCTTCATCTTCAAAATTAAAATCCATCGGAGCTGTCTCGTCTTGGAAATCATCTGCCGTCAATTCTTCCAACTCCGGATGAAGAAGTTTTCTCAATGCAACGTCTAACGGCATCGTATCTCCCAGTTTCTTTTTAGCAGGCTGCCTTTCTTCTTCCGGCTCTGCGGTTGTCTCCAGCACATCCGGTCCTTTTATTCCTTCCGGTACGCGCTCCTCCGGCTCATCGACTCCTTCTGCTTCGGAAACATCCGTCGGCAGATATGCGTCTTCTGTCTGCCCGGCATCTTCCGCATCTATCGGCACCTGCTCGTCCTGTTCAACATGATCCTCTGCATCCTCCGCCGGTGAATCCGCTTCTAACGCCTTGATCTCGTCGGCTTCCCACGCTTCCGTATCTACTTCCACCGGGTCGTTCGGCAAAGTGATCTCTCTTACTCCTTCTGAGATCGTTTCCGGCATCATGTCCGGAACAAGTTCCTCCATTCCCTTCGGAACTCGTGCGTTCACCTGCTGTTCGGCAGCGAAATCAGCATCGGCAACTTCGGAGTCGGCAGCCATAAGTTCAGCTCCCGGCAAACCGTTTTCTTCTTCCTCCTGCTCGGATTCATCTGCCTCTGCATAAGAAAAAATATCAGGAATCTCCTCTGTCTCCTCGGACGTCCTTGCATAACGCTTATCGTACTTTTCCTGCTGGGAAGGAGTCAGTGGTTTGTACTGCATCTTCAGTTCCATCGCCTTATAGACATACTGCCCCTCGCTGAACCAAAGAATCAAATCGTCACACTCTTCCAGACATTCTGATGTCATACCGGCTTCCTGATACAGCTTCGCCAGTTCATATGCCCACTCTTCAATATATTCGGATTTCTTATATTCTTCAAGAGCTTCGATCTGCTGCTCGATCGGCGCCCTCTGCGCGCGGAGAATCTTATATCTTAAAATGTACTGATTCGGGTCTTTCGGCGCGATCTGCATAAACTCATCGTAAAAATCGATCGCCTCATCGACATTTCCCGTCTTAAGAGCCAATCCGCACAGACGGCTGATAATCTTACGGCTTCCTTCCGCCCGCTGATATGCAAGCGTCAAAATGTCATATCCCTTCTGATATTCTCCGGTTTTTTCATAAATTTCACTGACGTTTGACAACATCACTGCATTGCGCACGCGCCTCCAGTCAATTTCATCTGCGATCGCCGCCGCTCTGCTGTACGCGCCGCTCTCCATAAGTTCGAGCATCCGTTCAGTCTTTGATTTATATTCGTATTTATCCACCGCATTCACCTCATTAAAAAATAGTTTTGTACAGGGCAGTGTCTTTCCTTCTATGTTTCTTTACATACTATATCTTTCAATATTTTATCATATGCATTTCGCAATGTCAAAAAAATGCACCCTCAATTAACATTGAAGATGCATTTTTATAATCTATTTAATTTTTTCATATTCTCTTTATTTTTAAATCGGAGGCAAATATTAGATTCTGTTCCTGTAAGACCTCTGCCATTGTTATTTGATCTGCGGTCGATTTATTAAGACCTGCTTATTAAATCTTCCCTCCTTCAATTAACAAATTCGAGTTCATAACAGTATCCTTATCACATATCACTTACGTTCCTTGTTTCCGGTACCACCACACATATTAAACCCGATATGCACGAATGATAATCTACTCAATGTTTCTTTACACATCTTTTGAAATTCTGCTATATGTGGTATCTATATTCAATATGTCTGCAAATGTTAAATCTTTCTGATCTCTATCCGGACTTCCAACTCTCCGATCAATTCTTTCGTTATTTTTATTCCGGATCATCTATCCTTGAGCAAAGGTCTCTTCTCCACAGGAACTTACACTTGCCGTACCACTAACATATTGATGATTCACTGAAATCACGCTGTCCATTGGTCTTTCCCTCCTGCTATCCGTTTATTTTTAATCTAATCGGGCAACTGATACGATGCCTTCTTAGTTAAATATCCTTTTGAGATGCTTTTGTTTTTATTTTGTTGTATCTCTTTTGGATGTCTTTATAATATCACCTGAGTTTTATTTTGTCAATACATTTTTATAAAAAACTTTAAATAATTACATTTTACTTTTATATTGTATGAATTTTCTGACAATGTTGCTGTCTCTGCAAAAAAGAATAAGGCGTCCGTTACCGAACGCCCTATTCCATAAAAGCTTAAATGTTTACTGCCTTAATCAAAAGACAAGTTTTCACTATGCTCTTTTTCTTCTAACCGCTACATAAGCAATTACCGACATTCCCGCAAGTACAAGCCACAGAGCTACATGTGCCGTATCTCCTGTCTGTACGCTTCCGCCCTGTGACGGAGTTGACGGAGTCTGCGGATCATTCTTCGGCGGAGTCTGTGTCTTCGTCAAACCTTCTGCCGCTGAATTCAACTGTGCCAAAGCAGCTTTTACCTGATCTGCTGTTGCAGCCTCGTTATCCAAGATTGCCTTAGCAGATTTCAGAGCGTTTTCAAACTTCGCCCAGCTCTCTGCTGTGTAACCGTCGTTCTTCTTATCTTTGTACTTGTCGTAAGCTGCCTGAAGCTCGCTCTTATCAACAGACGGTTTTCCGGAAAGCTTCAATGCTACGCGAGCGTCTCTTAACGCATTAAGCGCTGCGTCTACCGCTGCCTGATCACTGTTGCTGTTGTCTTCCACGATTGCTTTTGCCGCTTTCAGCGCATCTGCATATTCTTTCCAAGAATCTGCTGTATAGTCTGCCTCTTTCAGATCTTTATACTCTTCGATCAAAGCTTTCAATGCATCTGTGTTTCCACGCTGTACAAGCGCTGTAACCGCATCGTTCAACGCTTTTGCTGCTGCATCGATCTCCGTCTGATCTTTGCTGTCTTTCAGTACCTTTTCTGCATCTGAAAGAACTGTTTTCATTGCTTTGTAAGAATCTGTTGTGTACAAGTTCGCATCAGCCGCTTTCGCTGCATCGATTGCTGCTTTTAACGCCTCTTTATTGATCTGCTCTACTTTTACTAATGCTGTATGAGCATCTTCTAACGCTTTCTTCGCTGCGTCTACCGCTGCCTGATCAAGATTGCTGTTGTCTTTCACAACTTTTTCTGCCGCTGTCAACGCATCTGTGTACGCTTTCCAGGAATCTGTTGTGTAGTCTGCCTCTTTCAGACCTTCTGCTTTATATTCTGCGATCAAAGCTTTCAACGCATCTGTGTTTCCACGTTCTACAAGCGCAGCAACCGCATCATTCAAATCTTTTGCTTTCGCATCGATTGCCGCCTGATCCTTACCGTTTGTCAGAAGTTCTTCTGCTTCTGCAAGAACTTTTTCCATTGCATTGTAAGAAGCTGTTGTATATGCGTTTTCGTCTTTTGCTTTTGCCGCATCTACTGCTGCCTGCAGTTTGCTCTTATCAAGCTGCGGATCTACCGGAGCTTTTACGAGAGCTTCTTTTGCCGCTTTCAATGCGTCTTTCGCCGCATCTACTTCTGCCTGTGTCTTATTGCTGTTGTCTGCCACGATTCCATTTGCAGCTTCAAGAGCTTCTTCGTATTTCACCCATGTCTCATGTGTGTAATCCGCTTCTTTCAGTTCTTTGTACTCTTCAATAAGAGCTTTCAATGCATCTGTGTTTCCGCGTTTTGCCAATGCTGCATGTGCATCTTCTAACACTTTCTTCGCTGCATCTACCGCCGCCTGATCGCTGTTGCTGTTATCTGTTACGATTGCGTCTGCCGCATTCAGAGCAGTCTCATAAGCGCTCCATGTAGATGTTGTATGATCCTCTGCTTTCAAATTCTCTTTTGCGTACTGATCGATCAAAGCTTTCAGATCTGTTACATCTCCGCGAGCAACAAGTCCTTTCACAGCTTCAGTTAATTCTGCAACCATTGCGTCGATCGCATCTTTTGTACCGTTTACAAGAAGCTGTTTTGCTTCTGCAATTTTAGCTTTTACCGGCTCTGCACTTGTTACTGTACTTGTTTCAACTTTCTTCTCTGCGTCTGCGATTGCTTTCTTCAGAGCGGATGCATCTACAAGTTTAGCTTCTGCGCCTTCCAGTTTCTTAATCATAGCAGCTACTTCTTCCTGTGTCTGTGCTCCTGTCGCCACAAGATCATATCCTTCTTTAAGAAGAGCATTAAACGCTGCTGCGCTATCTGTTGTTGCGTTAGACGTATCTACCGCTGACAATACGCTCAATCTTTCGATCAAGGCTGTAATGTCTACGCCCGGTGTCTCGCCTTCTTCCGGTTTTGTTCCGTATACTTCAAGCTCTACAACGTGGTTTGTTGTTGTGTCATTGTTGCTCTTCCGTACATGTAAACGCGAACAAACTGTGCTTTCGTTCCTTCCGGAAGCGTCCATGATTTACCCTGTGCAGTTTCTGCATAGTCTTCATCGAATTTTTCCGGTGCTTGTGTATACAGTTTATGAACATTCTGATCATCCGCATTATAGACGATTGTAGCTTTTCCTTCTGCAAAGTCTGTTTCTTTTTCTGCTACAGCTACTACTGTATCGCCATATGTTCTACCATCGCCCCAGTAACGATACAGTGACAGAGAGTTCACATCACATACAGCGCCTAAATCAACCTGCATATAAGATGATTCACGTCTATTGTCCGCACCGAACTCGGCATAGTTTGAACCAAAATCAGTTTTGTTTCCGTCAACAGCCATAGACATCGGTCTGTCGCCGCCTTTTGCTGCATCTGTGTCATCTGCCGTCCATTTTGCCGTTACATTTGCATCCTTTGCAATGTTCTTTGCTTCTACTTTCTCTCCATAGATCGCAAGATCACCGACTGTAATATACTTATTTTCATCAGTTGCTTGCCAGTGATAAGAAGACGTTCCACTGATACGTACATATCTAGCTTCCTGTGCCTCAAATGTAACTTCTGCCGGGAAAAGTGTCTGATCATTCTTATTCACAATCTTGTCCGAAAGATCAAGCCCGTTTTCTCCTGTTACCGAAGTCCATGTATCCTCTCCGTCTTTTCTAATTTCTACAATCAGATTCTTAATATTACCTGTACAATGCCAGTAGTTCTTTGCATCATTATAATAACGCGGTGTGTAGTCAACCTGATCCAATTTATACGTCGCACCCAAGTCAACTTGCAGCCATGCATTATCGCTGCTTACAGTACCTTCTTCCACTTTCTGACTTGTCCAGTATGTCGTGTTATCTCCATCTAAGACTTTATCTTTACTTCCTTCGCTCGTCTCAGAAACTGTGATCATATCATTTGTAAGTTTAAGTTTCGGAAGTCCTTCCTGCTCTCCGAGATTAGCCACTTCATTATAACCGTATGCGATATCATATACTGCCGCCGCTGTCACACCTTCACCTGCTGTGATCGCAGCTTTCTTAACTTCATGAAATCTGTTCTTTTCATTATAAGCAGATCCTTCCAGTGTTCCGTCTACATAAAGTTTCAGCATACCGTTGTTTTCTTTCACACCTACTACTTTATGCTCTGCTCCGTCATTGATTGACTTGCCGGAAACTGCTGTCGCACCATTCAGTGTGAAGGATGCTTTTCCTTCTGCTGTTACTTTCAGTTCGTACTGACCATTCTGGCTTACGAGTGACTTATCTGTTGCCGTTGTGTTTACAGCCGCATATACTGTGAATCCATTATTGGAATTCAGTGATCTGTCCGCTGCTGCAATTTCTCCTGCTTCTGCAATCGCTTCTTTTTCAACGATCACACTGTCTTTGTGATATACAACAGATGCAGCTTCAGTAGCTTTGTTGCCCGACATGTCTTTAATATCCTGCGGAATTACTTTTACTGTAGCTTCGTTTGCCGGAGCTTCTGCTAATACGATATGATATGTTGTATCGTCTGCGCTCTTCTTAATAGAAGAAACTTTTGCGTTTTCTACTTTAAAGAGGTTTCCTGATACTTTCTCATCGAATTTTACTGTAAGTTCTTTCGCACCGTCTGTCATGATTCTGTCGATCTTCGGCGCTGTTGTGTCTTTTTCTGCTGAAACACGTAAGATACGCACTTCGTTCGGTTTCAAGTTCACTGTGTATTCTTGACCATACTTTAATGTACCTGTCTGAGCAGACTTATCGGAAAGAAGATAGCTGTGCTCTAAGTAGTAGTTTAATGTGCCTGCACCTTCTGCAACGCCCATTGTACGGTCGAATGTGAACTTGATTGTCTTATCTGCATTTGCAGATGGGTTACGGAGTGAAATAATTCCGTCCGTTCCGTCGAAACATGAGAATCCGTATGCTTCTGCCTGCGTTTGGTCTGACAGATCTCCGTTACTCAGTTTTGTAATATCCGGTTTCCCTCCGATCATCTTGGAATTTTTGAGCATATGATAGTTTTCTTCTGCCCACTCAAGGAATTCTCCTGTGATCTCGTATTTTCCATCTGTCATAATACTGTCAGAGTAGTACAACTCCCAAAATGCCGTTCCACGAGTAGACAACATGTACAGATAGTTCTGGAAATCTTCATCTGTAGCAGTATTAACTGTCATTCCTGTTCCTTCTTTTCCGTAAATCGGATCATGGTTGTACAGATTCTGAAGCGGGAACTGGAACTGATGATTCTTCAGGAAGTCATAGTAACAAGCGTCACGATATGTAATCTGCTTATTCATCTTTGTTGTTCCGAAAGATGCATCCTTCTGATCATGTACGCACTGAATCCATACAGAGTTCGCCCACTGTAAATACCACGGACTCGGGTTTACATAACATGTAAGAGAGATCCAGAGTTTATTAATTCCGTCCTCTTTTTCACTCTGACGAACCGCTTCCATCAGATCGATCCATGCTTCCCACAGATCAGTCACATGATACATCTGGTGATAACCGCCTGTCATATGGTGATTAGACTCACTGTATACCGGAACGCCGTCTGCTCCGCCTAAATTGTTGAAATGATTATACTGAGCAGTATCTGCAAATCCATCCCATTTCCAGTAGTTGACATCCCAATCTTGCTGCCATTTAATCGCCATCTTTTTAAAATTCTCTACATATACACGGTCTGCAACGTCGATAGAATGTCCTGCTTTACTTCCTTTTTGTGCCCTCTCAATAATATTTGCTAATGTAGTGTAGAAGTTATATCCGCCTCTCGGTCCAACCCATACTCCAAAGTTACTTCCGAACTTCTTAACAAGTTCGCTGGACGGTGTCAATCCCTCCGGGAATTTCTCATTAAATGTCCAGAAACCTTCGGTATTCTCTATTGCTCCCGATTGTGCGTGTGACCCTGCTCCTATCGAACCATCATTATACGCATTCCATCCATCATCTACAACGTAAGAATCCAACGGACGAACTTCTGCTTTATTCAACTCACGATCAATTTCAATGAACGAAGCCAAAATATTTTCATCACTGATCTTCATCATGTTGTCGAACCATGAATTGTACTGTGTACGGAACTCTGACGGAGTTGCGATTGACTTGATGTACTCGAAGAAGTCTGCCTGAATAACTTCCTGCTCTGTACTTCTTGCCGCACCTGCAACTGTCTGCCATGTCACATACTTATCGTCTGTTGTCAACTGATTATCTTCTTTCAGTCTGCTGAACGTCTTACCACTGTAATAACGCATAAATCCTGTTCCGTTTACGATCTCTGTATCCGCTGCCGGGAACTCACATCCGAAGAACATTCCCTGAATGTAGATCGGCTGTCCGAGGTTCGCTTTGAACTCTTCCATCTGAACAACGCCGCCTTGACCTCTCGGAATTGTCCACTGTGCATCGGACTCTGCCACTTTCAGAGACTCAAGGTCGATATAGTCGATCTCAGCATCTGCCATCTTGTCATCCGGCACGTCGATCTCAAGGAATTTACGCATGAAGTGATCGCCTTCGTACATTACGATTACTTCGTCGATTGAATACTCTACGTTTTTGTGAGTGTACGGTTTGAAAGAAAATGTTACTTTCTTACCTGTTTTCTCTTTACCGTTGATCGTTGCCGTTGTATCTTCGACTTTGACTGCCTCATTGCCGTCTTTCAGCTCTAAATCGCTTGTCTCAAATGCACGGTCATCCGTATCTACCGGAGCTTTATCTGCGTGGAGATTAAATTCTGCTCCGCCGGCAAATCTTTCCCCATTGTTTGAAGATGTTGCTACGAACTTAATCTGTTTCGCAGTACATGCTTCTTTCAAGTTTACATAGATCGGGTTCGTACCATTATATTCAAATTCGCCTTCTGCGATCGGCTCTCCCCAATCTTCGGATTCATAATCAAGTTTGTTTTCTGCTGTTGATGCGTACAGCTTGTACCCCTTAATATTTCCGTTTGTGTTTTCTCCTTCTTTTCTCGGTGTATAAGAGAAGGACTGGAATGTCACATCTTTTCCGAATGTGATTACTACATTATGCGGATAGTCCTGATCACCTTGTCCAGCCCCCCCATAATTTGAATGCCAGATACTCTCTGTTCTTCCATCTAACAAGTTAGATGCCGGTCCATCTGAGTCTCCGCTCGCATTCTGGTAGCTGTCTGCTGTTGCTTCCCAACCCGTCCGATTGATTCCCGGTAAGGTAATAGGGTCTTTTTTCTCTTTCGTTGTCTTAACAACGAATTCTTCACTTCCTTCTTGCGGAGTGAAGGTTGTTCCTTCTCCACCAGTTCTTTTGTTCACAATTTCAGTCGTGGACAATTTTTTGTCCGCTGTTGAAAATATTCTTTCGATGGCTCCGTTTCCGATTGTAACAGTATTATCTTTCTGCTCAACGGTTACTTTACCATACGGAACTGCAGTTTCATTTTCTGCCGCTCCGGCAACTGATGTTGTGGAGAAGACGCTCGTCACAACCATAGCTGCTGCGAGCGCTGCACTGAAAAATTTCTTTTTCATAATAATCTCTCCTTTCTCCCGTGAATTTGTTATGTTTTTCACAGTCTGCATCTATTTTATGATAACATATTCCCTGTCATTTCGGTACATCCAATATCCTTTTCGTGATATTTACTTAATTTGTGTCAATTTAATCAATGTTTTTTTAAGATTTTATCGGTTTTTCTTAAGAATTCTTCTTTTTATTTTCCGCAATTTATTAAGACGACTATAATATCCTGTTTATGTCAGGAAATAAAGGGAATCCTGTAAATAACACTTAAAGGAGTTGCATTATATATGAAGAAACTCATTTATCCGGCAGCGCTTATTCTGCTTTTTATTATATTGACAACGACAATTCTGCCTGCCGACGCCGTCTACGGATCGAATACGGACTGGTTTTCCCAGCATGCCGCTCTTGCGGAAACGATCCGTGACGCCTGCGTGGAACAGCACACGCTTCTTCCCGACTGGATCGATCTCGGAAGCGGAAGCAGCGGATATCAGTTTTCTTATTATGGATTTTTAAGACCTGATATTCTGATCGGATGTCTGTTTCCGCAGATTCCTATGGTTTACATCCTGATCGGCTATATGCTTGCACTTTATCTCGCTTCCGTTCTTTTATGTTATATGTGGCTGCAAAGCGAGGATATTTCCCCGTTCTTTTCCTTCATCGGAAGCGTTTTATTTTTGACTGCGGGATGTCTTTTCCATATGCATCGTCAGATCATGTTTGTCAATTATCTGCCGTTTTTGATCCTTGCTTTTTTGTGCGTGAAGAAACGTAAGTTTCGCTTTCTCCCTCTTTGTATGCTTCTGATCTGCCTGCACAGCTTCTATTTTGCGATCGCCGCATTTGCCGCGATCGGCTGGTACTGGCTGAGAACGGAAAAAGAGACATTTTGGAAAGATTCGTTTTTCAAAAGATATATCCCTTCCGCCGTTCTTTCCGTATGCATGGCGGCGGCGCTCCTTCTGCCGACAGGACTTGTACTGATGGAGCACAGACGAAGCGGCGGCGGATTTTCTCTTTTGAAAATATTAGAGCTTTTCGGACCGAATATCTCTATGAACGGCATCTTGTTTAACGAATACGGACTGGGGCTTACATTGATCTGCTTTTACACGATACTTGCCGGATTAAATAAAAAAAATCCTGCCAAAAAAGAATTCTTTCCTGACAGCGTTTTATTTTTATCTTTCGGATTGTTCGGTATCTTTTCTTACATTTTAAACGGAACGCTCTACGCCAGACCGAAGATACTTATTCCGTTTCTGCCGCTGTTCATCCTGCACTGCGTACGTTACTTAAAATCAGCGCACACCGAAACAGACCGCGTTTCATCGTATCCGCTCTATCCGTTTGCCGTAATGCTTCCGCTTGGTCTGCTCTGGTTCAGTCAAGTTCAGTTTCCGTGGATTTTGATCGAACTTGGTATTCTGTTTTTATTTTGCCTGATACAAAGACGGAAACAAAACCTTATTTTGCAAATGTTTAAAAATCCCCGCATTTTTGCCCGGGTAGAATTACTCGTCTATCTGCTCATACTGATCGCCCCGGTCGGTATGTATATTACAACTGCCAGAAAGGAAAACTGGGTAAAGAAAGCAGATGTTTCGGCAAAAGAAACTTACACAAAACTTGCGGAAATTCCGATGGATCCGCTCTATCATTTTGACAGCCTGACCGAACCGCTTGCAAACGGAAACCGCGCCCCAGAAGCGAAAATAACAAGAAGTTCTATGTATTCTTCTGTGACAAACAGCGCTTACTCCGACTTGTATTATGACGTGCTGAATACACCGATCCGAATCAATAACCGGATCGCGCTGCTTACTTCCGATAATCCGTTCATGCTTCATCTTCTTGGCGTTCGGTATATCGAGACAGAAAAAGATCATATTCCCGCCGGGTATACACCTCTGTATTCTTCGGCAAAAGACACGGTGGTCGCAGAGAATAAAAACGTGCTTCCGAATGTTTATTTTACATCGGATACAATCTCTGAAAAAGAGTTTGACCGTTTCAATCAAATCGAACAGTTGGAAGCGATTTCCCGCAAAACCATAATAGAAAACACTTCCACTGATACGGACAGCGACGTTTACCTCCCCGGAAAGTTTATCACTCCTTTTGCCCCGAAACTGTCGGCAGACGGCAAACTTCCCGATAGTTTGACTATCAAAAAGACTGCCGATAAGTATGACATAATCTCAAAATGTCAACAATCGTTGACATTTTATGTTGAAAATACAGGTTTTGGCAACATTTTGTTGCTTTCTTTCCAGGTGGATAATAAAACGATCGATCCTGTTGTCATCGACATTAACAACATACGCAATAAGCTTTCGGGACTATTTGCGCCTTACCCAAACGGAAACAATACGTTTCACTATCAGTTTTCAGCGGACAGTGACTCGGGTATGACAAAACTAAAGGTTACTTTTCCAAAGGGTCATTTCACTGTCAGCAACGTACAGTGGCATTTATGTAATAAACATATTTTCGACGACAAGAACACAATTACAAAAGCGGTCTGTGACAGCAGAACCGAACGCAGCGCCTTCCTTTCAGGCACGACTGTTTTTTCCGGAAGCATCCATGCAGAAAGCAACGGGGTTCTCGCATCTGCGATTCCGCGGCAAAACGGACTTGAGCTTTACATCGACGGCAGACGCACAGATATTATCCGCGTAAATAAAGCTTTTGCAGGAGCACATATCGAAAAGGGGACTCATAAGATCGAATTTCGATTTTCTCCTCCCGGAAAACAAATCGGCTGTATCATCAGCCTGATATCTCTGTTGTGCTATTTAAGTTACCTGATTTTTACATTTGGAGTCTTTACTTCAAGAAAAACACAAAATATTACAACGGCTCACCATAAAAACGCGCTGTAAGAAATTCACTATAATCATTATAAGAAAGAGGGAACTGACTTTGAAACGAATTTACTTAAGCAAAGAACTGCTCACTTACATCATTACCGGAGGAATCACAACCGGAGTTAATTACATGTTATACGGACTTTTTCTATTTTTTCACGTTCCGTATATTGCATCTAACAGTATCGCATGGACAGGCGCGGTTATCGCCGCCTATGTTCTGAACAGAAAATGGGTCTTTCGGTCAAACAGACGGATTCCCGAAGAGTTTTTCTCCTTTGCTGCTCTACGATTTATCACACTGCTCGTCGAAAACGTTCTGCTTTGGCTTGCCGTCGATCAATTATCACTTTCTTTGATCGGCTCAAAATTAATCGTAAGCGTCGTAACCGTGATCGGAAACTATGCGCTCTGCAAATACCGCGTTTTCAAAACTGCCGCTCATGGGCAGGATCAAAATATGATCAGAAAGGAGCTGCTTCCATATGACAATCAAAAATAATCCTGCTGACGATGTGATCAGCATTATCGTTCCGTGTTTTAATGAGGAGAGCGTTCTCCCCGCTTTTTACAGCGCGGTTTCAGACGCCGCATCCTCGATCGAAGGCGCTGTCTGCGAATTTCTTTTTATAGATGACGGAAGTTCTGACCGAACGGCAGAGATCCTTCAGCATTTTACAGAGAAAGACGAGCGTGTCCGTTTTCTTACATTTTCCAGAAACTTCGGAAAAGAAGCCGCCATGTACGCCGGACTTCAAAATGCATCGGGAGACTACTGTGTATTTATGGACGCCGATCTGCAGCATCCGCCCGCTCTGCTTAAAAACATGTATCACGCTGTCAAATACGAAGGATACGACTGCTGTGCAGGACTTAGAGAGGACCGAACCGGAGAAAATCCGATCCGCACGTTCTTATCCCGCTCTTTCTATCACTTGATCGGGAACGCATGTCATCTCGATATGGGAGACGGAAAAGGTGATTTCCGAATGATGAACAGAGCTATGACGGACTCTATTTTGGAACTCAAAGAATACAACCGCTATATGAAAGGGATCTTCTCTTTCGTTGGATTTGATACAAAATGGATTCCGTTTCACAACACTGAGCGCGCCGCAGGAAAAACAAAATGGAATTTCCGCTCGCTGTTCCGCTATGCAATGGACGGAATGTTATCATTTTCTTCCGCCCCCGCTTCCCTGCCCGGCTTCATCGGCATGTTTCTCCTGATCGCCGCCGTTGTCACAGGACTTGTTTCCGTTTTCACCGGACATAAAGCAAACTGGATCCTTCTGCTTGTCTGCCTGATCCTCGCGTTGAACGGCATACAGATGATCTTCCTGTCACTGCTCGGACAATATATGTCGAAAGATTATATGGAAAGCAAGAAACGACCGATCTATATTATAAAAAAGAAAGGGGGGTTTTAACCCCTCCTTTTCTATTTGAATACATCTGTATATTACTTTTTGATCATTCTGTTCCGGTAAATATTTCTATTTTAGAATCAGGAACTTCCAGTCCCCAATTATCCCATCCAACAAAATTATTACGTGCAAATAATTCTATTTTGTCCTGCTGTGGAAACATTTTTGTAATTCCTTTAATAACCTCTATCGGTTTCTCACTGTGCTTTCCTCTGGGAACTGCAACCATCTGGCGAACATTTCTCGCACCTCTCGGTTGGGGAATCTTCCCTTTCTTAAAAACTAAAACAAATTCTGTTTGACTTAATGTATATCTTCCCGGATTATGAATCATCTTATCCCAAACAAACGCTACCGTTTTATATTCAAACCCCCAGGCTTCTCCCAATTCAACGGAATTCGCTAACTGTGGTCCGGTTGTCCACATAAACAGTATACAATCATCATCTGCTATTGACTTTACATCAAGTGTTTTAAGCTGTTTCAATTTTAACGTAGGATACTTAAATCCTGCAGAACTAAGAAAAATTTTTTTCTCAAATCCTATATTTTCACCCTTAATTGTCGTTTTATCATACTGCATCTTTCCTCCGTAATCCCATGGAGGATCGGCATAAATCACCTGATATTTCTTATTAGGCAATGTAGGATATAATTCCTCTAACGGATTTATTTTCTTTCTTTCTTTTGCCTGCTTACTATATAAAGAATATGCCGTAACACTCTCGGCATTACTATTGCTTTTCATTTTCCCAAAACTCCCTTTCACTTTTTCACTTCATAAGTTTATAATATAAAATTTATTTAGTCAATACATGTGTTACTTAAAAGCCGTTGTTTTATATACATCAAAATCTTATTGTAATAACAACGAAAAATGAGGAGCAAACATATGATTACTCAAAAATTTGGACAACGAATAAAATTTCTAAGAAACGAACGCGGTATAAGTCAGGAGAAATTTGCTTTATCCATAGATATGGATCGCACGTATTACGCCTCCGTTGAAAGCGGCAAACGCAATATATCCATTAATAACATCGAAAAAATAGCAAAGGGTTTTAATGTTTCTTTGGAAGAATTATTCAAAGATTTATAAGGAGAGTTATAATGGCAAAAAAAGAATTAAAAAATCGAGATAATTGGCAAACAGCTTCCGGCCCCGGCGGTTTGGCCGGCACTGCTGAAAAGAATTTATACAAAGTATTTGAAAAAGCTTTCAAAGATACCGTTTATAAAATTTCATATCATCCTAAAGATTTGAAGCATTTATATGAAGATGTCGCCTTACCCGCTGATGTTCTTGAGCAAATTTTCTGTCCCGATGAAAAGGCCATGAAAAATGCCAAAAGACGGGGATGGGGCGTTTCTCCTGATTTTTCTATTACAAATACTTTGACCGGAAAAATACTTTTTGGTGAAATAAAACGCCAAGATGGCTGGGTAGAAGGCAAAAAACCAAGCGCCGGGCGGGGCAACGCTCATGAACGCATGTGCAAATTATTTACTCCCGGCCTAATCAAAGCATACAGACAAATCGGAGGTATTACCGATCCCGATATTTTACCTTTTTGGGTCGTATTAGAAGGCGATATTACGCG
>ENA-OPCM01001235-OPCM01001235.1-human-gut-metagenome-genome-assembly--contig:-NODE-1235-length-17289-cov-2.451027_pt1 | contig 17289 bp, 9 predicted proteins | sample MGYA00241252_ERZ501484 | MGnify/ENA primary metagenome ERZ501484 (study PRJEB25962, sample SAMEA2042583) | human gut metagenome | biome: human gut; feature: human-associated habitat; material: faeces...
GTTGCTCAGGCACTTATAAATAATGTTAAACTATAGTGTTGCGGAATTAAGGTTAATATAATATATACTCCCTATAGACATACCAAGACAGCCGATAAGGCAGTCAGCAAAGGAACAGAAACAAACGACAGTTATATATTAATTTAAACTTTTGGATTATGGGAAAAACGTATTACTCCAAATCTCTACTCGTGGCGCTCGCCGCGCTTGCTGCATCACCATCGGCGGTGGCGCAGAAGCCGCAGGGTGCCCCAAAGGCGCAGCTCTCGCAGAAGCTGACGCCGGAGCAGAGGCAGAGACTGGTAGAGGAGTTCCATCGAAAGAACCCCACAGTGGCAACGACAAGGTATCTTGGTGCGAAGAAGACCACACTGCAGCAGGCACACAAACCTGGATCGCCGGCGCAGATAAGGAGCAAGTCGCAGCAAACCAAAATGCCGCTACGTGCTCCATCGGGCACGAAGATTTGGGCAAACGTCTATTTCTCAAGCGCATGGGCAAATGCCAACCAGTATGCCTACTACTCTTTCTCACCTGCATCCACGATGACACCGACGATGCTGAACACGGCATCGATGGACTATATCTTCGCCAAGCAGGGAGTGCAGATGAAAGACTCCAAGCTCTATGGCATCTATGCCGATATGACGTATGCCGAGTATGGTACCGACTATGTGAACCCATACTGCACCGTATTCGACACCACCTCATGGTCGGAGTTGACAGGCGAGAGCGACTATGTGCCAAATATGGACTGCAAGTTCATTGCCCAGGAAACGGCAATAGCTACCGACGGTACCGTGTATGGCGAGTTCTACAAGACCGACCTCAGCGGTTATGAATGGGGAACAGTGGACTATTCCACCATGACCCGAACCACCATCGGCGACGCTACACACAAGTTCGTCGCTCTGGGAGTGACGAGCAAGAACGTGCTCTATGGTGTTGCCACCGACGGCAACCTTTATAAGATAAGCACCACCGACGGTTCGGAAACCCTCGTGGGAGCAACGGGACTCACACTGACCGTAACCGACGAATATGGTTCTGCCAACTACGCTCAGACGGGAGAGATAGACCAACGCAATGATGTGTTCTATTGGGCTGCCATCGACGCGTCGGCAAACACCGGACTATACTCCGTAGACCTCTCTACCGGAACTGCAACGAAACTCGGCGACTTCGACGGCACGACAGGTATGGTGGGAATGGTTATCCCACAGGACCTCGCCGATGAGGGAGCACCGGCAAGGGCTACAAACATGACAGTGGACTTCGCCGGCGAATCGCTCACGGGTAACGTGGCGTTCACCGCACCAACCACGACATACGCAGGAGCGGCTCTCGACGGAGAACTCACATATACAGTCAGCGTGAACGGCGTTGAGGCTGCAACAGGAACTACCACGGCGGGAGCTTCCGTCACTGTGCCTGTGACAGTGGCGAGAAGCGCGTCATACCAGTTTACGGTAGTGACAAAGAATGCTGCCGGCACATCACCACGCGCCAGCGTGACGAAGTGGGTGGGCAAGGAAGCGCCTAACCCTGCTACCGGAGTCACCATGATGGTTGACAACAACTACAACGTGACAGTGTTCTGGACACCGCCAACCACGACAGTCAGCGGTGTGGCACTCTCTAATGTGACATACGACGTGTACCGCTGCACAAAGACTTCAAAGACTCTTGTAGCGGAAAGCATCACCGAGAACTCCTTCAGCGAGCAGCTCACGGAACCGGAGCTCACGGAATACCACTATGAAGTGTATGCCAAGAATGGCGACGCTCTGAGCGAGGTGGCAAGTTCTGAGGGCAAGATCTTCGGTTCGGCAATCAAGCCAGACTATTTCGAAGACTTCAAGAGCGCTGATGCCGAGAAGCTCTACACCAAGATTGACTCCAACGGCGACGGCAAGACATGGTCGTATGTGGCATCCGACCACTGTATGCGCACCAACTACAGTTCTGCTTCGGCAGACGACGACTGGTTCGTGACACCAAGGATACACCTCACACCAGACCGTACTTACACCGTATCATTCAGTGCAAAGAACAGATATCCTAAGTTCCCTAACAACCTGGAAGTGAAATGGGGTACAGACAACACACCGGCTGGTCTCACCAACACACTGCTGCCATCCACTGCTCTCGATTCCAAGTACGTGAAATATTCGTATGTCATCTCGCCTACAGTGGAGGGTGACTACTATGTGGGCTTCCATGATATCGCGCCGCAGGCTGACTACGGAGTGATATATCTCGACAGCATCGCAGTGACTTCAAACGCTCTGCTCGTGGCTCCGAAGGCTCCGACGAACTTCACCGCCACTGCCGATCCTAACGGAGAGCTGAAGGTGACACTGCAGTTAACCGTTCCTTCTACCGACGTGAAGGGCACTGCATTGTCAAGCGTTGACAAGATCGTCATCCGCCGCAATGCCGAGACAATCAAGGAATACGGCAAGACCGAAGCGGGCAAGACCATAACTTATGTTGACGAGAACGTGCCTGTAGCCGGCTTCAACGCCTATGAGGTGGCTGCCTATACGGGCGACGACTGTGGCGACTGGGCTTTGGCAACGGCATGGGTAGGAGCCGACACTCCGGTGAACCCGGCAAACGTGCAGCTGCACGACAACGTGAGCACCGTGCTCACCACATGGGACAAGTTCAGCAGCAAGGGACAGAACGGCGGTTACGTGAATCCTGACGAAGTGCAGGTCAATGTCTACGGCATCGAGTCTGACGGCTATCAGATGTATCTCGGCGACCTGCTCGCAACCAGCAGTCCTGGTGCGACAAGCGTTGACCTGCCTGTTGACCCGGAGGCTGCCGTCACTACAGACGGATCACAGTCGCTCATGACAGTGGCTGCACGCACTGAGGGACGCAACGAAAGCGACGTTTCAAACTATGTATTCTCTTCCGACCTCGTGGTCGGTCCGTCTATCAAGTTGCCGTTCTTCGAGTCGTTCAAGAACGGATACGTTGACAACGGCTTGTGCTGGGTTGAGAGCAACGACGCTGTGGTGAACAGAGCAAATGCAGCAGTATGGTCTACTTCAACATGGGATTCTTCCGACAACGACGGCGGTTGCGTGATGTGGACGGCTTATGCTTCTGCCGACAATACCTACAGCATCGCTGCAGGTGACGAGACGGCATTCTCTCTGGCAAAGGTGGCACTCGCCGGTTCTTCCAAGCCAAGACTTACATTCGATGCTTATGGTGTTGCCAACATGAAGGGCAAACTCGTTGTCAGCGTCAAGTTGCCTGACGGAACAGAGGATGAGATGACGGCAATCGACTTCTCTTCTATCTCTAAGTCGGGATGGGCGAAATACAGCGTTGACCTCACTCCATACAAGAATGAGCGCTACGTGATATGCAAGTTCAACGGCGTGAGCCAGAGCTCTAATATCACAATGGCTGTTGACAATATCTGCATCCTCGACGATGTGGAGAACAACCTCTCCGGAACTACAGTGACCGTGGCTGACAACCTGAAGGCAGGACGCAAGGCTGACGTGAAAGTGGGTGTGAAGAACCTCGGAACAAAGCCTGCAAGCAACTACACCGTGGCTCTCTACAGCGGCGACAAGAAACTCGCTGAGACATCAGTGACCGACCAGCTCGCTTCTATGGAAGAGACTCAGGTAGACCTCTCGTTCGACGTGGCTCCTAACGCAAAGGGAACGATGACATTGAAGGGTATCGTGACTTATGCTCCTGACGTGAACTCAAGCGACGACGCTACAGAGGAGAAGACTGTTTCCGTATCTCCTGTAAGGACTCCTCGCATCAACGACCTCACTGCAACGGCGGCTTCTGGTGCTGCTGCCCTCTCATGGACTGCTCCTGTGGCTCCTGAGAATGAGACAACTACTGAGACTTTCGAGGATTATGCTGACTGGACAACATCATTCGGCGACTGGACTACCATAAACGGAAATCCTGAAGCTGAGGCTTGCAACCTGTTCTCACAATACGACAGTCCGTTCCTCAGAAAGAAGTTCGCATTCACGATCTTCAACGGACACACCATGATACAGGAATTCGACGGCATTGAGGCTCAGCCTGGTTTCGCGGCACATGACGGCGACAAGTTTGCCGGAGTTCCTTATGAGTGGACTGTAGACGGATTCGTTGACGGTGACAACTGGCTCGTTTCTCCATTGCTCTCAGGCAACGGACAGACGGTGACATTCTATGCCGGCAACCTGCAGCTCGACGACACGTATGCTTACAACGAGACGTTCGACTTCCTCATCTCATTCACCGACAACAACAAGGACAGCTTCACGAAGATTGGTTCTACTTATGTTGCCGACGGACAGATTCTCTCTACAGAGGGTGCCAACTGGAAGGAAATATCAGTGTTCGTGCCTAAGGGAACGAAGTATTTCGCAATCCACCAGACCACTCCTTCTGCCAACACTTATCTCTTCGGTATCGATGACGTTACATTCGAGGCCGGTACGGAGTGTGTTGACGACAACATCACTGGATACAACATCTATCGTGATGGTGAGAAGATCGGTTCGGTGAGCGGAACAACGCTTTCTTACGATGATGCAGGAATCGACGACGACCACTACTACAATGTGACGGCTGTATTCACCGACGCTCAGGGCAACGTTACGGAGAGCTCATTCTCCAACACTGCTTCCCTCTCATTGTCGATAGAGGCGATAGAGAATGCGATGAACGCTTCTTCTTATGATGTATATACTCTCGACGGTCAGGCTGTGATGCTCAATGCGAAGAGTCTGAAGGGTCTGAAGAAGGGTGCTTACATCATCAATGACAGGAAGTTCATCCTCAAGTAAAAGAACAATTAAACAAACAAACGGTCATTAGGGTTTGCTCGGAATTATATAATTCATGATGCCCTAATGACCGTTTTTTTTTGTGATTCAAATATTGTCAGCTGTTCATCTTATCTTGTGATTTTCCAGCTCTTGCCACCTTGCTTCACTATTATGATGCCGTTGTGGTTGGCGTTGTCGGTGATGCGTTCGCCGTTGATGCTGAAGGTCAGGCGAGGCTCTTTGGAATTGGTAATCGTTGTGGCGTCGCTGATGCCGTCGGTCATCTTCTTGCCGCTCACTGTCATTTTCTTAATCTCCCATGTAGAGGCGATTGTAGAGGTGCTGGTGTATCTGAATGCCACGCGTATCTTCTTGCCGGCGAATTCGTTGAGGCTGATGTCACCTGATTCCACGAAAGTCCAATTGTTGCCCGTAGACCATGTGAAACCGCTGAGCACCGTTGCCGTTCCGTCGCAACGTACCTCCACGCTGAGCCTGTCTGTAATGTTGTCGGTCTTTATGAAGTTCACTGCCTGGTTGATGTTCATCTTTGCCGATTCATAGCCCGTGAGGTCTATCTCCGGCGATACGAGATAAGAGTCGGCCTCATAGCAGCTGCCTTTGAATGCCGTTCCCTTCCATCCGTATGTGTCTGTTATCACCCAGATGTTGCTGTTGTCAAGCGGGTTGTTCACGTCTTCGATTGTGAAACCACACTCGCCCTTGGTGAAATCGTATGAGGCAATCACATCGGAAGGGGTGACTGGTGTGTCATCGCCCTTGTAGTTGTCTGAACAGGTGGTGGTCATAGGATCGAAGGCGTAGTCTATGCTGTCGCCCCAGATATATTCCATCAGGTTAGGGAAGTCAACGAACGGGTTGCGGTTGCCTTGTATCTCGCTCACCTTGTTGTTTCTCGTTATCTCCAGTTCGTTTGGCATGTCTGCCTTTGCCCATTTTATGTACAGGTCGTAAGCCCATTTCTGTAGGGTGGGGTAGTCGTTCTTCTCCAGAATCTGCAGTCCCACTCCCGTCCAGGGCAGTCCGCTGTAGCAGGTTGCCATATACATGTATCCGCGTGCGAAGTCGCCTTTCCACTCGTCGGCAGGCTCCCAGTATTTCTTGCCGTCGTTGCCGTTGCCCACCTTCGTCCATCCGTTTCCTGTGTCGCCGCTCACCACTTCGCCCATCGGGTAGTTGCTCTTGCTGCTGTTTATCTTGCTCTCGCAGGGCATGAGGTTGTAGAGGTCTTTGTATGCCTGGTTTTCTGTCTTTCCCCACCAGCTCTTGGGGAACGAGTGCTCGATGTTCATTCCGGCTCCCGCTGCTCCCTGGCTTGTGCTCATCGGCCATGTGCTCTCATTGGAGTAGCGGTCGATGAAGCGTCCGTCGCTGGTGCGGTCGGTAATCCAGAATCCCCACCAGGTCTTTCCGTTACCAGAGCCATAGCTCAATACTTTGGCGTCTTTGATGATGTCGTGGACTGCGCTTTTCAGTTCTGCACCCTTCTTTCCCTTCAGTGAGTCGTAGTAGCCCTCTGGAATCTGTGCCAGGGATGCTACGCAGGAACAAGCCAGTGCAATCAGCGTGGCTAATGTTCTGAATTTGCTTTTCTTCATATCGTCGTTTTATGTAGTTTTATTTTCTTTGTTATTCTCTTTTTGCGTCATTCTCCTGCCGTGTGGCTGGCAGGGGCAGAGGCCGGTTGGGTCTTATTTCTTTATTGTCTCCTTTTGCAGAAATTCGGCAAACTGCTCCTTGTATCCGTTGAACACGTTGACGTCGACGTCTCCCTGTATTCCTCTCACCTTGCCGTAGGGCGTGAGCTGCCAGAAGGCGAGCCTGACGTCAGGACGGTATTGTCCGTAGCGGGCAATCCATACAGGGTAATTGCCCTTGATGTCGGGAGCGGCAGACAGATATCTGTTCACGAAATTCTGGCTCACGTAGAGCACGGGCTTCGTGCCGGTGGCGTTGCGCACGATGTTGAGCCATGTCCTGATGGCACGGAACATCACTTCCGGTCCGCCCATCTGTTTTATCTGGGCGTCGCTTGGCTCCACGTCGAGAACGGGAGGCATGTCGCCGACTCTCAGAGCCGTGTGTCTAAGGAAGAAATGCGCTTGCGCCGCAGCACTGCTCCTTGTCGAGAAGAAGTGGTATGCCCCTACGGCGATGCCTCTCTTCTTGGCGTTGACATAGTCGGAGGCGAAATATCTGTTGCGCACGGTTACGCCTTCCGTTGACTTTATGTATGCAAAGGAGATGCGGTAGTTTATGTCGCCGGCACTTCTCCTTCCGGAACCCAGTCCGATGACGCGCACCTTTGTCCAGTCGAGACGGAATTTCTTCTTTCCCTTCTCGTGTTGGTATCTCGACACGTCGATGCCGTATATCCTGTCGGCAGTATGCACCATCTTCTCTCCGCGGTATCTGTCCTTCCGCCAGTCGCCGGCTTTCACCTTGCCGTTCTCTGCCACTCCGCAGCCGAAACCGTTGCGGCGGTCGGCGGTCCACTGACCGGTATAGAATTCTCCGTCGGCATTTCTCCATGTGCCGTGTCCGTCGGCAAGCAGGTCTTCACTGAATCCTCCGTGGTATGTTCCGAGAGAGTCCTCTCGCGTTCCGCTCACTATCGTGTCGGCGCGCCATTGTGCAGTGATTCGTCTGCCCAGAGAGTCGGTCGTAGTGCCGTAGCCACAGCGTTTGCCGTCTTTCCACATTCCGCTGTACACGATACTGTCTTTCAGCGACAACACTCCGTAGCCGTTCCGCTTGCCGTGTGCCATCTCTCCGCGGTAGCAGTAGTCGCCGTGGTATACGGTCACGGTGTCGATGTGTTTGCCGTCTTTGCATGAGATGATGGCGAGTGCCGTCAAGGCATATATAATAAGGTGGGATATTTTCATTTCACTATTCCTCCCTTGTTGTTTATTCCGATGAAATATCCGTTGCGGTTGAATATCGGCGCCCCCTCGGGAGCCAGCAGCTCTGGTGTGGCATGGCGCTCGGTTGAGATGGTGGTGCCTCTGAAGATGTTTGGCTTCTGGAGCGCTGTGCTGGGCAGACTGTTCTTTGTCAGTCCGAAGACTCCGGCTATGGATATGGTGTCGCCCTTTTCGGGGATAAGGCAGAACACGTCGAATCCGTACAGGCTGTTTGCATCTTCGGGCATGAACTTGCCTTTCGTCTGCAGCACGATGGTGCTTCTTGATGTCTTTCCCGACTCCTCAGGCAGGATGCGGCATGCTTTTCTGTTCGCCTTCTTCGCGTTGACTGGGTATACCAGCGTATATCTGCTTTTGCGCCTTATCTTGAGTCCCTTTTTCTGTTGCAGCGATTTCAGCAGGTTGATGCTGTGCTGCAGACTGTCTTTTTTCTTCTTGTTCTCTTCGGCGTATGCGGCGATGGCGTTGTATCCTTCGTCTTTCACGTTGTGGGTATTCAGATAATAATCCATTTCGGTCTCCCTCTTCATGTCGGTGGCAAGCATCTCTTCGGCTCTCTTGATGGTATTCTCAATCATGGTGCCGATGTTCCTGTTTGCCATGGAAATCAGTCTTGTGTCGGTGGCAAATGGACTGACGGTGAGTATGCGGCCCTGGCATGAGGGTATGAATGTGAACCTGTTTATCCAGCATCCGCACACCATTGCCTTGCGCTCCGTGTCGCTGTCGGGCTTTACGCTAACGGCATGGAGCGTGGTGTCAGCATTGATGTTGTTGCAACAGGCTATCACTCTGCCACGGCTCAGAATCTCGTAGTATTCACCGCATTCAACGGTAACCACGCTCCGTTTCATGCTGTCGTAGCTTTCGGGCAGCAGTGAGGGTACCGTAATAAAAGCAATCGCTGCCAGTATTACTACTGGTAGCGACCACAATATTGTCTTCTTTTGTTTATTAGTCAATCTCTTCATCAGCTTCATAACCACCCATCTCACGGATGGCGTTCTTAAGCATTGTGTACTGTTGGTATAGGTTGTTTACTGCCTCTTCGCCTTTGGTATAGTCGTGCATAGGGCTCTTGAGGAAGAAACTCAGGAAACGCTGCGTGCCATAGCGTCCGGCTCTTGCGGCGAGGTCGCTCAGCAGACAGAGGTCGAGCAGCAGAGGGGCTGCGAGGATGGAGTCGCGGCAGAGGAAGTTTATCTTCACCTGCATTGGGTAGCCCATCCATCCGAAGATGTCGATGTTGTCCCAGCCCTCCTTGTTGTCGTTGCGTGGAGGGTAGTAGTTGATGCGCACCTTATGATAATACTGTGTGTCCTCGTCGTTGCCGTGGCCATAGAGATCGGGCTGCACGTCGGGCTTCAGGATTGTCTCCAGTGTGGATAGCTTGCTCACCTCCTTGGTGTGGAAGTTTGCCGGCTCGTCGAGCACGAGACCGTCTCTGTTGCCGAGGATGTTTGTAGAGAACCATCCGCTCAGTCCCAGGCAACGGGTGCCGATGATTGGGGCGAAACCGCTCTTTACGAGGGTCTGACCGGTCTTGAAGTCCTTGCCCGAGATAGGCATCTTCGTCTTCTCGGCGAGTTCCCACATGGCTGGAATGTCGACAGTTGTGTTTGGTGCACCCATGATGAACGGTGCTCCTTCGGTGAGGGCGGCATAGGCGTAGCACATTGATGGTGCCACGTGTTCGCGGTCGTCTTCCTTCATCGCCTTCTCCAGGGCTTCGAGTGAATAGTGGATCTTCTCGTCCACCGGAACGTAGATTTCCGTTGAGGCAGCCCAAATCACCACGATGCGTGAGCAGTTGTTCTCCTTCTTGAAGTTGCGGATGTCTTCACGCAGTGCTTCCACCATCTCCCAACGCGTCTTGCAGTCTTTCACGTTGTCACCGTCGAGGCGTTTGGCGTAGTTCTTGTCGAAGGCGGCCTTCATAGGCTTGATCTTCTCCAGCTCGTCCTTCACGGGGTTGATGTCTTTCTCCTTCAGCACCTCGGCATACATCGCAGCCTGATAGGCATTCTGTGGGTATACATCCCATGTGCCGAACACGATGTCGTCGAGACTTGCCAGTGGCACGATGTCTTTGTAGTGCAGATATTTCTTCTCGGTTCCCTTGCCTACGCGTATCTTGTCGTATTGTGTCATGGAGCCGATGGGCTTGGTCAGACCGCGGCGTGTCATCAGCACACCTGTCATGAATGTCGTGGCAACGGCACCGTTACCGACGATCATTATTCCTAATTTGCCCTCAGCGGGCTTTACGCTTGTTTGCATATCGTTTTTTATGGTTCTGTTAATGTGGTAATTATTATCGTTTGTCGGCAGCCTAATGTAACAGGGCCAACATTATGCAAAGATAGTCATTCTTATTGATATGCTTGCAACATTTCAAAGTGATTAACATTTGAACGTCTGTTTGCGAAATTATTTTGTTGCTGTATTGATGTCTACTCTTTTTTTTCTTGGGCAGCGAAACCTTGTAATACAACCGGCTCCTTCAGTTCTTTGATCTTGTTGCTCACTGATACAGTCATTCAGTATTGTCGTTGTGTCCCCGCATCAGGCACTTGCCGTTCCTCTCCGCTTACAGTGGTTTTCTGTCTTGTTTTGTCCCATTTTTGGGCACGTACGTTGCCCGACATGGGCAAGCACGTTGCCCCACCTGGGCACATTTTGCTGTCAGCTTCCTGCCCAATATCTTCAATTTTGAGAAAGAACAGTATGGGATGAAAACAGGTGAAGTGGCATAATGATGCTGCCGGACTCCGACGAAATTCGGTTGCCCTTCTGGAGGCGGGTGTTTTTGAGGTGACAGGGATAGAGGAGTATGTAAAATTTTTACCTGTCACATAACAACATTAGCTGATTTTTATTGCCACAATGGTTCATTTTCCCAACCAGAAGGAAAACCAAGGGCAGCCTTATCTACTTCTGGAAATGTAGCAAAAAGTCTGTTCATCTTATCAAGCATATCGTTATTTGGAGATATGATGTCAAGAAAGTACTTGATGATGCACATATCAAAGTACACTTTCAAAGGATCTGTCGGCAAGGTAATCCAAGGACGTGACATTCTGATTGGCATGGTAGCACGAATAGAGAATACCCTATTCCATACACGTGCATGATGACAACATGAGTTTCTTGTTACAGTGATAATGGTAAGCCAAGATTCAAAAGGTGCAACTTGCAAGCCAAATGACTGTGCAATACGCTTCTTTATCTTCTTATTCTTGATGTTAGAATAAACATTGGTGATTACACCAAATGGCAATATCTCGGTCAGCATCCATGAAGGTGGGTACTGATTAGTATATGTCTCTTTGAAATGGTTGATGAAATCCTCTTTTGTATGGTTCAGTTCATCTTCTATAAGACGTATAGAGCGATTGAACTTGGACGGATTTGAGAAATTGTTGGCATCAGTCATCCAAAAAGGGTTACCAGTCATTTCCGTTCCAAAGTTCACGATTGCACAACGCACTGCGACCTCTATCTTTTCAATTTCATTGAATAAAAGCAGGCGTAACTTCTTGTCAAAGCGATACAACATCATAACCTTACCGAAAGTTACTCCTTGCTTGAATAGATGTTGTTCCTTGGGAATAGAAAGCAATGGGTACATATAGGCAGACAAGCGATAATAACCGATGTGGGAAAGATAATGCTGAGCCTTTTCATCATCAGTTATTTCCATACCTCTTGTTTTGAGAAGCTGCACTAACTCATGGGGTGTGGAATATGTTTTTATAAACGGAATCCTTGTTGCCATATACCCATAAAAACAAAAACGACCCGCACATTTGAGCATCGTTGAGAGGCTTGGCGGGTTCTCGTGCTGCAAAGATACGAATAATCATTTATAATACAAACTATTTAGCAGAAAAATCACGCAAAAGTAGAATTCTTTGACATATTATATTTAGTAATGTTAAATCAGACCTTCTTTATATATAGCCCATGTCTGATGGCATGGGAAGAGAATTCGTGTATCTGTCTTCACATGCAACTAATCGCTATTTTATCCCGAATTGGGGTATTTCTTATCCCGAACTCAGGCTAAAAGTAATTTTCCCATCCTTTTCTAAATTATATCAAAGTCCATAGTTTAATTGCAATTCTGCTGCAATTCTCATTATTTTGTCCTCTTGGAAGATATATGCACCCTGTTTATTCCTCCTAACAAGAAACCGTAGTTGACGTTCAATATAGCCATCCCATCCATATTCGTCTTCTGCACATTCAATCAACCCATTCTTTGTTTTCAATTCATCCGAGTCAATTAAAGGTTCAAACGTACCTAACGGTACAATAAGTTTAGCATTCGCAGTATAGCCATGTTTCTTGATAAACTCACTTATAGCTTTCTCAACTTTTTCAACTGACCTTTTCACTTTCTCATTTGGAAAATAATGCAATACAACGCACTCTATTCCGACAGGGTCAGGTGTAAACGTAAACTCACCATCACGTTTTATCAGTCCAAACGTATCGAAATAGTCATATTTCTTTTCAATCTCATCAACAATACGTGTACCATGCGATACACTCATGTCAAACGGATTAACTATAAGTTTATCATTACCATGGTAATCATCACCATAAACATGCCCGATATATTCTTCAATCTCCTTGAAGACATCAGCACGAAACTTATCTTTCAAATAGCTGTTTTCTTCCATACCTCAATAATCTAATCATTACAAATAACTCTTGATAGATTGCCTCGCTTAAATATATTATCCTCATGGTAATAAAGCACAACGTCATCAAAGCAAGGTCTCTCTATTTTATAGTTTTTCAGCCTCTCATATTTATCAAACCACATATTGATGATACAAACAGAACACGACGGCAGTGAACGCTTTTTCCTTTTGTTCTCCGTAAGCATATTCTTATATGCTTGGATAAGCAATGTTTCTACCATTTCTATACGGTCTGCTTTTTGGTTCTTTGCATCAGCGAAACTGCCTATCCAAATGCGGATGACCTTGCAGTCCATAAACTTCCGAAAGTGTTCATGCCTTGCGTTCAACCGATAATTGATGCCATCGTTTTCCTTATGTATTCCTACATAACGATGCCATTTGCAGCGTGCATCCGGCCTGGCTTCAAAATAATAGAAATTGAAGTAGCCAGAGTCCAACGTGTCGCAGTCCTTAACATACTCCTTGTATTCGTCGTATGTAAGGGGACCTACCCATTGTATCGTATATGTGTGCTTTATATCTTCCATTTACTCTGCCATTATTTCAACAAAATGCCATGAGGTTTTTCAAACATTACTACATCATCATTTGATGCAGACGTTGCTTGTGACTTTGCCATAAAAAAGCCTACCACAAACAACCGCCTTGCCGAGCGGTTGATAAACCTATACTGTGACTTTGCCATAAAAAAACCTACCACAAACAACAACATAATTCCTGTTACTATTCCTGCTACATAGGTCAAGATAAATTTTGTTCTCAGTTTCATAGATTTATTACAATAAATATTAGTTCTTTATTGCTCACAAAGATACAGACTTTATTTTATTTTACATCATTATTTCTTGATAAAAAAGCATGATACTTTTGTAATGTATTGATAATTTCCATAAATTTGCAGGAACAACAAACTATTTGTCACAATTAAATTCATAAGGGCATTATGAAAATCAGAAAAAACATCATCATAAGTATTTTAGGACTTATGACTTCGGCCTGGGCACTCGGTGGAAACATCAGTATGCCTCAACGAACAGAGATGAAAGACTTCTGTTCTGTCATCTCACTAAACGACAAGACGGGAGACAGCAGACCGTTTGTACATTTCGTCACAACACTGTGGCCAAAGCTTGATACAGCCAACGGCCGTGAAGCACTGACGAAAATCCACCAGCTTGCCATGAAAGAATCGTACGGCAACGGAGACACGCCTAATGACAATGGGGACGTGCTTGCCAAGCTGTTTGAGATGCTGGACAAGTTAGGGATTACCGGAGCTGACCTGACAAAAATGCTCGAATATATGAAGAAGGTGTATCCGCTCTATGTATTCCAGATAGAAAACCGTGTGCGTCCGAATGTGGACTATGACAACGGACTGACCGTTGACACCATATACCAGGCACCTATCGACGAGGCCTATTACGGCCTGGCAAACGAGAAGAACAAATACGTTCCCGCCGGACTGTCTTTGCAGGAAATCGAAGAGCTGGAGAGCAACGGCGCTATCGGCAAACGAAACGGCTCTTACGTATGGGGAATGGGCACATACAAAGACAAGCTCTACTGGTCTACCAACAACAACTATCTCTGCATGCAAGGCTATGGCAGTTTCGTGCAGCCGGGCGTGGGCGACAATGTGCCATACGAAAACAAGTGCTGGGCATGCGAATACGGACAGTCGGCTTATGCCAAGGAAGCCTATGCCGACGGCGATGAGAACAGCAGGTATGCCGACATACGTCCGCCTCGCATATACAGCTATGACACGAAATCGGGCATCGTCACCGACATAACACCGTCAATAGATGAATATCCGGTATTGAAAAACTGTCAGGGACTGCGCTCCTGCGGCATCCTTAACGGCGTAGTGTTCTTCGGCGGCCCCGGCCTGTATGCCAGCGACTGGGACTCCAAGGTTTCGGCAGCCTTCGTGGCATACGATGCCGACAACGACCGCATTCTGGGAGCCAGCAGCCTGAGCGACGTTGACGGATGCAAGGTGGTGAACGTCAGACGATGGCGAGTAGTAAACAATGTTCTCTACGTCACCGTGGGCATAACGCATCCTACCACCGGCAAGAAGATAGGCGCACTGCTCCGCTGGTATGGCGACAAGAATGACCCGTGGAAATTCCATATCGTGGGACTCGTTGACAGCGAGGCGGCAGAACTTGCCTGTTTCAACAACCGCATATATATAGGCACGTGGGCAACGGTGTCTGCCGTTCATGTCAGTCCGGAAATTCCTGAAGGAGGCTTCACTCCCGTCAGCATCGACAGCGAGATGTGGCCTAAAGTATGGACAAGTGATGTGGCGGAGCCAACAAAAACGCTCGGCCGTTCGATTACCTCCGTCGCCGGCTTCCATGAGTGGCGCAACCACCTGTATTGGGGAGTGTTCTGCCCTAACTATTATGTGCTCTCTACGGCACAGGCAACATACGGATCCCTGACCTCGCCTGACGCCCTGGCGTTCATTCTCGGCAACTACCGCACACCGTCGTTCTGGCGCATCGACAAAGACAACAACTATGAGTTGCTCTACGGTGACACTACGAACCCTAAACCTGTATACGACAAGGAAGGAAAAATTGAAAACTGGGAACTGGAACCTAGCGGACTGGAAGCCAAGTGGGGACGAGGAGGCTTTGGAAACCTCTGGACCATATATATATGGGCAATCCAGGAATATGACGGCAATATGTATGTAGGTACGATGGACCTGTCGAACCTTGCCGATGCTGCAGGGTCGAACCTCGTGGGCGACGCAAGCTTTGCCACACTGTCGAAACTGCTCACTGGCCTTGACGCGAGTGACGAGGGCTTTGAACTTCTGCGCATGACCGACGAGGAAGAGGCTCCTAAATACATCACCGAGAACGGTTTCAACAATGCTCAGCAGTATGGCGTAAGAAATCTTGAGGTTCTTGACGGCAGACTGATGCTTGGTTCTGCATCCATGTCGAGCCTCAAGCCAAATGGCGGATGGCACGTGCTCAGTATTACTGACGACAAGAATTCTGCCTCTGTCAGCCAGAGCATGATAAAGAAACCGGGCATAATAATGGAGCGCAACGCCGGATACATAAACCTTGCCACCGTGGGTGGCGAGAGGATTACCGCCATTGAGGTATACGATGCTGCCGGCCGCAAGATCAACTCTGCCCGTCCTGACAGTCATCTGGCTTCTATTCCATTGCAGAATATCAAAGGTGTCAATATCATCAAGATTACTTCTGAAAAAGGGGAATGGGAGATCAAAGCAGGATTATAACCTCCTGACTGACAAAAGAGATCTTATAAAAAACGAAAGACTGCAAGCAGTCATAAAGTCCCCAAACTGCCTAATGAACGTTTGGCGATAAACAACGACCAGGTTACTGTAGGAAAAAAGCAATCCATATTATTATTGGAATATCCGGATTGCAGCATTACGGTAACCTGGTCGTTTTCTTTGGGAGGCCAGACGACCTCCGTCAATTATTCCATCATCACTTGATTCTATACATCCTGAACAATTTCGCAGAACACATACAGACAGATACACTACGAAAATTCCCCACAGCGTGGGGAATCAAACCCCACATTAGGGGGATTCGTTCCCCACGCTGTGGGGGAAAATTACGACTTGAATGAATGTCTGGCAATCAACGAAACACTACAGCAAACAAAAGGCCCCCACGCAATGTGAGGGCCCCCATGATACATCATTGCCTCACGGCAAAAACTAACAGGTTATTATGAAGAATGTTTGGATTGTCTTTATCCATGTCTGACGCCGGATGGCAGCAGGACTGTAGTCTGCTGACGCCATGGCAGAAATGTAATCTGTCCGTCGGGGCGTCATTGCTTCTGGATTCCAGCTTTCGCCTTGATGCTGTCGGCAACGGCAGGACCGTTGTTTTCCCATGTGTTGCACGGGCCGTTGGCATTCTTGAGGAATTTCTCTGCCGGAGTCCAGTTGTTCCTAACGGTGATGCAGGATGATCCCTCGTCGGTGTAGAGATAGAACCAGTGGTTGGGATCGTGGGCATAGCCGGGAGTATAGATGTCTCTCACCACATTGCCCTCTATCAACGTGTGGGGCTGCGAACCGAGGGTGTAGATGCCGGCAGTGTCGTACATGTGCTTGGCGTAGTGGTGGATGAGGTTGCCGCTAATGAGATTGTTTGCCATGGAGCACGGCTGCTGGTTCCATCCCCACCCCATACTGATGCCGGTGTATGAGATTTCGGAAATCTCGTTGTGCAGGATTCTGATGTCGCGCACGAATCCGGCTCCGATTCCCACGCATCCCCAGTCCTCGTTAGTCACGTCGGTGATGAGGTTATTGTCGATTGTCAGTCCGGTGCAGATAATGCGCGAGTCTGAAGGATTGTATGGCAGATGTGCCTCATGGGTGTCGGGACCGAAGCTGCCTGCCAATATGCCGTTGCCGCCGATGTCGCGGACGGTGCAGCGACTGATGTTTCCACCTTTGGTATATTCATGGAATTCCACTCCCGTAGAGGCGCAATGCTCGAAGGTGCAGCGGAGGAAGTCCACGTCTTCGGCACAGTCCACGCTGACGGCTGCCGCCGGACGGCCTACCCATCCCTGGTTGTCGAGCTTATGGTCGCCGTTGGGGCGTATCATCTTTGGTCTCAGCTTATATGCCTCAGTCATATACATGCCTGCCTGGAGTGGGGCATGACCGCTGACGGATGGTCTCATCCATGTGGCATGGCTGAAGGTGACGCCTTCGAAGGTGACGCCACGCACGGGATTGTCGGGTGTGCCGCATACGCGGAGCAGGGTCTCCACGGCTGGAGC
>ENA-OPCM01001236-OPCM01001236.1-human-gut-metagenome-genome-assembly--contig:-NODE-1236-length-17286-cov-2.163252_pt1 | contig 17286 bp, 10 predicted proteins | sample MGYA00241252_ERZ501484 | MGnify/ENA primary metagenome ERZ501484 (study PRJEB25962, sample SAMEA2042583) | human gut metagenome | biome: human gut; feature: human-associated habitat; material: faeces...
CACCAGCCAGATTTACAGCCTGGAATCGGATATTGCACGGCGGTATCCGGCAGAAATCACGGTAGCGAAAGAGCGCATAGCAGGTCTGAAAGCTGACCTTGCAGTGGCAAAGCCGTTGCTGGAACAGGACAAGGAGAAGTTCTCCATCACGGTGGAGGACAGGGTTTATACAGACCGCAAGGAAGCAGGCTCGGCAATTCTTGCAGCCTGTGCCGCAATGAAGATCGCTAAGACAGAGGGGCAAATCGCAGATTTGGGAGGGTTTGCAATCAGTTCCCGGTTTGATGCGTTCGCCCAGACATTCAAGCTGACCATCAAGCGGCAGAGCAGTTATACGATTGAACTTGGCAGTGATCCGGCTGGCAATATCCAGCGTATTCTCAATGCGCTGGCATCTATCGAAAAGACACTGCCGCAGGTGGAGCGCAGATTGGAAACCTTACAGCAGCAGTTGGCAGAAGCAAAGGAAGAAGTGCAGCGTCCGTTCCCGCAGGAGGCGGAATTAAACGAAAAATCTGCACGGCTTGCAGAATTGAATGCCCTGTTGGATATGGACGAAAAGGGGGATGATGCGGCTCTTGGCATGGATGAGGAAGTAACGGATAGCGAACTTCCTGCGCCGAAACGTGAGATTGAGCGGAGTGCAGACAGCGTAAAACGTCCGTCGATCCTTGCACAGCTTCACGAAAAGCAGGCAGAACGCATGGCAGAGCCGAAACCGCAGAAAAAGAAAAGTCACGATATGGAACTGTAAATGAGAATGCCCCGTCAGATCTCCGAAAGGGAATCTGATGGGGCAGATTTTGTAAAGGAGGGCATGAATGGCAGATAAGCGGGCAGACCAGCTCAAAGAAATCACGGAACGGTTGGAGCAGGGCGTAAAGGACATTTTTACTTCGGAAATGTATACGAAGTACCTGCTCACAATGTCGAAGTTCCATAATTATAGCTTCAATAATACACTGCTGATCGCAATGCAGCGTCCAGATGCTACGTTGGTGGCTGGGTACAATGCCTGGAAAAATAAGTTTAACCGCTATGTGAAAAAGGGTGAAAAGGGCATCCAGATCATCGCGCCTGCCCCGGTAAAGGAACGGGAAGAGAGGGAGAAAATCGACAAGGACGCCGGGCTTACGGTGCTGAATGAGAGCGGGGATCCGGAAATCGAAGTGGTGGAGAGGGTGATTCCCCGGTTCCGGGTAACAACGGTTTTCGATTATGCCCAGACAGACGGAGAACCGCTGCCTACGCTGGAAGTGAATGAACTGACTGCCCGTGTCAAGGATTATACCCTGCTGAAAGAGGCAATCGAACAGGTGTCTCCTGTGCCAATTCGTTTTGGAGAGATCGAGGGCAACGCAAAAGGTTATTACAGCCACATGGACAAAGAAATCTGTGTTCGTGCCGATATGGGTGAGAGCCAGACCATCAAGACGATGATCCATGAGGTTGCTCATGCCATGCTGCATGACAGCGACCAGATGAAACAGCGCGGCGAGGAAAAAGACCAGCTTACCAAAGAAACAGAAGCGGAAAGCATTGCATTTACGGTTTGCTCGGCACTTGGCATTGATACTTCGGACTACTCGTTCCCGTATGTAGCAAGCTGGGCAAGCGGCAAGGAACTGAAAGAATTGAAAGATTCGATGGATACGATTCGATTGACCGTTGCTGATTTTCTTGAAAAACTGGAAACGGCGGTGGCAGAAAGGAGTGTGGAGCGCATGACGGCGATGGAATATGCTGAAAAGCTGATTGCGGACAAGGAACGGGACAAAACCGTTTTTGACAACAGCCAGCGAAATCTCATTGTAAACTTTGCTTACAAGCTGGATGACCGGGCGGCAACGGAAGAACTTGCCAACAATCTGGCGGCTGCGGTTGCGGCTGAAAACACGGAAGAAATCAATCGCCTGATGTGGGAAGCAGAGGAGAAGATCGAAAGTCTGCCGGATGGCATGATCGGTCTTTCGGAAATGCACGAATATGGGTATCTGAAAGATGATGTTCTGCCGCTGACAAAGGAAGGCGCACGGGAGTGGCATCGGCTGGGCGAACGGATTTACCCGCTGTTTCAGGATGGCACGGCAGGAGATTTCGCCAGTCAGGAAGAGATCGAACAGCATGATGGCATTTTCGGAATCAAGGCTGACGAATGGAGTGCAATTTTGCTGGAAAAGAACGAAGAGTATCTGGAAGATGAGTATTCCCGCCCGGATGCCGCACTGACGGTGATAAGCCGGGAGCAGGCTCTGCAGCTGTTTGATGAGGGCAAGCAGATTTATCTTATCCGTATCAGCCCGTGGCCAGTTCTTGTCACAGGGCGTGAAGAAATCGAACGTGGAAGTGACTATTTCCAAATTGCCAAGGAAGATTTGGAAAAGGACAAGCAGAAAGCAATGGAAAACAGCGAGAAAGCACCCGTTGAAAAGCTGGCAGCAGACCTTGATGATTTCGCCTTTGACTTCGATTTCTACCACTATAAGGACAGCGTGGAGGATCGGGAGCAGGCGGTTGTAGCACTGAAAGAACAGATTCAGGCTGAGGATGTTCAGCCAATCAGGGAATGGCTGCAAGACGCAGTGGAGGAATCAGAGGGAGAGTCCGCAGAAAAGGCGGCAGAGCTGATAACCCGGCTGGATGCGTTGGTCAAGGAGCAGAAGCTGCTTTCTGGCAGCGAAAAGCAGTTTGGCATCTACCAGATCACTGCCCGTGACCAGGAACACGACTACCGCTTTATGAATCTGGACTTTGTAAAGCGGCACGGGATGGAAGTAAACCGTGCAGACTATGAACTGGTCTATACCGCGCCTCTTACGGAAAAAGATACGCTGGAAGCCATTTACGAACGCTTCAATATCCAGCGTCCAGCGGATTTTACAGGGCATTCGCTTTCCGTCAGTGATGTTGTGGTGCTGAACGATGGTAAGTCGATCAAAGCCTGCTATGTGGACAGCATCGGCTTTGCAGAGCTGCCGGATTTTTTCAAGGAAAGGAAGATGGATTTGCAGAAAGAAACGATTCTGGATGAACAGTTGCAGGAAATTGAAATCTTTGATAAGCCCGGTCTTTTCAGCAACAGCAGACTGCGGGATGAAGATGTGCCGGAGGGGTTGTACCGCTATGACCTGCGTGGGTCGGACTATGATCCGGGACAGCCGATTCTGGTGGAGAAAACGGTAATTGTAAACCATGCGGCATCCGTCCTGATGGCAGAAGAACTTGACCTTGGTGCAGATGGTCGGCTGGAACTGGGCGAGGAAGGTCTGAACTTTACGGGTGGATTGCTGACCGTCCGGGAGTTTATGAAAGAGCAGGAAGAGAAAAACAATGGACTGCTTCACGGCGATTCCTATAACATTACGGTCGAGGGTCATATTGGCACATGGTATGCGATTGACGAAACGGAGGTCAACGGCGAGAAGTTCTTCCTGCTGGAGCATGAGGAATACGGGGATGAAGCTGCCTGCGTTGCGGTCAATGAGCAGGGAAAACTGGTGGCAGAAGATTTGTGGAACGGCTTTGATGAGGATTTCCAGGATGCCGTAAAGGAATATTTTGCTGAAAAGAATCCGACTTCGCAAAAAGAACAGGTTGTGCCTGTGGAGGAGGAAAGTCGCACGGATAATTCGGATGTTCCGGTTTATTACGAATCTTTTGCCTATGCAGCAGAGAATGGCGAGGTGGATTTGTACCGCATTTCCAGACAGCTCAATGAAGATTGCAGAAATGCCATTGAAGAAGCGATTGCAGACAATTTCGATGGAATGCACCTTGCAGATGATGCTACGAAGTCCGTCGTTGAACAGTTTGGCATGGAGCGCATGGGCTATATTCTGGCGTACACGCTGAATTATAACAACCATGACGGACGCTATTCACACAGTAATAAGGAATGGGCAGACACCACCTGCAAGGGAGAACGGGGCAGCAATATCCGCACCGACTGGATCGTGCGCAGTCACCCGGCTGTGCTGAACGGATTTGTGGATATGTACCGTAAAGAACTTGCGGCTGAACAGCAGCGGGAGCCAGAAAAACCGTTTGTCCAGCAGTTCTATGTTGTGACAGATTTGCAGACCAATCCGATGAAAATTGAGAAGTTCGGGAATCTCGATGATGCAATGTCCTGCTATCAGCAGGTTCCGAATTTTCATCTGAAAGCCCTTGGCGTAGAGAAAACGCCTGACCCACTTCCGGGCAGTCTGGACATTGTGCAGTGTAAGAACGGTATTGACACGATCGTAGAGGACTACAAGAAAGTTCCGGGCTGGGATAATCCACACATCCAGAACCATGTGGTCGCACTGGTGGCAGAAGCATTGAAAGTGCAGGATGTGGCGGTAGCCTATGAAATCAACGATGGCTATTTTTACATCCAGACCAGCGAGGATGGCTACGACTATACCTTATATAATAAGGACTTCACGGTAATGGACGGCGGTATCATCGAAGTGGATGGATATAGACCCGTGCAGGAAATGATGGAAGAAGTTCTGGCAGAACACGGACACAGCGTTTCTGAGTGCGGTGTGATTAGCGCTGAATATCTTCAGGAACAGTCCTACCGTGCAGAAACACAGCGGGCAGAAGCGATGAAAGAAAAGCTGGCGGCAGAGAAGCCTGCGCCAGAAGCAAGCATCAGCTTTTATGTGGCAGAGTGTGCAGAGTTCCCAGTGATGGGTGAGTTCCATGACAATCTGACCTTGGAACAGGCATTGGAAGTCTACGATAAGATTCCGGCAGAGCGGATGAACGGAATCAAGAGCATTGGATTTTCCCTTGAAGATGGAAGCATCTATTCGGGAATGTTTGACCTGATGGTAGGCGGAGAAGTGCAGGCAGAGGTTGTCAACCATATCCAGCATTACCGGGAAAGCTCGCTGGTGCAGAAAGCAATTTCGGATATGAAAACGCTTTTGGAAAAGCGGCAGGCAAGCAAGGAGTTGGAAGAACGCCCCAGCACCCGGCAGTCTGTTCGTGAAGCGTTGAAGAACCGCAAAAAGGCGCAGGAACAGCAGTCCAATCAGGAACAGGAAAAACCGAAGAAGGCAAAGAAGAAAGGAGAAATGGAACTGTGAGCAAGGTGAAGTTTAATGCAGATGAGATGATGGTTATGGCAATGTTTGAGCAGCCGACACGGACGGAAACCATGAGATATATCGAGGAAGTTGTTCCGTTTGTCGAGGACGATGTTGAAGTTTTTTCGCTGGTAGCATCGACCATGAAAAAGATGCGCTCTATTTCGGACATGGAATTTTCCAGACTTGACCTTAAACCGTATCTTCAGGATGTGGTGGCAAAATGAATATCAATCAGTATGCGGTCTATCAGCTGAAAGAAAGTGCAGAACTTGCTGCGTATCGGTCACGTTCATATCAGTATTTGACGGAACATCATTTTCAGGTGATCGTACAAAATTATCAGCAGGCGTATTTTACCAAGTTGTTTACATCGGACACACCAGAGATGATTCGGAAACGGTTGGAAGAGCATCGACCGAAGAATTTCCGTGGCCGTCCATTTGGTGTCGGTGATGTGATTGTCATAAACCAACAGGGAGAAATCACGGCGTATTTTGTGGATAAGGACTCCCTTGTTGTGGTTGCTGGCTTTATCCGCAGTAGTAGTTCTGGCATTCTGGTTACACTTGACACGAAAAATCTTTTTATAGATGGATGTGCTGGAACGTGGATGGCAACCGAAGAATGCGTAGTAGAAAGCCAGCACTTTTTTCTGATGCAGCATGAAGTCTATAAGGAAAAAGCACCGAACGTGATTGTAGATGCTTCTGGCAAACTGGTTTCCACTGAAATCCGAAAAGGGTTGGATGAGGATGCCAGAAAAAAGATTCTGGATTATCTGCATCCACCGCTGATGGAAAAGCCGATGAACCAGAAGCCGTCACTACACCAGATGGAACATTATCAGAAGTTCTATGAGAACGGGGAATATGTTCGGGCCGTAGAATCAACTACGGAACAGAACTACAATATGATTGATGGCTGTGCCAACAATCTCCCTAAGCCCCGCATAATCAACGGACGGGAATCCGTTCTTGATAAATTGCGAATCAGGCAGATGGCACGGGAAAAGCAAAAGAGTAGCCAAGAGCAGTCGGCTGATATGGAACGGAACAGGAAGTGATCTGTTGTTGCCCGGATGCAGAGGGTTCCCTGCAAACAGGCGTTGGAAGAAATATTTCAGGATCGCTTTGTGGAATTACAAAATGGTTTCTTGAAATACAGGGACGCTTAAAGACTGAAAATAGTGCAAGAGCCACCATAGGCTTACCCCCAAAAGGGTAGCCTATGGTGGCTCTTTTTTGCTTAAAGGGTCTGTTCTGTGCGTTGAATGTGATCTCGAATGTGGTGCTGCCCCAAGATGCTGTCAACATTGGCACAGGCTGTTCGCAATTCTTTTTGATAATCTTTATAATAGGTGTAGGTGTCGTATTGAGCCGCTTTCAAGGCAAGTAATCGTTCTTTTTCAAGTTTCAAATCTTTCATCTTCGGAAGTGAGCCGTCTGGATTTTGTGCTTTCAGAATCTGGGCGGCTTTTTCGTGCTTCTCAATTTCATCAGCGTGATCCTTGCGAAATTTTCCTTTGAAGCGAGCTTTCAAAAATTCATTGTAGGTGGATTTTGTGGAAAGATACTGACCCAGATAGTGGATTTGCTCATTCACAGATTTGATTTGTGTTTCGGTGTCCTTTGTCTTTTGCCGTGCATCGTGCATCTGTAATGTGATGCTATCGTAGGTTGTCTGTAAATTTTCTCTGGTATCGAATCCGTTTTCCTGAATGTAAGCTACGGTCTTTGCCATCTGCTGAAGATTGGAAATTTTGACTTTTTGAGCATAAGCTCTGCTCTGTTGAGCTTTAATACAGTTCTGCAAGTCCACAACAAGACGCAGATCAGAGCGAATGAAGAGAATGGCAATCGGGTCTGCATGGTAATCGGGCATGGTCTGTCGTTGCTTTTCTTCTTGCTCAGCAGCAAGTGCATTGGCTTCAAAAAGATTGAGCAAATAATCTTTATCAAAATTTGTGCCTAAAGAGCGACCAGAAATGTACTTCTCTCGCTCTGGATGCAGATAGCTATATCTTCCCCGATTTTCTTTCACATGAATCTTATACTTTTCAAATAACTGGCTTTGAAAATCTTCAAACGAAATTGCGGAGGAAGAAATCTCTGAAACGGCATTCCGAACAAACTGCTTACGAGTCTGAAATGTTGTTTCCATTGGATTCATGCCATCAGCAATGATCTGTTCGTTTATATCTTCCAGCTCTTTCTGCCCTCGCTTTTGCAACCAGTATTCAGCTTCAGTGATTTTATGTTGAGCCGGAGAGAGAAGATCGACCTGATACAGATTTTCACGCTGGCATAGATTCATAAGTTCCTGCTGTAAGTATTTTAGATAATCTTTTGTCAGGTGATGTTTGTATCCTGCTTTGCAGTCAATGCTGCGTGTGGTGTACGACTGTGGCTCTATGTCCAGTTTCCGTAAGCTGTTGATTATGATATGAACATGGATGTTGCCACTGCCATTATGTCCATCCGTGTGAGTACAGACCAATGCTTGATGGCCGGGAAGATGATTCTTCACAAATTCAAGTCCCAGGGTTTGTGCTTTCTCGCCAGTAAGATGGTGTTCGTCTTTATCGCGCGGATCAAAACTGATGATATAGTGATGGGACTTGACTTCGTCGTATCGGTAGTTTTTTCGATACTGGTCATTGAGCATTTCGCACTCAAGATCAAAGGTGTCGGGATTGCAGTTTACTCCATTCATGTGAAATTCGCTGCGGAGCATCATGCTCCCGTTTTCATCAAGGAGCGGTTTTAAGTGTCGTTCATCATGCTGATATTTCAAATAGCAGACTGCCGCACTGTAATCAGCGTTTTTTATTGCGATGTGTTTTAACACGGCCATGATAGGTTCCCCCTAATTTGATTGCTTCCTGCCGAAGCTGCCATAATGCAGTGAGATGGCGGTTGATCTCGTCCTGCATTGACTTGGAATAGAAACCGCCAGAGTGGAAGTATTGGGCAATCTGATTTAGGTTGTTGCCGATGGCAGAATACTCAGCAATCAGTTTTTGGAGTTCGGGAAGTTCTGCAGTGATGTTGTAGTGGACTTCGATGCGTTCGTCCAGCGCACTCTTCCTGACATAAACGGCAACCGGATAGCCTGCCTGTTCAGCAGAAATGGAAATAGAAGCGTACTCGGCATCCGTAAAACGTACCATTACGTTATTTGTTCTTTTTATCTGCTCGCACTTTTTTCTTCTGCCCATAGATAGAAACTCCCTTCAAATTTATTTGCGAAGCAAATCCCGACAAGCCGTAGGCGGTCGGCTGCGACCACTTTAGTGGAAGCCAAATGGCCAAAATCAGAGATTTTGTGCGTACCGAGGGAATGGGGAAGCGGAATCCCCATCAAGATTGCCGATAACGAAAAATCACGAAAGTGAATTTTGAGTTACTCCAGGCGAATCTTGCCCTACTTACGGTGAAGCCGTTACCTTACGCATTTTTCGGGTTCTTCTATCTTTAGAATCGGGCAGAGCGTGTTTCGCAAGGTGTTTTTGAAAAAAGACAAAAAAATTTTTGAAATACCTTGCGAAATGGCCTTTCTCCAATTCTATAAGTGAAAGAGGCTGACACACCACCCCAAAAACAGAAAGGAATGAGTGAATGACCGAAACAACTGCACGAACCTATCACACCATGGAAAGCCTGCGCCAGATGGCACAGACCGATCTCCGTAATGTGAACCGCAAGGAACTGGTAGACATCAACGAAGTGGAAATTAGAAAAGACTTGTCGCAGCGGGAGCGGATGGTCGATTTCATTTCACAGATCAAGAACCCTTATTGCTATCTCGACAAGGGAATGGTAGTGAAGATCAGCTTTGCGGGAGAGAACCGATTGGAGGATACGCTGAAAAAATGCGCAAGGACACATCGGAAATGAAAAAAGAAGAAAGCAGGAGAAAATTTGCACTTTAGCACATTAAAGCGTTGACATAAACCGTGAAATATGAGATAATGGCTTTGGGTCAAAACAGAATATGCTAACTAAAGCCGATAATTTTCTTGGTTTATTGTCAGAACGACAAATAGATTAAGGAGGTTATCGGCTTTTTATGTTTTTTCAGGGAAATGAAAAATACAACTGCGCCACATATCTTCGTTTGTCGCGTTCGGATGGCGACCAGCAGGAGAGCAACAGCATTAAAAATCAAAGAGCGTTGCTGAACGATTACATGGGTAAGCACCCGGAATTGCACAAGTTCGACGAGTATGTGGACGATGGTTACAGCGGCACAAATTTTGAACGCCCGGATTTTAAGCGGATGATGCAGGACATTGAGAAAAGGAACGTCAACTGCATCATCGTCAAGGATTTATCTCGTTTCGGCAGAAACTACATTGAAACGGGTCGTTATCTGGAAAGAATCTTTCCATTCATGGGTGTGCGCTTCATCGCCATCAACGATCATTATGACAGTGCAGAGGAAAACGATGATAAGGGTCGTATTCTGATTCCATTCAACAACCTTATCAATGACACCTACTGCCGGGATATTTCGCTGCGCGTCCGTAGTCACCTGGATGTGAAACGAAAAGAAGGCCAGTTCATTGGTAGTTTTGCAGGGTATGGGTATCGCAAAGATCCCAAGAACAAAAATCATCTGATTATAGATGAATACGCTGCGGGCATCGTGCAGGAAATATTCAAGCAGAAATTGAACGGAATGAGTTCACAGCGCATTGCCAGCCACCTGAACGAACTTGGTGTCCTGCCGCCGAACGAGTATAAGAGAGCCAATGGATTCAACTATACCTGTGGTTTTCAGGCTGGGCTGAATCAAAAGTGGACGGTGGTTTCCGTCAATCGTATTTTGAAAAATGAATCCTATACGGGAACATTGATTCAGGGTAAACGCAGGAAAATCAATTATAAAGTAAAAAAGAGCCATGATGTTGGAAGTGAAAACTGGATTCGGGTGGAGGATGCGCATGATGCCATTATCAGCAAAGGCGAGTTCCAGCAAGTACAACAGTTGTTGGAACTGGACACTCGTACCGCACCATCGCAGACAACAGTATATCCATTATCAGGTTTTCTGCGCTGTGCAGACTGCGGGCAGAATATGATTCGCCGCACGGTGACGAAAAACGGAAAGAAGTATCAATACTATCACTGCTCTACCTATAAGAATGGCGGCGGCTGCACACCGCACATGATAAACAGTGAGAAGCTGACGGAAAGTGTTCTGGCTGCGATTCGGCATCAAGTGTCACTTCTTGTAGAAGCGGAAAAGGTACTCTCCAATGCAGAGTTGGCAAGCGGCGAACAGATTGGCATAAAGATTCTGGACAGCCAGATCACTGCACTGGAAGCTGAATTAGAACGGTACAGTAATTTGAAAATCCGTCTGTATCAGGACTTATGCGATGATGTTGTCAGTCGGGAAGAGTACGGAGAAATGAATACTCGCTTTGCGCAGAAGATAAAAGAGGCACAGGATAAGATTCAGAAAATCCGCGAAAAGAAGCAGGAGGCATTAAAGCACGACACACTGCTTCCTACTTGGTTGGAAGAATTTAAGCAGTACGAACATATCAAAACGCTCGAACGCAGGGTCGTGGTGGAACTGATTGACCACATAGATGTTCATAGCAAAACAGAGATTGAAATTCATTTCTGCTTCGAGGATGAACTGCACAGTATCACAGAAAAATTTATGGAATATCAAGCACATCATGGAAATGAGGTGGCAGAGGAATGAAATGGGTCAGTTATACAAGGTCGATTTCCAGCAGGATCGGAGAAGAAAATCCATCCAATACGATTGCAGAACAGAATGAGCGCATTGCACGTTATCTAAAAAAGCGCGGGTGCAGCGTATCCGAAAAATACAGTGATCGCAAGAGAACAGCAGAAGCCACAGAGGGCTTTGACAAATTGGTACAGGATGGGATGGCTCGAAAATTTGATGCAGTTGTTGTGGATTCTATCTTCCGCTGTGGAAGAACCCTTCCGTTTGCCATTGAAGCACTGCAGAGGACGTTCTATCCGCTTGGCATCCAATTTGCAGTTGTGGAAGATGACTTTTGCAGTGCAGATAAAACTGCCGAAGAAGTTGCAGAGTATTTCAATGGAAAGACCATTGATAAGATTCGTTCGGAATTTATTACCAATCGCCAAAATCACTTTGAAGAAGGTACACTGACCCATCGACAGGCTAAATATGGTTATGCGCTGTCGGAAGATCGCAGAAACCTTGTTCTTAATCCTGAGAGCGCACAGGTTGTAAAGCTGATTTTTCAGATGTATCTGGAAGATATGAAAATCCCGGAAATCGCAAGAGCATTGGAGGCACAGGGCGTTCCATCTCCACAAATCCAGATGGCAAAGAAAAAAAGATCAAGAACAAAAATCAAGTGGCCGGATTCAACAATTCGCTCGATTTTGAAAAATCCACTCTATATCGGAAAGTGTACGCTGACACTGGCAAAGGCGAAGCGAGAATTGGAGGTTCCGGCGATTGTTTCAAAGACGGAATTTCAGAAAGCCCAGAAAAAGTTGGAATCTACGAGGTTGCCTTCGAGAAAAAAGGCCCGAAAAAAACCAAATCTGCTCTTCAAAAAAATCTATGACAAAGAAAGCGGAAAAGGTCTGCTGTGCAGAACATCAGAAGATGAAAGCCGGCAAGTCTATTCGTTTGACAAGGGGTATAGATGCTTCTCTGGAAAAGCCCCTTTCATCGAAAGTGAGAAAATCTTTCGAGAAATTCTTTCAGCTTTGGAAAAAGAAAAAATGCAAGCTGCGCATATTGATAGGGTGCTGGACTTGAATCCTGAGAAAGTCAAGCAGTGCATGGATGCTGGACTGTTGCAGTACAGAAAAAAAGCAAATGAGATCGTTGCGCGCTTGATGGTCAAGGACGAGAAACGAACAGCGGTTTATCGGGATTACGAGCAGGGATCAATTTCGCTAGAACAGGTAGAGGAGTATGAACATCAGTATCAGGTGGCAATCCAGAAGCAGGAAGTGGCTTTTAAAAAAGTAATGCTGGCTGTTAATGATATAGAAAAAGCATTTAGCCATGGGAACCCCTGGTTGATGAAGTTCCGAGCGATTTCAATTCCTGAAAAATTGGAGCGCACACATCTTAAAGAATGGCTTGACCATGTATGGATCGTAGATTTTGAACAGGTAGAAGTGATCCTACAAGAAAGTAAGTGGAAGGGATTCTTCCCGGAAGAATGGCTGAACAGCGGAGAGGAAGATTGTAATGGCAAGAAAGAGTAGAAAAAATATGATGCCGCAGGCCGCTGTGCAGGAGGCCGTACAGCAAAACGAAAAAGAACTTCTGCGCACGGCGGCGTATGCGCGGCTGTCGGTTGAGAACGGTGGGCATGAAACAGAAGATTCTCTGCACACACAGATTTTGCAAATTCATAATTATATCAGGGAAAACCCGGAACTGACGCTGACCGATACCTATGCAGACAACGGTTTTACGGGAACACGTTTTGACCGACCAGAATTTGAGCGTATGATGCAGGATGTGCGGACAGGCAAAATACAGTGCATCGTAGTGAAGGACTTATCTCGATTTGGTCGTGACTATATCGAAACGGGAAGCTATCTGGAAACTATTTTCCCGATGCTCCATGTTCGCTTTATCGCCATCAACGATGATTTTGACAACATCCGGCAGTCGGATGTGGATAGTCTTGCGGTTCCCATCAAGAACATGGTAAACAGCTTGTACGCTAAGGACATTTCAAAGAAAATCAGCCTTAGTTACCAGATGCGCCGCGAAAAGGGAATCCCTACATCGTGGTGTACACCGTATGGCTATCAGTTGAACCAACAGGGAAATAAGTTTGAAGCGACTGAGGATGCGAAGTGGGTCAAACTGATCTATCAATGGTATCTTGCAGGAGTGAGCACAAACGAAATTGCCCGGAGGTTGGAATTTTTAGAAGTGGCAAGGCCGAACGAACGGCTGAATCGCAAATTACATGAGGGAGACGACCCTACCTATAATAAATGGCACCCCAGTACGGTCCTTCGTATTTTAAACAGCAGTGCCTATATTGGAGAACTGGTATCGGGAAAAACGCAAACTGCATCATACAAAGGGATTGGCCTCCATCCTGTGGAAAAGAAGGAATGGCATATTGTTGAAAACGCTCATGAAGCAATCATTCTGAAATCGGATTTTGAAAAAGTGCAGGCACGGCGGGAGCAGAATAAGGAAAAACGGGAAAGGGCGATGGCTCGTTCCAAGGCAACCAGAGAAAAGTGTTATAACCATCTCTCAGGAATGGTTTACTGTGGCTGCTGCAGACGCAACATGACGTTTGAACGGCGTGTGCATGGCACGGTGAAAGAAACGCACTATGGAGTGTTCATTTGCAAAAGAAAGAAGAACACGACTCCCTGTGCCTATCATGCGGTGCCGGAGAAAATGCTGATGATGGTGGCGATGGATCAGATTCATCATCTGGTGTCTACCATGTGCGAAGAAGAAAAGCTGGTAAAAGACATGATGCGCGGCAGCAATCTGGATTCTGCCCGTTCCATCAAGATGAAAGAAAACTCTATCCTGTTTCGGATTCAGGAAGCCGAAGAACGGCGGTTGCGCTTATATGAGGACTATAAAGCTGAAATTCTGGACGAAGATGAATACAGTCAGCTAAAGGAACACTACATAGCAGAAAAGCAGCGGTTGGAACATGAACTGCAAAAGCAGCGTCAACGTGCATTGGAACTGGAAAAAAGAATCAAAATCTGCGATGCACAGATGGAGCGGATGCGCGGGATTCTGAATCAAAATGAATTTGATGAAGAACTGGTGCATGAACTTATCAAGAGAATCTATGTAGGAATGGACAATTCTGTGGAGGTCGAATTTAAGTGTAGCGACCCCTATCAGGAAGTGCTTGCAATCATGTCGGAGGTTCAGAATGAATGATAAAATTGCAATCTATCTCCGCTTATCATTGGCAGACGGAGATTTGAAAAAGGGCAGCAAGGATGAAAGTAACAGCATTGAGAACCAACGGATGCTGCTCCACGATTACATTGGGAAGCAGGAAGATTTGTTTGGCGAGATTGTAGAATATGTAGATGATGGCTATACTGGAACAAATTTTAATCGTCCGGCTTTTCAGAAAATGATCGTGGATTTGAAGCAGGGCGATATAAAAGTCATCATGGTAAAGGATTTATCCCGCCTTGGTCGTGACTATATCGGTGTTGGCGATTACATTGAACAGATTTTTCCGTTGATGGGAGTTCGGTTTATTGCTGTGAATAATTCCTTTGACAGCATGAAACTGAACAACGGAACACCGGGAATCGAAGTGGCGGTCAGCAATCTGGTGAATAATATGTATAGCCGGGATATTGCGAAAAAGATTCGGGCTGCTCTGGAAACGAACTGGAAGAACGGGAAAGCCACCTGCACGAATGTTCCTTTTGGATATGTGTGGAACAAGAAAGGTGGGCAGCGGTGGGAGATTGACCCGGAGGCAGCACCCTGCGTGAAAAAAGTATTTGAATTAGCATTGTCCGGCCGCAATACAACGCAGATCGCCTACGGCATGAACGAATTAAATCTTCCTACGCCGGGATTGTATGCGAAACGAAAGAATCTGCTGATGGGCAGCAATCCTATTATTGCCCCGGACAGTGAAATGTTATGGAACGCGGCAATCGTGTGGAGAATCCTTAGACGGTATGAATACACTGGTGCGCTGGTTATGGGGAGAAGAAAGAAAATTGATGTGAATACTACCTCTGTTCGGACGCTCCCGGAGGATAAGTGGATCATCGCAGAAAACGCTCATGCGGCCATCGTGACAAAAGATGAATACTATCAGGCACAGAAAGCAATCCGTAACGTGACTCCAATTCAGTATAAGGTGGGTGATGATTTTGCGTTAAAAGGAAAAATCTGCTGCGGAAACTGTAATCGGCAGCTTCGCCACGAAAGGCAATATGGGGAAATGGTTTTCTATTGCGGCTATAAACGGTCAGCCGGAAAGTTCTCTAAATGCTACGGCGGGTATTACAGAGAATATTCTGTGAACGCAAAAGTGGCTCGTGCGATAAAAACAGTATTCTATGCGCTGGATGTGGTAAATCAGGGAATGCAGGAAAAGCAGTCTATCACGGTGCGCTGCATGGACATTGAGGACTTGGAAAAGCAAGCAGAAGCCATTCGGGTAGAGCAAATCAAACTATATGAATCGTATGCGGACGGTGTGCTGCGGCGAGATGCTTACATAGAAAAGAAAAAGGCTCTTTCGGAAAAACTGGCTGCATTGCAGGATAGCATACGGACAGAAAAGGAAGAACAGGAGTGTGCCGATGAACTGGATGAAGAAATTCGCGCTCTGACAAAACAGGCCAGCGAGAAAACATACATCGGTGGGCTGACAAAAGAATGTGTGGATGCCTTTGTGAGCATGGTCTATCTGTACGACGACCAGACGATGAAGATAGAGTTCAACTGTGAGGATGTGATTCGGAGAGCGTTGGAAAAGTATGGCGCATAATTGGATGGAAGAAGTGGCATAAGAAAAAGAATACCCGTCTGGGTGAGAGGATTCAGGAAATCTTCTCGACCAGGCGGGTATTTCATTCCGCAGGAATGTGTCTATTAGAGGCTGAGGGTTTCTACCCATGCGGACAAGTCGGCTTTGCTGGAATAGGAATTGAATACCTTACCATGCAGCAGTTTTGCACCGGGGCAGCTCGGCGCAAGTTTTTCATTGGTCTTACCCATGTCGCTGCCGCCAGATGTGGCAAAGGGGATGATTGTTTTACCTTTCAAATCATAGCTTTCCAGAAACGTATTGATAATCGTCGGAGCAATATACCACCAGATAGGGAATCCGACAAAGATGGTGTCGTATTCGTCCATGTTATCACGCTTGGCAGCGATGGCAGGGCGAGAGGTAGGATCGCTCATTTCGATGGTGCTGCGGGATTTCTTATCCATCCAGTTCAGATCGGCTTTTGTGTAAGGGACTTTGGGACGGATTTCAAAAATGTCTGCACCGATGGCATTTGCTAAATCTTCGGCAACTTTTGCGGTAATGCCGCTGGCAGAAAAATAGGCAACAAGCTTTTTGCTCATAACAATGCACTCCCTCAATATTTGATTTGATAATAGTATAGCACGGTAAGGGAGGGGTATCAAGAAGTGAAATGAAAGCAAAATTGTTTGGAAAATATTGGTGTTTCAATAGCTGGATTTGAATGATCATAACTTTTATATTGTATCTTAACTTAAAATGAGTTATAATACAGAAAAAGAGTTGTGAATGGAGGCGATAGAGTGGAATACCTTAAGCGAGTTTTAGGAATTGAAGTGCTATATGAAAATAAAGCTTTAGAGCATTTGCCAAACTTCATCAGTACAAGGTATGATTCACAGAAAGTATCTCTGAGTGGTCAAAAAGCTGTTTTTTTGTATCCTAAAACCGAATTGGAGCAGGTGGAAACATTAAAAAAGCATCTGGAACGTGTGAAAAAGGTTGCGGATTGTCCGGTGATTTTAGTATTGGAACAGATCACTGCACGGCAGAAAGAGTATTTGCTTCGAGAGAAAATAGCATTTATTGTGGATGGAAAGCAAATTTATCTGCCCTTTATGGCAGCATATTTGCAGGAACGCTGTGATGCAGAAAAGAGTGACAGAGAAGAAATCTTGCCATCGGCGCAGATGCTGTTGCTTTACTATATTTATGAGGGAGCAAAGGAGCTGTCTACAAGTCAAGCTGCAAAAGATTTGGATTTGACACCAACGTCTATTTCCAGAGCTTCTAAACAACTTGAAGGAATGGGATTTCTGCGATCAAGAAAAAATGGAGTGCAGAAGATACTGCTTTCGGAAAACTCTGCCAAAGAGTTATTTTACAAAGCAGAGAAAGTTCTGCTCAATCCTGTGAAAAGGACGGTCTATGTTCCATGCGAGGAAGTAAAGAGTGAATTGTTGGAGAGCGGATATTTCGCATTGGCGGAGTATTCGATGCTCAATGCGCCTAGTGTTCGGTGCTATGCTTCAGAAAAAATATCTCAGTGGAATGACTGTATGACCAAGGATTTACAGGACTCAAATTCACAGGTGGCTGTTGAAATGTGGAGATATGACCCACGAAAATTATCGAAGGGAAAAATGGTCGATGGACTTTCTCTGGCATTATCGCTCAGGGAAGATGCAGATGAACGGGTAGAAGAAGCAGTAG
>ENA-OPCM01001237-OPCM01001237.1-human-gut-metagenome-genome-assembly--contig:-NODE-1237-length-17283-cov-6.292837_pt1 | contig 17283 bp, 17 predicted proteins | sample MGYA00241252_ERZ501484 | MGnify/ENA primary metagenome ERZ501484 (study PRJEB25962, sample SAMEA2042583) | human gut metagenome | biome: human gut; feature: human-associated habitat; material: faeces...
GAACATGCCGATGGAACTGGTCCTTTTCAAAAAAAGTGGAATGAAACCCCATTGCCTGCAAGAATTATTCATCTTGCAGATACCGTTGATATCATAGGAAATAGTATTAAATCTGATGATAATAGATGGGATTTTATATGTCAGTATCTTTCCCAAAAAAAGGATAGTCTATTTGATTCAGAATGTGTTAATGCTTTTCTTCATGTATTCACAAAAGAATCCTATATGTGTTTAAGTGATGATTCTTTTGAAACGAAGCTATGGGAAATTATTCCAAGAGAAAAACTGGTTTTTGATTGGGAAATGTGTAAAAATGTTGCGGATTTCTTTGCAAAGATTGTAGATTATAAATCTTCTTTTACAAGCAGGCATTCTATAGGAGTAGCTGAAAAAGCCTCCCTGCTTGCCAAATATATGGGATATGATTCAATTACGGTACAGAAAATGTATTTGGCTGGTGCACTGCATGATATAGGAAAAATGGCGGTAGGCAATGAAATTCTGGAAAAACCGGATAAGCTTACGGATGATGAATTTTCTAAAATGAAAAATCATGCTGGTTATACATACCTAATATTATCAGAGGTTAATGATTTTGAAGAAATACGAGACTGGGCAGCTTTCCATCATGAAAAATTAAATGGAAAGGGGTATCCTTTTGGAAAAACCGCTGCTGAATTAAATGAACCGGAACGTATGATGGCATGTGTTGATATTTATCAGGCTCTTACGGAAGATAGACCTTATAAAAAAGGATTATCTCATGAAAAAACATGTGATATCCTTGATGACATGGCACAGAAAGATTTTATTGATTCGGATATTTCAAAGATAATTAGAGAATGTTTTGGAAGGAACCGATGATATATAAGATAATAGTGTTTTCCATTGTATACTTGTATTACGTGGATTTCAAAAGAAGAATAAGAATGAAAGTAGGATTAATTTATGTATGAAATGAAACCAGAATATTATATCGGCATAGATATGATAGACGAAGAGCATAAGCAGTTGTTTAAATATGCAGATGATGCATATGAACTGCTTCATGACGAGAATACACCAGATAAATATGATAGAATTGACATGATACTGGAAGACCTTCGTGATTATACAGCGAAACATTTTAATGATGAAGAGCAGTATATGGAGTCTATTAATTATAAAAAATTATTTACTCAAAAAATTCAGCATCAGGAATTTATACACAAACTTGATGAATTTATTGAACATCACAATGATGAAATAAAAGATCAGGATGAACAGATTATGGGTATTTTAAAGTATCTCACAGAGTGGTTAGTTAATCACATCCTATATGTTGATGGTCAAATTGCAGAATTTGTATCAAAAATGTAATCTTTTGAATTACTAATAAATATTATATTTGATGGTCATAATATATCTTCAGTTGGAGAGAATACCTTTTGACCATCAAATCCACCTGTTTGTTTGACGGAGTAATGGATATGAAAATCAGAGAAGTGAATGAAAATAAAAAGTAGTTTATATCATTATTGCTATTAGCTGATGAACAGGAGAGCATGGTTGATCACTATCTTGAAAAAGGTAATATGTATGTACTTGAAGATGGTAATGTAAAAGCTGAATGTGTTGTCACCGATGAAGGTAACGGAATACTTGAAATCAAGAATATCGCAGTCGATGTTGTTATGCTTTTATGTATGTATCAATTGAAGTGATAAACTTTATCAATAAGTCCGGGAGGACGCATAATAAGGGCGTTTGAGGGCATGAATTAGCAAGAACTGTATGAGATTAGGCTTGAATAACAGTATTTCCGGGAAATATAATGTTTCTTGTAAGTAAACTTTAACTAGAATTTTTGTAAATATACAGGAGGAAAACATTATGTCATTTAATTGGAAAGCTTCAGGTTTATTCGCAGCAGGTGTTGCTTTTGGTACAGCAGGTATCAAGATTTTATCAAGCAAGGATGCTAAGCGTGCTTATACACAGTGTACAGCAGCAGCGCTTCGTGCTAAGGATTGTGTTATGAAGACTGTTAATACTGTTCAGGAGAATGCAGAGGATATTCTTGCTGAGGCTAAGAGCATCAACGAGGAGCGCGAGGCTAAGGCTGAGGCTGCTAAGGTTTCGGATGCATCTGAGGATGTATGCGAGTGTGCTGAGGCTGATGAGCAGGAAGCAGAGCAGGCTGAGGTTACAGCAGAGACTGCTGAGGCATAGAAGATAAGAGGCGGTCATATGAAATTTACGATTAAGCATGAGTCAAGAGGCCGTATGCGTGTTCATATGGAGCAGTACCGCATGACATATGAGCAGGCAGACACTCTGCTTTATGTGATTCACAATCACAGGAATGTTACCTTTGTAAAGGTTTATGACAGGACTGCTGATGCTGTGATTGAGTATGTAGGAGACAGAGAGCAGATTATAGAGCTGCTTCGCCACTTTCATTATGAGAGCGCCAATGTGCCACAGACTGTTATCAAGACATCAGGAAGAGAGCTTAATAATTCATATCAGGAAAAACTTATCGGAAGTGTTGTCTGGCATTACAGTAAAAAGCTCCTGCTGCCTTTGCCAATCAGGATAGTGCTTACTATTGGACGATCTGTAAAGTATATTGGAATTGGGCTTAAGTGTCTGCTGCAGAGAAAAATTGAGGTGCCGGTGCTTGATGCGACTGCCATCACGGTTTCTCTTATTACTAAGGATTTTTCTACCGCAAGCTCTATTATGTTTCTGCTTGGAATAGGTGAGCTCTTGGAGGAATGGACGCACAAGAAGTCTGTTGATGACCTGGCCAGAAGCATGTCGCTTAATGTGAGCAAGGTATGGCTTAGGACACCTGAGAATCAGGAGATACTCGTTGAGTCTTCAAAGATTGAAAAGGGCGACAAGGTTGTTGTCCATATGGGAAATGTCATACCATTCGACGGAGAGGTCTTAGATGGCGATGCGATGGTCAATCAGGCTTCCCTGACAGGTGAGTCGGTTCCGGTTCAAAGAACTGTCGGCAATACTGTGTTTGCAGGCACTGTTGTCGAGGAGGGCGAGATTACTATCAGGGTCAAGGAGGTTGAAGGAAACAACCGTTTTGACCAGATTGTTACTATGATAGAGGAGTCCGAAAAGCTTAAATCTGAGCTGGAGGGAAAGGCTGAGCACTATGCTGACAAGCTTGTGCCGTGGACGCTTGGAGCTACAGGGCTTACATATCTTCTGACAAGAAATGTGACAAAGGCTATGTCAATTCTCATGGTGGATTTCTGCTGTGCACTCAAGCTTGCTATGCCAATCTCTGTGCTTTCTGCTATCAGAGAGGCAAGCCTTTATAATGTAACAGTAAAGGGAGGAAAGTTCCTTGAGGCTGTTGCAGAGGCTGATACCATCGTCTTTGACAAGACCGGTACACTCACAAAGGCACATCCGACTGTGGTTGATGTGGTGAACTTCAATGATGAGTATTCATCTGATGACATGCTTCGTGTTGCAGCCTGTCTGGAGGAGCATTTCCCTCATTCAATGGCAAAGGCAGTGGTAGACGCTGCGTCTAAGAAGGGGCTTTCCCACGAGGAAATGCATACAAAGGTTGAGTATATTGTGGCTCATGGAATTGCAACCTCTATCAATGGCAAGCGTACTGTTATCGGAAGCTATCATTTCGTCTTTGAGGATGAAAAATGTGTTGTTCCTGCAGGAAAGGAGCAACTGTTTGAGTCGCTTCCGCTGTATTATTCTCACCTGTATCTTGCTGTTGAGGGTATGCTTTCGGCAGTTATCTGTATTGAGGATCCTCTGCGTGATGAGGCAGCGGCGGTTGTTACTTCATTAAAGAAGGCAGGTATATCAAAGGTTGTCATGATGACAGGCGACAGTGAGCGTACAGCTTCTGTCATTGCGAAAAAAGTAGGTGTAGATGAATATTACGCCGAGGTTTTACCTGAGGACAAGGCTGCCTTTGTGGAGAGAGAAAAGGATAAGGGCAGAAAGGTCATTATGATTGGTGACGGCATAAATGATTCACCGGCTCTTTCAGCGGCAAATGTCGGTATTGCAATCAGTGACGGCGCTGAAATTGCCCGCGAGATTGCCGATATTACGGTGGGCTCTGACGATCTCTACCAGATTGTAACTCTTAAATATATAAGTAATGCTCTTATGAAACGTATAAAGAGCAACTATCGAAAGATTGTTGGTTTTAACTCAGGGCTCATTGCTCTTGGTGTGGCAGGAGTGCTTCCGCCGACTACGACGGCACTTTTGCACAATGGATCGACAATTCTTATCAGTGTGAACAGTATGAAGAATCTGCTTGAGTAGATTTTGGATGTCAATGTTTATTGATGTAGTACGGGGCGCTGCCGCGGGTACCGTGGTGGCACACGTACTATCCCGCGTGCTACGCTTCGTGGGTAAGATACTATACGAAATTATGCTTGAAGGGTTTCTATGCTTGACGAAACCGTCGAAACGCGCCGTCCATGGCGCGGTTCTCCTCGCCCCTGCATCCATGCCGGGGCGTTTCTGTGTCTCATGGGCATAATTTCTACAGTATCTAAACCACTTCGCTATTCGCGCTTCGGGAGAGTACGTGTGAGTCCGGTACCCGGGGCTTACGTGCCTTACGTTGTGGTTTTAACCACAATTTATTTACTCCCCTTGAAGCTTGCGCTTCTTTCGCAGCTCTTTGAAAAAGGTAGAAAGCATGGTGCTGCATTCGTCACCACAGATGCCTATATCTGTCTGCACCTGATGATTAAACTGCTGCATCTGCAGTAGATTGATGATTGAGCCTGCACAGCCTGCTTTCGGATTCATGGCACCTATTACCACTCTGGGAATGCGTGCCTGTACTATTGCTCCGGCACACATCTGACAGGGCTCAAGGGTGACGTACATGGTGCATTCCTCGAGACGCCAGTCTCCGGTCTTTTTGCTGGCTTTGCGGATGGCAGAGAGCTCAGCATGAGCGAGCGGATTTTTGTCGGTATTTCTGCGGTTGTAACCGCGTGCAATGATTTTGTCACCGGCTACAATTACGCAGCCTATCGGCACCTCATCAAGTGCATATGCTTTTTTTGCCTGTTTTATTGCCTGTTTCATATATTTTTCATCTTGTGTCATATTTGTCTGCTCCATGTGTTATAATCTATTTATCATGATACACCAAATGTGAAAGAAGGAAAATATGTTTTTTCAATATGAAACCCCACGCCTGCTTCTTAAGGTATTGCGCGCTGATTGCGCTCCGCAGGTTTTGGATTTTTACAATAGAGATAAAGAGCTTTTTGAAATGTATGAAATAGACCGTGTGCCGGACTTTTATACTGTGAAGCACCTGCAGAAGGTGCTCAGATATGAATACAATATGGCTGTCAAATCACAGCTTTTCAGATTTTATGTTTTTAAGAAGGAAAATCCATGCCGGATTATCGGCACTGTGTGTATACATAATATCGCTCCGGCTTTCTACGGAAGCTGTGAAATTGGCTATAAATTTTCCAGTGAGTTTCACCACATGGGGTATGCCACTGAGGCAGTTGGCTTCTGCACCAAGCTTGCCTTTAATGAGCTTCGCATGCACAAGGTGACAGCGGTTGTCCACCCTGGGAATGTGCCTTCTATGAAGCTTCTTAATGGGCTTGGCTTCGTGCAGGAGGGGCTATTGCATGATTATCTTATACTACATGGGAAGTGGTGTAATCACTATATTTACGGGCTTGTTAATAAATGAGCCCATTTATAATTTAACATAACAATTGGCGCAGGAAACAATTCCTGCGCCAATTTATCATACTTTTTAAAAATCTATACTATTTTTTATATTTCTCAAAATTATATTTTTATTCTTCTCATGCAAATATGTAGGATTAAGCTTTCCTTTTTGATATTTCAGGTATGTTCCTGCTGTTTTATCCACAAGCAGCTTTGTAAAAAATCGCTCCCAACTGAAATATTCCTGACTTTCTATATAATTCTCAGGCTTGTCCATAATATCCTTAATCTCTTTGTCTTCAAGCAACTCAGAACTGAGTATAATCCACTCAAATGATTCCGGCAGATATAACTTTATATTGCCTTTTTCCACAGACATTTTATATAATGCATCCATTTCCGGGCCAATTGCTGCACCGTCAGCTATTACACAAATACTCTCTGTTTCAGCTTTTAGTTGTTCTAGCATAGCAAATATTTTTGTTTTTCCACCAGCGCTTTCACATACTATATTTTTTTCTTTCGATATTGCCTTGAAATACTCATATCCAGAATTTGTATCTTCAACAATTATTTTGTCAGGTTTACATGAAAGATCCTGATTTAAAGGATAAATATGATACATCTCCTGATATATTTGCTTTGTGTTCTGATACTTTCCTGAAGAATACAGTCCATATATTTCTTCAACACTATATGGCAGATTGTACAGATTTTCTCTTGTTATTATCACAAAATAATTATCTGACGCCTTTACAAGTTCAGCAAACTCTTGCTGTCTTATAAACTGATTCTCTTCATCAATAAAAATGATATTTCCTGATAAATTTTTGAGCAGCATCTGCCACATATTTCCCTCAAGAACTGTGCACGGGGCATCACATTCGATTTCAATTCCGCTTGCATTACCCAGATTTGCAAATTGTCTGATCATATTTATGAGTGTTGTTTTCCCTGTAGCACTGTCCCCTTTTATTATCGTGATATTTCTTTTTATTTCAAATTCATAATGAAGTCTATTGTTTTTCACAACAATTTTATGCTTACCCTTCATACCTTCTCCTATACATATTTACCTGCAACACTGATGAATTCAGCCATACTGTGAACTATTTCTCCCGTATTCAGTATCTTTGCCTCAAAATCTTTACCAAAATCCATTATATGATGCAGATTAATTGTCAAATCCTTTTTGCCCGCAATTCTCAATATCCACTTTGCGCAGTTATCACCACACGCTGAAGCGTTAAAAATTTTTCCGCTATCATCAAAAGCCATCAGCATAAGGGTTTTCACTCCACCGGACAATTCCTTTGTGGATATCGGTCCCAGTATCGGGCTTTGTACCAGATGTGGTCCAATGACGTCTGATTTATCTATATCTTTTATCATTTTGACAGACAGCTCATCCGTTATCCATTCATCTTCATATGTGTTATCAAAATACACCGGAGGATGGTAAATTGCATTTTCCATATCCCCTAAATATATATTTAACATTGAAATCCTCCATCCCATCTGTTAGGATTCTAAAGTATACGCTATGATACGATTTATTGTCAAGTTTCTAAGCATTTACACCGCTCTCACCACAGCAGTGATCAGTTCTGTAAACTGCTTTGCCACGCGGTCTGCTGTTTCCTGCACTTCCTTGTGGTTGAGCTTTTTGTCGGATAGTCCTGCTGCCAGGTTGGTGATACATGAGATTCCGCAAACCTCAAGTCCCATATGACGCGCTGCAAGTGCCTCACAGGCTGTACTCATTCCGACGGCATCTCCTCCGAGGATTTTACACATCCTGACCTCGGCCGGGGTCTCATACTGCGGGCCTGTGAGCTGTACGTAGACTCCTTCTCTAAGCTTTATGCCCAGCTTATCTGCCTTTTCTTTTACGATTTCCCTCATTCTGCGGCTGTATACCTCGCTCATATCCGGAAAACGCTCGCCCAGTTCATCAATATTGGCTCCGATCAGTGGACTTGGTATGGCTGTCGCGATATGGTCCGAAATCAGCATAAAGTCTCCCGGATTAAAATCAGTATTGAGACCACCTGCCGCATTTGTGAGTATCAGCTTTTTTGCGCCCATCATTCCCATGAGGCGTGTCGGTAGCACAACGTCTGTTATCGGATACCCCTCATAATAATGTACTCTGCCCTGCATGATGACAACAGGCACACTATCCACATATCCAAATACAAACCTGCCCTTGTGTCCTGGAACTGTAGATGTCGGAAAGCCCTTGATATCCTTGTAATCTATTGTTGTCTCTATCTTAATCTGCTCTGCATAGTCTCCAAGTCCCGAGCCCAAAACTATGGCTGTCTCCGGTACAAAATCTGTTTTTTCACGCACACTTGCAAGACATGTGGTGAGTTTTTCATATATACTGTTCATTTTTTTCTCCATATATTTTCTGTTAAAGTTAAAAATTCCTGAGATATTACCCATTAAAGCTCTTCAAGAATAGAATGTCCGATGGTACCATCCGGCATTTTTACGCCGAAGTTGTCAGTAATTGTGGCTCCAATCACCGCAAAGGTGGCTTCCTCCTCAATTGCACAGCCGCCCTTCATGCTCTTTGAATACGCGATAAAAGGCACATACTCGCGTGTGTGGTCCGTTCCCTTGTAGGTAGGGTCGTTTCCGTGGTCTGCAGTCAGTATGAGCAGATCATCATCCCTTAGCTTTTCCATTAAAATGCCCAGATTTTTGTCGAATTTCTCAATTTCCTCTCCGTAGCCTGTCACATTTCTGCGATGTCCCCACAGTGCATCGAAATCGACCAGATTCACAAAGCACAGCCCTTTAAAATCCTTCTCACAAATATCAATGGTCTGCTCCATTCCATGAACCGAGCTTTTTGAACGGAATGCCTCTGTAATACCCTCTCCGCAGAAAATATCATTGATTTTGCCGACTGAAATGACATCCAGTCCACTGTCCTTTAATGCATTTAATGCAGTAAGACCTGTAGGCTTAAGCGCATAGTCGTGCCTGTTTGAGGTTCGCACGAACTCACCCTTTTTCTTTCCCACATATGGCCTTGCAATGACGCGCCCTACTCTCCACTCGTCCTTGAGTGTTATTTTTCTGGCTATCTCACAGCAGCGGTAGAGATTCTGTAAATCAAAGGTCTCCTCATTACCGCAAATCTGAAGCACCGAATCCGCTGACGTGTATACAATCATCGAACCGTTTTTTATCTCTTCCTCTCCGAGCTCCTCGATTATCTCAGTGCCGCTGGCGCTCTTGTTGCCTATGACCTTTTTTCCGCACTGCTTCTCAAGCTCAGCTATGAGCTCCGGTGGAAATCCGTGCTCTGTGAAGGTCTTAAACGGCTTTTCGGTTTTTATGCCCATCATCTCCCAGTGGCCTGTCATCGTGTCCTTGCCGTTGCTCGCCTCTGCCAGCCGCGTAAATCTGCCGATTGGCTCAGCAGCCGGCTGCATCTGACCGCCACAGTGCAGGTTGAGCATCCCAAGCCTTGTAAGATTTGGGATGTCGAGAGTCTGCATCCTCTCAAGTATATGTCCAAAGGTGTCTACATCTGTGTCTCCAAACCTTTCCGAGTCCGGCATTGCGCCGATTCCCAGAGAGTCTAGGACTATCACAAAAATTCTGTTATATTTCTTCATGGTGTCATACCTCCATTTTCCGGTCCGTAAATTTGTGCTGCGGTTAAATGTTAAATCTCCATAAGCCTCACGGCACTATACCAGCTGCCTAAAAATCCGCTCCTTCACGGCATCATCCGCAAACGCCACGTCCAGTGCATTTTTCATCATAAGCGGCAGCTCCTCATCGCGTATGCCATAGGCTTTTTCTATGAACTCAAGCTCTTTAGATAAAGTTGTGTTGCTTACGGTGCGGTTGTCTGTGTTTATTGTGACCTTTAATCCGGCGTCCAAAAACTCCCTGATAGGATATTCGTCTGCAGATGCAACCGCCTTTGTCTGCAGGTTGCTTATTGGACAAAGCTCGATGCCTATGCCCTTTGCCGAAAGCTGCCTTTCAAGTTCACCGTGGCCTCTCATGGCTATTCCATGACCTATCCTATCTGCGCCGGCCTCCACTGCATCTATGATATTCTGTGCATTTCCACACTCTCCCGCATGGATTGTAAAAGGCAGCCCGAGCTGCTTTGCATATTTGAAAAGCTCCATGAAGCCGGACATAGGATAAGGCACCTCAGCACCTGCAAGGTCTGCCGCGCACACACCCGCGCCTAAAAATTCCCTTGCGGTGTGCAGCATGCGTCTGTTTTGTTCCTCGCCGTGATGCCTCATGGCGCACACAATAAGCCCATATTCTATGCCAAAATCCTTTTTACCTCTATCAAGTCCCTTAAGTGCAGCCTCTATCACGCGCTCGCAGCTCATGCTCTCATTCTCTGAAAGCAGCGGTGCAAAACGGATTTCCGCGTATACGATGTTTTCCCTGTGCATGCCCTTAAGCACATCATAGGCGGCTCCCTCAAGCCCCTTTTCATCCTGGATGCACTGCCCCGGCAAGTCAAATTTCTCCAGATACTGTGCCAGACTTGTGCAGTCATCCGACACGCTAAGCTCTGCCTCCTGCACCGTCCTGCCAAGCCTTTTCTCGACAAATTCACGGCTTAATGAGCCATCCAGATGGCAATGAAGCTCTATTTTCGGCAGCTTTATTATATTGTCTCTTATATTCTCTTCTCTCTCCATATTTCCCCCATTTCCGGTTTCCCACTTCCTGTTGAAGCGGCTAATGGTCACACGACCATATAATCAACAACTATTACAGCCCATTATACAGCCCCTTAAATGTACAGCTACAGGTCGCTCTACTCAAGGTTCGCAGGTCCGAACCCCTGCGGAAGCATATCCTCAAGTGTGTAAATCCTATAGTTTTCCCTGTCAATTGCCAGTATTATTTCAAAGGTCTTCGGATTGCAAAACTCCATCATAACCTGGCGGCATACTCCGCATGGTGCTGTATAACCTGTCGCTTTTTGGTTCTTTCCACCAACGATACAGATTGCCTCAAAATCCCGCACGCCTTCACTCACTGCCTTGAAAAATGCAGTCCTTTCCGCACAGTTTGTCGGTGTGTAGGCTGCATTTTCTATATTGCAGCCGGTGTAGACTGCCTGATTTTTTGCTAAAAGAGCTGCACCTACATTGAAGCCTGAGTACGGCGCATATGAAAAGTCAAGCTGTGCAAGGGCTGTATCAATCAGTTTTTCAATTGTTTTTTTATCCATATATAATTCCCCGATTATTTATTGTATACGAAAATTCAGTCCATAGCCTTAATGAGCTTCACCACACGGCTTGTCCCAAGCCTGTCAGCGCCAAGCTCAAGAAATCTTTCTGCATCATCTAATGAAGAAATGCCTCCGGCAGCCTTCATCTTCACACCCTCTCCGATATGCTCTGAAAACAGCTTTATATCGTCAAAGGTCGCACCTGCCGTGCCAAAGCCTGTAGATGTCTTGATGTAATCAGCCCCTGCGCTCGTCACGATATCGCACATCCTGATTTTCTCATCATCTGTGAGAAAGCATGTCTCGATGATGACTTTAAGCACCTTATCCTTGCATATGGACTTGAGCTTCTTTATTTCATCCTCTATCAGCTCATACCTTTTATCCTTGAGCCAGCCGATATTGATGACCATATCTATCTCCTTCGCTCCGTTTGCAAGGGCATCCTCTGTCTCAAAGGCCTTCACCGCAGTGGTCGAATATCCGTTAGGGAAGCCTATCACTGTACAGACCTTTACCCTTTCACCCAGATACTTTGACGCCTGCTTTACATAGCTTGGCGGTATGCAGACCGATGCTGTGTGATATTTTACCGCATCATCGCATATCTGCCTGATTTCGTCCCATGTAGCCTGTGGGGATAAAAGTGTATGGTCAACGTGTTTTAAAATTTCATTTATATCCAATGTCTGTTCTCCGTTTCTGTGTTTTATGTCTGACTTATTCTCCGGCGCAATCCTCACGAATGAGGTTTCGCACTGCTGAAACCGCCACCTGAACCGCCATGTCCGTATCGCGTACCACAGGATTCTCAAGCCCGAGCTTTTCCCTCTCCTGATTTGCGACCACAAGGAAGCATGAGCCTGCCCTGACTCCAAGCTTTGCCGCAACGACAAAAAGCGCGGCTGACTCCATCTCTGACGCAAGACAGCCAAGCATCCTCCATGCATTCCATTTATTGATAAGCTCGTAGCCTGCCGGCATTTTTTCAGGCTCGTGCTGTCCGTAAAATGCATCCTTGCACTGCACCACGCCGGTATGATAATCATATGCAGCAGCACGTGCCGCACAGACCAGATGTTCCGTCAATCCGAAATCCGGCACCGCCGGAAATGCCAGCGGCATGTATTCCTGTGAGGTGCCCTCCATGCGGATCGCTCCTGTGGGAATGATCAACGCCCCCGGCACCAGTTCCGGCTGCATGCCGCCGCAGGTGCCGATCCGCAGAAAGGTATGTGCCCCCAGAGCAACCAGTTCTTCCATGGCAATCGCGGCAGAGGGCCCGCCGATGCCGGTGGAGGTGACGCTGACGCGGGTGCCGTCCAGCGTGCCGGTATAGGTGGTGAACTCCCGGCTCTGTGCCACCTTCTGGGCGTTTTCAAGATAGGACGCGATCCACGGAACACGGTCCGGATCGCCGGGGAGAAAGACATAGTGTCCGATGTCCTCCGCGGTGCATTGAATGTGAAACTGACGTTCTGCCATAGGAAACTCCTTTCTGAATCGGTTGCCTATCCCATAATTCGACACACTTCTTGACAAAATTCCGGAATTCTGCTAAGATACTGATACAGGGATAACGCCGCACAGGAATATGTGGTGTTCGCTTTCATCAAAGGCAGGAGGAAAAATGCCATGCAGCAATATTCCAACCGACCTCCGTTTATGGGACCGGAGTATCACTATGATCTTAGGGCATTGATTTTTGGGATCGTGTCGTTTTTGTTTTGCCAGTTGCCGGTGCTGTCCATCGTGACGGGCATCGTGGCACTGGTCTATGCGGCAAGGGCGAAAAAGCGGCAGTGGAATTACAGCCGCGGCATGCGTCGCTGCGGTATCATTTTGGGAATCGTTGGCATTGTCGTATGTGTACTTTTCAGCATTTACTGGGGCATTACGATCCTGCGGACAGTGATCATGCTCTATGAAGAAAATCAAATGGTACCGGCTCCGCCGAATCCCCAGTTCTTTGAGGGACCTGGCACACCCGCAATGATTTATGGCACCATCGCACAAAGTTTATCTGACGGCTTTGCACGCGATCTGCATCATTTTTTATGATTCTAAAGAATCTGGATCGGGTTCTTCCGGTTGGAAGCTGTTTTCCGCGTCGTCATCGGTTTGCTTTTCTATGCCGAATGGCTGGACATCGTCCGGCAGAGGCTTGACTATGGCAAAACCGCTGTCGGCGTTTTCTTCTGCCTGTTCGCGGCAGGCGGGGTCCACGTGGAACGTCACCGCCTGTTTCCGGTTGAACACCTCGTTGACCCGTTCTGTGCCGCCGTATTCGCCGTCAATGGTCCACGAAACCGGCTCTTCGTCCAGTGCAGTGACTTTCAGGTGCGATGTGCGGAAATAGTGGAGATACTGTTTTGCCAGTCCCAGCTGGATCTTGGAGAATGCCATGACCAGTTTGTGGAATTCCACCAGATTAGAGGGCTTGTGGATCAGGGTGACTTCAAACAAGCCGTCGTCCCAGCGAACATCGGACAGAGCCAGAAATTTCGCAACGGAGGAAGAATTGGTCACCATGCCGTAGAGGAATTCGTCCTCGATCACACCGCCGTCGTATTCGATCCGCATGCGGTATGCCCGAATTTTCGGCAGCTTGGAGATCGCGTTGAGCAGGTAGGCGGAGTGTCCCAGCAGGTTTTTGAAATGCTGCGGCGTTTCGTAGGAGATCTCCGTAAATGCTCCGAATGCTGCCACGTAGGTGAAGTATTTGTCGTTGAAGCTACCCACGTCGCATACCAGATCTTCGCCGTGAATGATACAGTCTACGGCTTGTTCCGGATCCTTGGGGATTCCCAGACCGCGGGCGAAGTCGTTGGTGGAGCCAAGGGGAATGTAACCGATGGGACACTGGGTCTTGCTTTTCATACAGCCCTGAATGACTTCGTTCAGGGTGCCGTCGCCGCCGGAGCAGACGAGAATATCATAACAGCCGGCATCGCACGCCAGCTTGGCACAGGCGGTGGCATCGCCGCGGTCCTGTGTCGGGTGTACGGTCACCTGAAATCCGGCGGCGGTGAATTTGTCGATAATCATTGCCAGATGTGCCCCCGCCGAGGCTCTGCCGGAATGCAGATTGCAGATAAAATAGATCTGTTTCAACTGTGCTACCTCCTTTTTTCAGAAAAAGATGTTGCCTTTAGTATACCACAAATTTTACAAAAATGCAAGCATTTTGATTTGTGAACGCCTTTGAAAAATACTGTAAAAAATAACGCATCTCCTGCGTTTTTCGTTGCTTTTTGAATTTTTTTTGCTTGCAATTTTATGTGCACTATAGTATAATGAGAAAACGGCACACAGATACCATTGTGTGCAGGTCATGTATGCGGATCGTTGAAAGTGGAAAAAGGTATAAGGCAGCACCGCACAACATTTTAGGCAGTGTTTCCCTTGTGCAGTGATGCCGCTAAAGGAGCGTGGAAGTTGTTATGAGTAAAGCTCAGAATAAAGTAAATGGATTTACGCTTGTTGAACTTTTGATTGCCTCTGTGATTATGGGGATTCTTGCTACAATTTTGGTGCCCACTCTGCTGCAATATATTGAACGAAGTCATGAAACTACTGACATCACCAATGTGCGTGAGGCATATCTCAAAGTCAGAACGGCATCGATGATCGATGGAGCAGCAGGTGTGTCCAAAACGGTAAAGCTTGAACAAAAACGAGATGACTGGCAGTCGTTCAATCCTGTAACGATTGCGGGGATCAAACACTATACCTGGGAAGGGGATACAGATCACTGGAAAGGTATCCCCGCGGCGAACGGAGAGTGTGAGATCACCTATACGCCCTCGACCGGCATTGTTTTCTACTGGAAAGGAAAGAGTGAAACCAGTACAGTTACTGATATTGATTTTAACGAAGATCTGCATAGTGCACTGAATCAAACAAGTATATTGTCAGATTTGATCGCAAATAAATTTGCTCGCTTTGAGATCGATTCTCAGTGTCCCAATTCTACAATGGTACCAAAAGTACAGGAGCAGATCGGAGAAAGCAGTCTGCTGAATTACGGTACATGGGCATATTTGGGAAGTCCGAATGATGCTTCCGGAAGGTATCTGTTCTGGACTTCGGTAGATACTGAAGCAGTTGGTGCGGGGAAAAAGATCCCTGTGATCATCAGCAGGGCAGATGGTGGATTTTATATCTCTGAAACGACAACGGCAGAACGATCGAATAAGGGTAAAAATTATGTCGCGATCGTAGATCATATTTATAATTCTGCCGGATTCAGACCATATACCAAAGGTGAACGTTATAATAGTCTGACGGAAGCGTATGCGGCATATGAAAAACTGGTTGCAGAAAAATATCCGGATTATAAGGATGCACTGCCAAAATAAAACAGATCGTTAGAGAATTGAACGGTATAAAAATCCGGACTTGACAAAACGGCAAAAATCCGGTATAATAAAAGTCCATGAGCAGACTGTGTGATAGCACAGCGGTTTCGCTGTGAGGAAAGTCCGAGCACCATAGGACAGGATAGCTGCTAACGGCAGCCGGGGGCGACCCTAGAGCCAGTGCAACAGAGAGATACCGCCGCGGGTTTCCTGCGGTAAGGGTGGAAAGGTGTGGTAAGAGCACACCAGAGTGCAGGAGACTGTACTGCTATGTAAACCTTATCCGGTGCAACGTCTATTGGTACACGCTGTCTTAACATCGGTCCGGTGGACAGCGGCGTAATGGCGGCTAGAGCTGTGAGGCGACTCACAGACCAGATAAATTATCACACACGACAGAACTCGGCTTACAGGTCTGGTCATGGAAAAACAGCACAGCATTGATACCGTGCTTTAAGAGCCTGTTTTGTATTTTTTGCACGCATTTTGCCTGCATGTCCGGATACAAAATGGGCTCTGGCTCTTATTTGTGCTTTGTGCAGTGTTACTTTGCAGCTGTGCAATGAAAAATACACCATTGTGCCGCATATGCTGTTTCAGGAGGAAACGGCAATGCAGCAGAATGAATCCAGAAAACATACAAAAGCACCGTACTCCGTCCGCGTGATCCCGCCGTCCAAAAATGCGGCACAGGAAAACGCCGACCGGATCCGGTGCGGAAAAATGCTGGGGCGGCTGATGCAGCTTTCAGAGGAAATGCAGGGGCGGGAGTCCCCGAAAAAACGGAGGATTTGACATGGACGCAGAAACGATGCTCTGGTATGAAAAACCGGCAGAGGATTTTGACCATGCACTGCCTGTCGGCAACGGCAGAATCGGAGCCATGATCTTTGGCGGTGCAGCAGATGAAGTGCTGAAGCTGAATGAGGACTCTATCTGGTCCGGCGGCAAGCGGAACCGGAACAATCCTGATGCACGGGAGGGACTGGAAGAAGTCCGGAAGCTGCTGAAAGAGGAACGCATTCCGGAAGCAGAAAAAGTCGCTTTCGAAAAAATGCAGGGTGTGACGCCGAATTCCAGACACTACATGCCCTTGGGCAACCTGAATTTACACATGGATTTTGCCGGAAAGGCAAAGCAGTACCAGCGGAGTCTGGATCTGGAACACGCACTGGCAACGGTACGCTTTACCGCCAACGACATCACCTATGTGCGGGAAGTGTTCGTTTCAGAACCGGATCGGGTGCTGGTGATGCACATTGCCGCCAGCGAGCCGGCAATGGTCAACCTGCGGGCAACCTTGGACGGCAGAGATGACTACTACGACGACTGCCGTCCCTGTACGGACTACCCCAACATGCTGGTCTATGACGGCGGTACCGGCAGCAAAGACGGCATTTTCTTTGCCGCAGCTCTGACCGGATTTGCCGAGGGCGGCACACTCCGCACGGTGGGCGGAGCACTGGAGGTAAAAGATGCCAATGAGGTAACGCTGATCCTCAGCGTCGGCACCAGCTTTTACCACGGAGAACAGTATGAGGACTCCGCCAAGCTGGACGCGTCCTATGCGGCGGACTGTAGTTATGAGGAACTGCTGTACCGGCATCTGACAGAGTATCAGGAAAAGTTCCGTCGGGTACGGTTCACCCTGCCGGACAACAGCGAGGGCGGCAGCGAACTGCCTACAGATGAACGCCTGATGCGGCTTCGCGGCGACGAGGGTGACCACAAGGAGTGCAAGCTACAGATCCACGACAGCAAGCTGGCAGTGCTGTACTTCAACTATGGGCGGTATCTGATGTTGTCCGCCAGCCGCCCGGGGACACAGCCTATGAACTTGCAGGGTATCTGGAATCAGGACATGTGGCCGGCGTGGGGCTGCCGCTATACCATTAACATCAATATTCAGATGAACTACTGGCCGGCGGAAGTCTGCAATTTGTCGGAATGCCGTCTGCCGCTGTTCGACCTGAT
>ENA-OPCM01001257-OPCM01001257.1-human-gut-metagenome-genome-assembly--contig:-NODE-1257-length-17094-cov-3.012559_pt1 | contig 17094 bp, 10 predicted proteins | sample MGYA00241252_ERZ501484 | MGnify/ENA primary metagenome ERZ501484 (study PRJEB25962, sample SAMEA2042583) | human gut metagenome | biome: human gut; feature: human-associated habitat; material: faeces...
AAACGAGGAGACTTTCGCAGAAGATGCTGTTATCTTCGACAGTAATTGTCAACGAGGTGTTCGCCCCGACCTTATCACCGGATTTCACTTCCGTCGTTCCGCTCATCACCGTGATTGTTCCGTTCTCCGGACGCGTGATCTGCACAGAGTTTCCCATTGTCCATTCGGCATATAGTTTCAAATTGCCGGTCGTTCCAGCAGGAATGATCATTAATGCCTGATCCTTCAACAGGTCATCTTTATGCCACCCGACAAACGTAAAGTTGTCACGTTGCGGAGTAGGCAATTCGACTTCTTTTTCAATATTATAGCAAGTCACGGCATCAGGAGGATTATTGCCATGCCCGTAAAGTTCATATTCGATTGTATATTCGGTCAACTTCCATTTGGCATATAAAGTAAAATCTCCGTGGGTACCCTTTACAACTTCTCCATAAGGTTTGGTCAGAGCTTCATCTATATACCAGCCCACCAATGTATAACCTGCTTTCGTCGTTCTCGTTGGGAGTTTGAATGTTTCGGTCTCAACAGTGTAGGGTAGAGCATCCTGATCGGAACCGCCGTTGGTGTTGAAGGTGATGGTGTACGAGATAGGTATCCATTTGGCATAGATCATTACCGGAATATTCGTTTGTCCTGCCGTTCCTGCCGGAAAAGGTACGGCCTCTAATTCGCTTCCAGTAAAATTTTCATTCTGAAACCATCCTCCGAACATATATCCTTCTTTTGTCAGACCGGAAGGTAAAATCCCCGGTTTTGCTTTTGTATAGGAGATATCTGCTATAAAAGTGTCGTTGTTCGTCTTAAAGGAAAGCGTATAAGAAATCTCCGTCCAATGCGCCACAAGGGTAATATCGCCCGTTCCGGCAGGGATAGAGGTTACTTTCTGATTATCCCGATACCATCCATTGAAAACATATCCTTCTCTTTTAGGAGTTGGCAAAGAAGATATCCCGGTTTCAATATTATATAAACCATCCTGAATAGCAGTTCCCCCTGCCACATCGTAAACGACTTTATAAGAGATCAGGGTCCATGTGGCACCAAAAGCCATGTCTTTGCTGGTTACACGGTCTGCCGTTGTTGGCAGGGCGGTTGGATTGACCGGATTGCCGTTATATGTCCAATCGGCAAAAGTGTAACCGTTTTTTGTCACTGTCGGCAGGGTGAAATCTGGGGTTTCGATGGTGTAAGAGGGCGTGCCGGGGTTGGTGGTTGTCCCGCCGCTGGTGTTATAGGATACGTTGTAATTGGTAAGAGCCACGGTTATAGAAGATGATACTAACCCAGTACTACCATAATCAGAACTATTGGTCATATATGCACCAGCAGGAATCATATTATCAACAGTATAATCATTATTGGGATCAAGGGTATAAGCTGTACCATCACTTGCTATTGCATTAAATGTCGCCCGATATATTCTAACAGTTCCACCATCATAAGACAATGCAATTGCTGCTCTATCGGAAAACCATTCAGTTCCTGTGGTCTGTGCAGAAATAAATCCTCCGCCCGTTATTTCAAGAGTTCCTCCTGTAACACTTATACATTTTGCCTCTGCCTTATTTTTTGTTATAGAAATCTGCATCCCATTCAAATCGAGTATCATCGTCCCCCCAGTAATGTTCAAAGTACTACTCAAAGAAACGTCCCCCGTCAACATCACAACATTTCCACTCACCGTTGCATTACCCAACGCATCCCTCAACGCCGCAGCCGAACCCACATCCACCGCCCCGCCCCTCACCGAGCAAAGCAGTCCCACGATCAAAACGATCCAACCGATTAATCCACTATTTCTTTTCATCCTTCTTTCTTTATATTTTTTGTTCCGGCACGCCAGAAACGTTGTTTCTAAGTTCATTCTTGGGAGAAAGCAGGTAGAAACACCGTTTATTCTTTGTTTCCCAAGGGAATCCTCCCGGAAACGGTGTTTTTTGCTACTTCCGGAACGGATTGTTGCCAGAAACACTGTTTCCGGAAGCAATCACGAATGCGAAGTCTTAGAAACGCCGTTTCCAAGAGCGCCGCATTGACGATAACCGCCGTGCAAGGCGTTTATAGTCGCTTTCCGCCCGACATGATACCGGAAACGTTGTTTCCAGCTATCTTTAATTCTTTAGGATTTGAAAAGAAGTCAATAATTCGGCAATTCTTTTTTCATTTGCCGGATCGTTAACAGAAGAGGAGATAGATCCACCTTTATAATATTAAAGATTTCTTCTTCATCTATTCGATGATATTCATGAACGATAATATCACGCAATCCCATAATTTGAGTCCAACAGATATTGGGATAATTCGTCAAATAAGCATGAGAAGTCTTATTATCTATTGTTTTTATACTTTCTCCAATAAAGATCAATTGCATACATATTCCACTGAGCAAGAAAGTCCCTTCCTTATCCAACAAAAAATCATTTGGTGTTTCCAACTGACCGGCTTTACTTTGAATCAGCAGAATCGCATTTTCTACCCGATTCAGCAACGTTTCAATACGGACCTTGTCAAACATAGAGTAATTCTTTAGAGATATTTTGCAAGAATGCAGTGCCGGAAAGTTGCTCGCGGAGGCGGATAATATCGACTCTGCAACCGAATAAGTCCTCTAATTCCTGCTTCATCCGGCAACGCAACAATATATCTGCTTTACCTTCATAGGCTACATCTACATCACTGGTCTCTGTTTGTTCACCACGCACCACAGAACCAAACAGCGCCATCTTGACAACCCCGTAAGCCTTTGCCTTATTCAGGAAATAGCTACGCAATAGTTCCATATATTCTTCTTTTGATCGCATAAACAAACATTTTTCACAAAGTAAAGTAAAATCTTTTGTTTCTGCAAACAAACTCCTCAAATCCAACCTTTTCAAAGAACGTTCAATTGTCAATCTACTCAAACACCAGCTCGCACTCGTCCAAATACATCACGCTGCTCGTGCTACCCGTGAAATAGTCACCGTATTTACTGGCGGAGGCTACGATCAGGATGTATTTCGGGTGGGTGAAGTAGTCGCGATAAGTCAAGTTGATTTTAAACTGTTTGTATTCGCTGCCTGTCGCTTCGTTCGATTTCAATTCTCCGAATGCGATCATCGATTCGTTGTTCCAAGTCAGATCAACAAACGTACCTGTTGTCGTGTTGACTCGGAATGGGGCACTCCAATCGAACAAGCCAATATAGATATGGCATGAATCCGTCTGCCCCATCAAGGCATCGTACGGAGCCTTTGCTTGGTCGATCACGCCCGGTGTATATCTGTAATACCCTTTCAATGCCGAAGGTCGTCCGGTATAAGGCTGTCCGAAATCGAGTTCAGCCCCTTCGATTCCTGCCAAACCAACAAAGTCGCCCGTATAAATATTACCAGCAGCGAATTTACTGGCAATGCTGATGTAATCAGAAGCCATCCTAACAGCACGGCCTTTCACCACATCACCCGTTTCAGGTGCAGTCGGGTTACGACTAGCGATGCTGGCCCCCTCGTTGCCGGAATCCCAAAAATGGTCGGCATCATCCAATGTTGCATTCGGATACCAAGTCTTTTCGTTTTTCATCACCCAATCGTCAAAGCCGAGATTCGGGACCTGCATGATCGTATCGGTTGTAAACGTGAGTATCTCACCTACCGTCCCGTTCATCGTTAACCGATATTCGTAATTCGTCCCCGCTGCCAGATGGGTCATCATGATCAAAAAATCTTCTCCTTCATAGCTTATTTCGTTAGGCAGCACTGACTCCCAAACGGTTTCGCCAGCCTTACGATATTCGGCTTCCACTTCCCCTTTCGATATCGACCCGCTGACATATGCGCGGCGTGTCCAAGCGGAAAGCTGTGTCAGTTGGACATTCGCATTCGGATATTGGACGCTCAAGGTCCACTCTTCCGTCTCGTCAAATGCCGTCACATAGAAAACACGTGGACGGGTAAAATCAACCACTTTCGAAGGGTCGGGAGTCGTCTGTGCGATCGAACTCCCTAATTGCAATTCTTCTATTTCAATATTTCGTAAAGAGGGTTGCTCGGTCGAATCGACATAAACAATGACATTCTTCGTATAATCGTCAATCAAGGCCGAACCTACCTGATTCTTTATCTTTATCTTACGTACGATATCCCGCGAGACATTGACCGTCCAGTCATAATCCTGATAAAGGCTCAGGCGGAACTTCACCGGATTCAGAAAATTCATCCGTGTATCCATTCCGGCAGGCAAACTGTCAGCCGAGACAAAACCGGTATCCGGAAAATGAGCGATATCGAGACAGGCAGCCGAATCCGGATAAACCTTCATACCCTCTGTCACGACTAGCTTTTCAACACGCAGATCCCTCAGGTCGATCGTATCGGCCACTTTTATCTCCACTGTATTTGAAGCTCCGAGGATACGGCAGGAAGTCATACCGGCAACTTCCATCTCCGTGATCTGTCCAACAATGGTCGGATACGGCAAATCGTTTTCGACACATCCTATCCAAGACAATACCAGCAATCCGAACGTAAGAAATATGCTTTTTCGTTTCATACCACTTCCTTATAGATAAAAAACAATGCCCAAGTCGATCGAGAGCAGATTTATCTTAAAGTTTGCCGAACTGGAAGTACGTTTACCATCATACACCTGATCTTTTTTCTGGTCATACCAATTAAAGTTCAGGCCTGCGACAGCGATAGAAGCCTCCACTGCCGTAAAATCGTTGACAAAACAGGTGATACCCGGTGCAACACCGATATTCAAGTTATGCTTCAACTGATGTACGCCCGACAATCCGCTTCCCAAATCCGAACTGCTCGTACTTTTTGAAAAGCCGTACAGCAAACGTGCCTCATTAAACAAACCGAAACGTTTGCTATCTCCCAAATTTAAGTATGTACGGATAAAAAAAGCAGCCGAATAGGTATTCGATTTATCATTCCACTCGTTTATATCCAAACTGATATCATCTCCTAACGAAAGTGACAGGTTATCTAATTTCGTATAAGAACGCGAATAAGCCAAACGCCCGCCGATACTGATATTGTCACGGATGAAATAGCTAACCAAAGGTGTCACTTTAAATGTATATCCTTCCGAATCGATATCTTTCAACAACGACATAAATTCGAAATTATCATCCACATGTTCCGAGTAGGAGAACGTCGCCCCTACCATCCATTGCCCTTTCGGGATAAATGTCTTCATCACGATTCCCCGATCATATTTATTCTCTCTCGCCGAAAGTACCGTCACGGCACAAAGCAGAAGCAAAAGCAGACTCGTTATTTTTCTCATATTTTGTTTATTCGTTATTCGTTTGTGAAAGAGGCAGCGTTGTAATCATATTCCAAATTAAATTCATCGATATACAATGTACTGCCTTTACCTCCTGTAAAATAATCTCCATAGCGGCTTGCCGCAGCTACAACCACTATATAAGATGGAGTTACATCTGTTTTCCGATATTTGATATCTATTGAAAACTTTTTATAACCATTTGCTTCTTCTCCGGAAACAGCTTCTTTCGCCACTAATTCACCATAAGCAATGACAGAAGCATCGTTAGGGTCAAACAATTGGCGACTTTTCGGATTTGTACGTATCTCATAATTTTTTGTACACAATGCTATATAAATGATACATTGATCAGAATCTCCACTTTTCAAATCAGGATCTACTTTTGAATCCCATTGTTCCATATAATCTATGTTTACTGGAGTATATTTATAATATCCAGTCAATTTTGTAGGCTTAGCAGTAAATGGTTGTCCAAATGACAAGATACCATTCGTTCCATCTATGTCAACAAAATTACCAGTAAACATACTCGCTGAAGCAAATGCCCCAATGCCAATAAAGCCAATCCACGTAGACTGTAACTTAGCAGCTTTACCCTTGACTACAACACTTTCTTCAGGAGAAGTAGGATTATTTTCGCCCGCAGTATTTGCGCCAGTATTTCCAGAATCCCACCATTTAGATACATCTACATTAGGAAACCAAGTCTTACCATTTTTGAACCATTCATCAAATGTATTATTTTTTAAATTTACAATCGGAGATGTTGTAAAAGTTTTGACATTCCCTTGAGCATCTGTACCTGAGACTGCATAGTATTCATACTCTGTACCAGGCATGATATTTTCAATCAACAATAAAGAAAAATCACCTGTTTGCTCATTATAAATAGTTGCATCATATCTTTGAAAATCTGCATCTGCTTTCTTTTTCAACATGAAGCCGATATTATCTCTGTCAATGGAATTACCTCTTAATGTCACAAATTTCGCCCATACGACCGGCTCTTCCGTTGTTACATTCACATTCGGACGAATTTCATAAATAAATTGTACTGTCGTTTCCTGATGCAAATTATCCAAGACAGAGAACGTAAACGTATGAGTGGCCATTTGAGTGACAGAAGCAGGCTCTAATGCTTTAGCAAAATCGGTCAACACGAATGTCAACTCTTGTTTGTCTTTTACTTCTTGCATCGGGAAATCCAATTGCTGCAAACGCGTCCGTGCAGCATCCGTCAGATTACAAAGATCAAACGATGGAACATCGGCAAACTGGAAAGAAGTTGTTTCCACTTTCAACTGCTTGATGCCGTTCGGCGCTTCGATCGTCAGAGAATGTTCGGGAACTGACGGATTTTCAGTCTTTTTATAGACAATCTTATTTTCCGTAAAGCCGTCAAGTGCCAACTTGGGAACCGACTTGCCGAAAAGATCTTCCTGTTTGATGAAGATTCCGTAATATATCGTATCGGCCTTTTCGTCCACTATGATTCCACCGAAATCGGCTCCAGCTTCTTCATTATCACCACCACCATCGTCAAGCGAGTATTTTATCTTATAAAAATACCGTTCCTTTATATCCGGGAACACACGTTGCATGGCAAACTCGTTTCCATCCTGATTGACCAATTTCAAATCAGCCGTAAGCTTCTCTGCTTTAAAAAAACCGGCACGAGTCTCATCCCGCGTATAAAGCAAGCTCCCGGAAGTATTGGAAACCGTCGTTTCATAGTGGCTGAAATAGTCAGCAAGATTGTCAGCATACTCGACTGCTACTTTCGTATTCGAAATCTTGCAAACAATCTGTACGGAGGTTATCTCACCGGACTGAATGGTTATTTCTTTCGAACCGGAATAGAACGGTTTTTCCCATCCTGCCTCTTCCGACTGGTTTGATTTTACTGAAATCGTATAAGTTCCTACCGGAAGAACGATCTTTTTGCCTTTCACCTCATCGATATAATCGGAGTAGCTTTTTATCGTATCCCCTTCCGCAGCGATGATATCGACACGAAGAGATTCATTCGTGACAGCCGATTCCGCCTTTGTCAACAATGTAGCATCCTCTTCGATACCTAAAAACAACGAGCCTGTCGGTATCCCTGCCGATTCTTCATTACAGCTCACTCCCCATAATATCAAACTACACAAGCAAGCAAATATATATAACTTCATACTGTTCATCACTCATTAATCGTTCAAGTTTCTTACCGTTAATGTCTTGGAAGCTTTTTGCCCCAACTGATCCGTCGCAGTTATGGTAAAGAGATAATCACCTCCTCCCAAACCTGCAATCATCGGCATAAAAGAAGATATATCAAACGTTGTAGACGTAGCACCTTTTGTTGCTGACAATCCTAATTTTGACAAAGTTTCTTTCAAACCCTCATCACAAATATCAAACTCGGAAGTCAGCCCGACAGCCGGTAATAATGCCTCCAATGTTGATGAAGTTATTTTTACAACTAACGAAGCCAATTTACCCGGTGTATTAATCTTCACACGCACAGTTTTATTACCTGCACCCGATATCTCGATCGGTTGGCTTATGTCTAATCCTGCATCCCCTACAATTGTAGGTTTAGCCACCGTGTCACCTCCTTCATTATCATCGCCACCATCACCCTCACCACCGGCATCGATAAAATCTGAAGGGATCTCGATTACATATTCTTTCTCGATCAAGGATATGTCGACCTTAATCACCGGATTTTTAACTGATACTGAATCATCCGGCACAATAGGATCATCCGGTTCGACAGGTTCGTTATCATCCGGTTCATCAGGAGAGCTGTCGCCTTCTTCAAGATCCAAGTCGATCAATATATTATTATATTGCTGGATATCTTCATTTTTCGACATATCATAATTATATACCAAAGTCTTTCCACCATTCTTCATAGTCGCATATACAGTAAACTGTAAGATGCCGGTATTCTTCAAATAGGTTGTCCTTTTTTCCCCGTTTTGGGTAGTCAAAGCTCCCACTTTATTATCAATAACGATCGAATAATCGTCATTAAATTTCTTCAAGAAATCATCCGAACAACGGAACGTAACTTTCTTATTGCTCAACACACAGTCCGTAATCACCTTTGCCACTTCCTGAGGGGTGATTTCACACACATTCGTACCGGAATAAAAGGGCTTGTCAAAACCGGCATTCACGTCTTCTCCCAGCGTCGCCCGAATCGAATAGTGACCGGCAGGAAGCAACAAACCTCCCTCATTCTTCAAATCGGCATAACTGTCATAATGCTTGACCGTATTACCATTGACATCAATGATATCGATAGCAAACTCATTAACATCCAATATAACAGTCTGTGAACCAGTAGTACTTCCTCCCTTCGAAACAGGGATATCCGCTTCTTTTTCCGGCTTCAACTCCAAATCTAACAGCCCCTGGTTTTCTACGGTCGTGTCATCAGTCTGACCTTTATCAGTCTGTCCCAATATCTCTTTCTTCATCTCACAAGAGAAAAAAAGAAGAGAAAAAAGCAACAATAACAGGTATTTATATTTCATATGCCTATTCTCCTATGCATTTAGTCGTTAACCGTAAACTTTTTGTTTCAGTTTCTCCGGCATCCAAAGTTATAATATAGTATTCCCCAATCGACACTTTATCTGTATTCCGGTTGCATACATAATATGTCCGTTCCGGATAGGTCAGCCCATCCAGCTTAACCGTGACTTTCAGCACCAGATTCTCACATGGATCCAGATAATAAGCCGGCTTTGTATGCTTATCGGGATCGAACGTCCACGACACTTCACCATCATAAACGGTCACTGAATAACTGTAATTAAGAGGTTCGGCTTCCAACTTCGCTTTGAACTGGTCAGACAAGCGAACCTCCACTCCCACACTTTCAAACGTACAAGTAAAAGAAGGAACAGACGTGACTGTTTTTTCTTCAATCACAAAATCCTGTTTCCCTTCGAAATAAGGAGTTTCAGACACTCGACCCTCAGCCGCTGCCTGATCGTACGAGGAAGCAACAACCTGATAATCTCCTACCGGTAAAACCAATGGCATACCGGAATCGATCATAGCCGAATAAGAAACAAAACTCGTATGTTTCGTATATGTACCATCTGCACCCTGTTGATCGATCCGAATCGGGAATGTATTCGCATCCATTCCGAAAGCTCCTTTCATCACAATCACCGGGATCTCCGTCTTGCTCAGAACCGCAGGTTGTTCCAACCGCAGCGCTCCGGAACCTTCACCAAAGTTGTCGCTTCTGCTATTTTCCTCTTTTTGGCAAGCAGCCAAAAGGGAAAGAATTACCGTTAAAAATAAGATATATGTCTTTTTCATATTTATTCGTAAATTAGTCGAACATTATCGATCGTCAGGACATTACCCACATACCGAGAATCACTGTATCCGTCAAAAGCCCCTAAACTACCTTGTACACCCTCCACTGAAGGGTTATCCGCAGTACTGGATCTAAACACAATATACATATGTGTTGCCTTCAATGATGTATTGGTATAATGAACATTTACTCTTACCGGAGCAAATGAAGCCTGATCCTGATTACTCATGATTCTACCACTTCCCAACTGCGTTACAGTTCCGTTTTCCCTATTTTCTACTACAATATAAGCTTCAAAAGATTCACTATTTAAAGATTTGAACTTATAGTAGAATTCAAACGCATTAGGACGAACATTAAAATCATGCCCATAATCAATTGTCTCAACCCCATTGCTGGTTGCAGAATGAGAGCCTAAAAACAACATTCCGGCAGAATGCGTTCCACTTTCACCTCCAAGTTCCGTAAATGTATTTCCTTCTTTCCATCCAAGCGTACTGATTTCAGCCGCTTTCCCTTCATACCCATTATCAACAGGGACTGTTCCGGAATAGGATGTATAATAACATGAAACACCGCTTCTTTGTGAAGTTGTCAACGCATTTCGGGTTGCCCACCACGAAGAACCTCCTTCATTATAAGGCCACCACTGATCTATCCCTAAACCGGTAGTTCCAACAGACCATATTGTTTTCTTATAAACTTCTTTCTTATGCCAATTTTCAAAAGAGCCATCTTCCAACTCCACCACATTTTCGGTTGTTATCACAATCGGTTCCGTTACACGCTTTTCTTTTTCCCGGTAAATTGCACGTATTTCATATTGCTGTCCTCCTGATGTCAGATTCTTCAATGTATCACATATCTCATCCGTTTGGTAAGTATGGTTCTTGCAATTGTTCCAACTTCCATTACCGACTTTTCTCCATTGGAATTTAAGATTATCAGGATGTGTTCCATCAGAAACCTTTGCCCGCAGAAAAGCCCGGCAAGCAAAAGCATCCCCACCATTAGCAGACGGTGTCAACTCAAACACCGGCGCCTTTACCGTCAATGTCTTTGTCAGAGTCGGGAAACTGCGTCCTTTCTTATCCGCTAAATCCAATTTATAAGTAAATGTTTTCTCTCCTTCCATAGGAGCCTCTAACCGGGAAGAAAAGACTTTTGGGAATTTAAGCGTTGCTGTCGCATTATTACCCGACTCAACACTAATACCCCAATCATTATATAAAACAGTTCCATCGGTTAGAATATTATACACTTTATCATCTACCCCGTCATTAATTGTCAATGTCGTTTTCGTTTCATCGATTATACCTTCAGCCTCAAATTTAGCTTCTATTTCTTTCGACATGTCATCACCCTCTATAATCGTTGTTTCAGGAAAGCCGTCAAATGTTATGATCGGCTGGCCGGCTGGCTGTACAACAACTGTTACCCCCAATACATTTGTCGCATGTGCCTTTCCTGTCGCATCAACTCCAGAAAACTCATAATGATAAGTATAAGTTTGGTCTTCCTCGATAGGAGCCTCCAAACTATTGATTGCATCTTTCAAAAATAGCTGTCCGGTTTTTCTTTCTCCTTTCACATTAGTATTCGCCTTACCATTGACCGACCATTTGAAATTCTTCCCTAAAGCGGCGGTAACTCCTTCGTCCGTCGCCAAGTCGTAGGTAATCTCTTCGTTTTCTTTTTCTTCCCGCCATTGCTTGACACACAAAGAGGCAATACCTGCCGGCATAGCAAATCCAACTGTAGGACTCTTCTCGAACTTTCCGACTTTAATGGTAAAAGATTCTCCATTCGTAAAATCATCCGGAGACAGTGTCGGCTTCTCAAACGGCTTCCACATAAAATCAGGTATCCCTTCATTCAGCGTGACATTTGTCATTTCATCATCCAGGATAATTTCCAGACCGATGCCATCCAAGGCCTCTCCATCCGTTTTAAAGATCAGGCGAATGTTCTGGCGACGTTCGATAGAAAGAGGAGTCGGGATTTTATATGTTTTTTCCTTGTCTTCGGTGATTTTCTTCAAACGGATGGCGATACCTAATTCCGACCCTTCTTTAGCTACTTGCATATAGGCCGGACGCATTTCATCTTTCTTTATTTCCAGGCTGCCGGATGTAAAGGCCGAACTCAACAAAACAGTATAATCAGAATATGCCTCCTTGAAGTCCTCGGTATAGTCGACCGTGATTCTCGCATTTCCAAGTGTACAAGTCACATCGATAGGCGTACTCATGTCAGCTTTCACCGTAAAGTCGGTACTTCCTTCAAAATAAGGGTTTTCAAAAGCAGAAGGGAGGTTGTCACCTTTGGAGGCGATGAGGGTATAAGCCCCCTCTTTCAGTTCGATTTCAGAAGGCATCTCATCGAAGCGGTCATACGATTGGACTGTATCGGACTGCTGTACGATACGGATCTTGTAATCAGCCGTAGTCAGGAACTTTTCGAACTCATCCGAAACGGCTGCTTTAGTGGAGTTGTTGATACCTTTGTTCAAAGAAGTAGTGTCTGCCGATAATGACAAGCGCAGCTTTCCAATTCCATCGGCAGGCACACGATCGGAATCACAAGAAGAGGCACAGATAAGTACCCCCAAAACACATATCCATAAAGCCATGATCTTCCCAAGACCATATTCAATCATACATTTCTTCATCTATATAGTAATATAGTTTAGCCCTAATTCTGTTGGCTGTCAAAATTCACAAAACAACCGGAGTAATGCTCTTTCTCCACCTATCAAAATCGATGCAAAATAACGACAACACAAAAGATCTCACAAGGTCTATTTATACGATTACCTGTCCGCTTTTTTAGATTTTGTTCCAAATAGTCAATTATAATATCCTAACTTAAACCGGATTTTATCATTCAACACTTTTTGCGTGTCCTATTTTTCATATCTTTGCATATATTCTAATGTATTCTGAATATGGAAAACGACATCCCCAAAATAGACCTTCCCGACGATTGGATCATCGGGAACCTTTCGCATAAAGACATCGGTTTGTTGAGTTTGTATGCCAACTATCCTTGCAGGTTGAAAGCGGAGATATTCGTGCTTTGCATGCAAGGCGAGATCGAGGCTTCCATAAATCTGACACGCTACCAAGTGAAGCCAGGCAGCTTTATCACGATCCTGCCGGGAACAATCTTACAAATTCATAAAGTGGAAGGAGATTTGCAGATCTATTTTATGGGTTTTTCGTCCGAGTTCACCAACCATGCCAATATAGGCAAATCGGCAATGGACATGCTGTATGTCGTAAAAGACAGCCCGATTATCGAACTGAAAGAACAGCCGGCCCAATTGCTGAAAGATTATTTTTCGCTACTTGTCAAAACGTATGGATTCTGCGGCCCCAAGCTGAACAAAGATATCCTTAACCATCTGCTTTCAGGCGTGCTTCTCGGAGTAGGGGCCATGTATAAAGACAAGACACTGAACAAAACGAATCTCTCCAAAGCAGAACAAATAAGCAAAAACTTCAATCATCTGGTTATGCAGAACTATACCACGCAACGTTCCGTTGCGTGGTATGCCAAGAAACTCGGCATAACTCCGGCGCATCTCAGCACGATTGTCAAGCAGACGACCGACAAGACTTGTGTCGAGATCATCACCTCTATGGTGATCATGGATGCGAAGGCACAGTTGAAATCGACCGACCTATCGATCCACGACATCGCCTATTCGCTGAATTTCACGAATATGTCTTTCTTCGGCAAATATTTCAAGCGGCATGTGGGGATGGGGCCGTTGGAATACCGGAACAGCTAAAAACAAAAGTTCCGGGCCGCTGGGTCATTTCAGCTTCACCCACCCTGTACAACCCGCCTTGCAACAAGCCTCAACAGGTGAAGGCACCCGCCCGGATTGCCTTCAACCCCGGTATCCGGCCTTCATCCAGGCAAGTTCGAATCGACCACCAAAGGTTGAGGGATGCCCGTGTCTTCCTCTTTCGGAAGGGTATAGATGGCAAACAAACGGCTGCCTCCCTTCACCAGACGGCCGGAAGCGACCAATGCGGCCAAATCCTTGCGCGCACTGTAGTCAGACAGCCCGATAAGATAACGGTAGGAACGGACGGTGATATAAGAGTTCTCGTCCAGATAGCGGTAAAGAAGTTCCTCCCGGTCCGCCATGCCGGGTGCACAGTGACCTGAACTTTTCATACGCGTGAGCGGCATCGTCTTCAAGGCCTTCTTCAACTGCTGGCAGCATCGGAAATTGACGTTCTTGAAACGGACAGATTCGCTCCTCAGTTCCGTTTTAGACATCACCGCGCGAGATTGGAGCGAGACACTGAAGAAGCCGAGACCCTCGATCTCCACGTTATCGCCTTCGCGCAAGCGTTCCGTCACCAAGTCGGTGATCAGCTGCAAGGCGCCGGCAATGTCGGCCTCCGAATAGGTGGAGCGGGATTTGGCATATTTCATCAACTTTTTAATGCTGACGGTCTCATAGGGGATCAATCTTGGGTGAAGAGGCATTTTATTGCCGTTCTTCCCGGAATCCGGGTTACGCTCCATTCTGTAACGTGCTGTCATATTAGTAATAGATTAAATGGTGAATAATAAGACTTTATCGCTTTCCTGCCTTCTTTGTATGTTTTTGACGAAGGTCGAAAAGGTTTTTGCCCAAGGTGGAAAAGGTATTCGACCTAAGTCGAAAGGCTTTTCGCCCTAGGTCGAATAGTCAATAACGTGGCAGTAAAGATACAAATAATAATAGGATAAACACGAATGAGGCGGTACTTTTATCCTAAATAAAAAACGCAACAACTGGGACTTGCTGGCTGATCCGACCGGTAGCCGCCGTTTCGTCTGCATCGAGATAAACGGGAACATCCGTCCAGACCGTTCTGTCGAATACGGACAGCTATACGCACAGGCGGTCGCCGCGCTCCGGGCAGGCGAAAGATATTGGTTCACGCCAGAGGCATTCATTTTATTTTCTCCTAATGCTTTTTCCGATCTCCAATTTTAAAATAAATGAAACCGGCTTACGTCCCCCATGTTTCCCGGTCCAGGCTCCGGTATTGTATGGCTTCCGCCAGATGGCGTGCCTCGATATTCGGAGAGGCTTCCAGGTCGGCGATCGTACGGGAGACTTTCAGGATGCGGTCGTAGGCGCGAGCGGAAAGATTGAGGCGCTGCATGGCGACCTTCAGTAAAGACAGGCCGGCAGCATCAGGCACGGCGTATTCATGAAGCAGTTTGGAGGTCATCTGGGCATTGCTGTAAATACCCTCATGCGCGGCAAAGCGTTTTTCCTGGATAGCGCGGGCTTTCATCACGCGCTCGCGTATCGCTTCGCTACATTCGGAAGGGCGTCCGTCGGATATCTTCTCGAAAGGGACCGGCACGACTTCTACCTGTATATCGATCCGGTCGAGCAAAGGGCCGGAAACACGATTCATGTATTTCTGGACAGCACCCGGAGAACAGAGACAAGGGCGATCGGGGTGATTATAATATCCGCAAGGACAAGGATTCATGGAAGCGACCAACATGAAGTTGGCCGGATAATCAACAGATAAGCGGGCACGAGAGACCGTTATCGTCCGGTCTTCCAATGGTTGGCGCATGACCTCGAGCACGCTCCGGTTGAATTCGGGCAATTCATCCAAGAACAAGATTCCGTTATGTGCCAGGCTGATCTCTCCCGGCTGCGGGAAAGCGCCTCCACCGACCATCGCCACATTCGAAATCGTGTGATGGGGCGAACGGAACGGACGTTGCGTCATCAGGGAAGTGTCCAGCCCGATCTTGCCGGCGACCGAATGTATCTTGGTCGTTTCGAGTGCTTCCTGCAATGTGAGAGGCGGTAGTATAGAAGGCAACCGCTTCGCCATCATCGATTTTCCGGCGCCCGGAGGCCCTATGAGTATGATGTTATGTCCGCCGGCCGCCGCTACTTCGAAAGCCCTCTTGACACTCTCCTGACCTTTGACATCGCTGAAATCCAAATCGAAATGGGTATATTCCCTGAAAAATTCCGCACGAGTATCGATTACCGTCGGTTCCAGCTCGATCTCCCCGTTCAGGAAACGAATCACCTCGGTGATATTCTCTACGCCATACACATCGAGATGATTGACTACCGCAGCCTCGCGAACATTGGCTTTGGGAATAATCAACCCCTTAAAGCCCTCCTCCCTTGCCTTGATAGCTATGGGCAACGCCCCCTTGATAGGAAGAATGGAGCCGTCGAGAGACAACTCCCCCATCAACATATACTCGCTCAATTTACCTGTTTCTATCTTCTCGTCGCTCGCCAAAATCCCCACGGCCAAAGGCAAATCATACGCCGCCCCTTCCTTGCGTATATCGGCAGGCGACATGTTCACGATTACCTGTTTCCTCGGAAATCTGTAACCGTTATGTTCCACGGCCGAGACAATTCGCTCGTGGCTCTCTTTCACGGCTGCATCGGGCAATCCCACCATAAAGAAACGGATACCCTGCGAACAGTTCACCTCGATAGTCACTACAAGAGCATCGATACCCTGCACGGCTGCGCCAAAAACTTTCACCAACATAGTAATAGATTTTGCAATAATAGGTTATGGTGTTACTAAACGTTCGATATAAACCCTCGAAGAGTCGGGCGAAAGCCCTCGGGCGACAATCCGCCCCAAAGAATCGGCGACCAACAGATAAGGTATGCTTTGGATATGAAGCTCTTTCACCCCCGGATAAAGATAACCGCCTTTCGCCCACCGCCGGGCCCATACGGCCGAATCGGCCTCGATTCGCTCCTTCCACACGGCGCTGTCCCTATCCAGCGAAATTTCCACGACCTGCACCAACGAATCGTATCGTTCTGTTATCTCCCTTAAAAAGCCGCTGTACCTCTGTGTTCCGGGTGTCTCGGCAGCCCAAAAACAAAGCAGGGTCGCTTGGGCTTCTCGGGGATTCAGTAGTTCGGTCGTATCGGCCACCGTAGTCAATGATAAATAAGGTAATACGGTGTCACTCTTCTGTATGGTTTCAAATTGTCGATACATTTCCAATGCTGCGGCCGGCGGAGCCGACAGTACACGGTCGTCCAACAAACCGATCAACGAATCGCAAAACGCATCGCTCGCCCTTCCCAACACATAATCATCTAACAAAATAGCGCTCACGGGCGAATCTTTATGTTCGCCTACATACTTTGCCACAACGCCTTGCAGCTCCTTGCTCAACTGCTCGTATCGCCGGGTTCTCATTCCCGATGCCGAAATGTTCCTTTCTGCCGACCAAGACTGCAACAACTCTTTATTCTCTTGATTGAACTTAAACAAATCCTTATTTAGAGAACTTCCTTTCACTCTCAACCCGAAAGGATCCTGCCCGTCGCCCGACAATTCTATCCGGTCGCCGTTCTGCACATATATCTTGGTCAAGGGCGTTTTATCGAAATAATAAAACTGTATGGGAATAACTGCCGAAGCCGAGTTTTTGAATGTGATAAAACC
>ENA-OPCM01001260-OPCM01001260.1-human-gut-metagenome-genome-assembly--contig:-NODE-1260-length-17070-cov-2.869821_pt1 | contig 17070 bp, 14 predicted proteins | sample MGYA00241252_ERZ501484 | MGnify/ENA primary metagenome ERZ501484 (study PRJEB25962, sample SAMEA2042583) | human gut metagenome | biome: human gut; feature: human-associated habitat; material: faeces...
ACACTTCTCTTAAATCGTTACCTGTAGATTATGGGTATTCAAAACAAAAGTTATTACGATCAAAGGTTTAACTGAGAATTATATAAACCCATCTGATATTGGAGAGAAGAATATTGAAAAACTATTTAAATATGCAAAACGTGATGCGAATAAAGAGATAGTTGGAGAATATGGAATTAAATCCGGATATAGTCTAAAAGGTGCTTATTATCTTGTGGAGGATAAGACAACAAAATATAATAGTGTTTGTAATGATTTTGTATTTGTCTATAAATTGAACGAGACATATAAAAATGTTGATTATGTATTTATGTTTTATGAAAACATAGATTCAGATTTCTTTAAAGAAAATAGTTCTTTTGGTCCTGATATTTCTACTAAATTTGGTCTCTATGGAGAATACAGAGGAGATTACAATATTGACTATTTAGCAAAGAACAATGGTGATATTGAAAAAAGCTTAATACAATATGTAAACGAAAGATCAAATAATTATCAATCATATTCAGTCTACAAATTAAAAGAAGGAGAAAACTGATATGAAATTTCCATTTGATGACGATCCACATACTGCCTGCATAGTATGCAATCATGTATTAAATAAAGAAGAACCTATTACTTATATAACTCATGATGAAGATGGTATGTGGCAGTTCTTATGTAGTAAAGAACATACTACAGCTGATGCAAGAATTGTATCTCTAGAAGAAGTCTATGCATTAGACCCTTCTATTGGTGAAGTGGCAGATATGCCTTGTGGTTGTTATATTAATAGAAAGTAAAGTGAAGCCTCCTATTTATGTAGGGGGTTTTATATATTAGAAAAAGTAGAATTTGATCAGATAATGAATATTGACTTAAACTATGCTAAAAATAATGATTCTATTTCTGTTGAAGAAACTTTTAAACGATTAGAAGAAGACATACAATTAAATTTGGTTATGAGAAAAACTTCTAAGAGATAGTGAAATACCTATTTTTTAGAAGTTTTAATTATTTATCAGTCATGTTGTTTCTTCATTTTAGCCATTAAAGCTAAAATTTCCTGTGGGTTTGTTAACTGACGTCCAGGAAGTGTCTGTTTAGGTGTGCGGTCACGCTCGGCTTCATCAATTGCATCTACAAAACGCTTTACACTATCTGGCTTTGATATAACAAAATTATGAGTAATACTTGAAGTGGGCATACTGATATCTCCTATTTTCTACTTTATTATAGGTAATGTGATATAAGAATACAATCTTGAAATTTACAATTAATTTAGAATGATATGTAAACAAAATGGTTATCTCAAAAACGACAATTAACTTCTGCTCCCTGTAATGATAAATGGACTTTGCGCAAAGCATATGATAATTGTATCGTAATTCTCTTTACAGAGTTTTTATGTTGAATGATAAACAGAGTAGTATTAAAATTTATATATGAAAGCGAGGAAATAACCAATGAGTAGAAGAGTTAATAGAATATCTGTCGTTCTTGATACAGGTAATGTAAAAGAATTACCTCAAGAAGATATCAAGATGATATTAAGAGCAGCTGATATGTGTATTATGAAAGCAGGAAGAAATATGCTCGCTAAGATATTGAAAGGTTCTAAAGACAAGAAGGTATTAGAATTAAAGCTAAATGAATGTCCTGCTTATGGATATTATCATGATATGAAATTAGCCGATATTATGCATTATATTGATTGGATGATTGATGAAGATTATCTTCAAATTAAATATGATGGACGTCTTCCATTACTGGTATTTTCTGATGAAGGATGGGCAATAGAGAAAGAAACATTTGCTCAGGAATTATATCAACAATTCTGCTTGGATGTAAAAGAAAATAATCCGCGTGTCATTCATAAATTGATCAAAGTAAATAGAAAGGTTATTTTACGTATACTTGATATTATTGAGGAAGAAGGCAATAAGGAATTTATTCCTTGTTTAGAAGCTTATAAAAAAATAGAAACAAAGAGGATTGGTAGACGTATTATTGAAGTAGAGAAGACAATTAAAGATAAAGTGTAGGAGTCAAGAAAAAAGTGGCAGGCAAGAAATACAAAATGTATATTGCATTGTCACTTTTTTTGTTAAACCATATCTCTGCATTCAAGAAGCTCTATTTCTATCTGTTATATAGTATTTTATTCTTAAATACTTACAAATACAGTATTATGTAAATATTATATGTAAGCGTATACACTAACATATTTGTAATATTCCTACAAATAAACATTATATTTAATTATTACATGTCACAAATACCTAAATATGGTACAGTATATAGGGTAATTGACGTTGAAAATGTAACCGCTATCGTTTACTATATTTGTAGAGAGTAATAGGCAATTAAAAAAGCATTATTTTGGAAATGGTATATAAAGGAAGGAGGAATAAATTTTTTTTAATCGTCTATTCTATGTGATTGTTTGCAAATGATTGTGTTATCAATTGCATAAGTGCACAGCTGAATCATATATTAAGATAATCTCTTATTTCTATAATTATTGATATGATAAAGTGGCAAAAAAGCTCTAAAGGTTAAAGAGGAACATTTTAAATTTAATATGAATGACTAAGATAATGAAATTAAAGATTTTTCAAAACATATTAATTTATAATGATAAATACTTTAACTAGTGAGATGCGAAACATAAATATAAAACTTATGATATGAATGTTATAGAATAACTTATTTTAGCTAATAACAAACTATCTAGATTGTCAGATATTAAAAAGTGCACTTTATGCAATTGTTTTTATACAATTGTAAACGAATAATTAAAAATTGAAGAAAGGGGAAAGAACTATGAATGTCAAGAAATTCACGAGTTATGCAGTAGCATTGATGATGAGTATTTCATTAGCACCTATAAATGCGAATGCTCTTACTACTGATAACGCTGTGACGAACGGTTATTATAACGAGTCTGGTCAGTGGGTTCAAGGTGAATTAGATCAGACCCTGCCAGAAGGTATTCATTCAGTTGATAAAACAGCTGAAGCACTTGGTAACAACACTTATAAGATGAAATTAAAGGTTGTTACTAAACAGAAGGTTGAAACATTTACCAAGAAGTCTGCAACTGTACTTGTTGTAGATACATCAGGAAGTATGAAGGGTAAACGTATTGACAACTTAAAAGCAGCAGCAAAAGAGTTTGTGAGGTCATATGCTGGTGATAGAGAAAATGTTGGACGTTACCTTGCAGTTGTTGATTTTGCAACTCATGTTGAAGTACCGTTAAATTGGACGGATGTCTCTTCTACTAGTGGTATAAAACAAGCAAATAAAGCAATTAACAATCTAGCTGCTGGTGGTGGAACAAACCTAGATGCTGGTATTAAACAGGCTACATCTTTATTTTTAAAAGATGCAGTGAAACAAATTCAAAAAGACAACAGAAATACAGTCGTATTAACTGATGGAACACCTACTTATTATCTTAAAGATTGTGAAGGTGGATGGACTTTTTTACATACACATGTCACAATTGATGGCATAACATATGATCTAGCTGGTGATGGTGGAGAAGGTAGTGAAAAAACTGTTGAAGCAACATCTAAAGATGCTAAGCTTCTAAAAGATCAGTCTACAGTTTATACAGTATGTTATGGGGCAGCAAAAGATAAAGCATATGAAGATGGTCCGACAGTTTCTGAATTCTTAAAAGGTAGTATCGCAACAAGTCGTGATAAAGCATATGATTCAAGTGAAACTGATAATTTAACTGAAGTATTTAAGGCTATTTCTGATAAAGTTACAACTGGTATTACTGGTGAAGAACTAGAAGTATTTGATGGAGCTGCTCCATTTGTATCAGTAAGTCAATTACCTCCAACTGTACAGCCGGATGCAAGTGGCTTTAAGTGGAAACTTGCAAATGCAACGACTACAACAGAAGGTACTCAGACTTATTATACATATGAGTTAGAATACTTTGTTACATTAGATGCTGATCATCCTGATTTTAAAGAAGGAAAACTTTATCCATTAAATGGTGAAACATATATTGCTATGCCTGATGAAAGTAAAGTTAAATTCCCAATTCCAGGTGCAAAAGGAATTAAGTCACGCTATACAGTTACTTATACTGATGGCGTTGATGGCAAAGTCGTATTTAAAGATCAGGTACATCCTGATTTAGTAGTCGGTACACCAACACCTGAATTTGATGGAACACCTACAAGAGCAGGTTATACATTCACTGGATGGTCACCTGCAGTTGAAGAAAAGGTTACAAAGAGCATCACTTACAATGCAACTTGGGTTAAGAACTGGGTTCCAATGAATGCAGCACCAGTGATTACAGCCACTGATAAGACAATTGAAGTGGGTGATGAATTTAATCCAAGAGCTGATGTAACTGCAACAGATGAAGAAGATGGAGATATCACTAATAAGATTGAAATCTTAAAGAATGATGTCAATGTTAATGAACCTGGTATTTATGATGTTACATACAAGGTAACAGACACTCAAGGTGCATCTTATACAACTACAATTAAGGTTACTGTTAATCCAAAGGCTGCAGATCTTAATGCATGTCCAGTGATTAACGCAACAGATAAGACTCTTACAGTTGGCGATGAATTTGATCCATTAGCTGATGTAACTGCTGAAGACGAAGAAGATGGAGATATCACTGATAAGATTGAAATCTTAGAGAATGAAGTAGATACAACTAAACCTGGTAAGTACGAAGTAACTTACAAGGTAACAGATGGCGGTGGCGCATCTTATGTTAAGACTATTACAGTTACAGTAAATCCTAAGATGGAACCTCTAAATGCAGCACCAATCATTGAAGCCGAAGATAAGACTCTTACAGTTGGTGATGCATTTGATCCTATGGCTGATGTAACTGCAACAGACGCTGAAGATGGAAACTTAACTGATAAGATTGAAATCTTAAATAATGAAGTAGATACAACTAAACCTGGTAAGTACGAAGTAACTTACAAGGTGACAGACAGCAAGGGTGCATCATATACTAAGACTATTACAGTTACTGTAAATCCAAAGATGGAAGTATTAAATGCAATTCCTACTATCAAGGCTGAAGATAAGACTCTTACAGTTGGTGATACATTTGATCCTAAAGCTGATGTCACAGCAGAAGACGTGGAAGATGGAGATCTAACTGATAAGATTGAAGTATTAAAGAATGAAGTAGATACAACTAAGTCTGGCAAGTATGAAGTAACTTACAAGGTAACAGATAATCAGGGTGCATCTCGCACTAAGACTATTACAGTTACTGTAAATCCTAAGATTGAACCTCTTAACGAAGCACCAACTATTGATGTAACTGATAAGGAAATCACAGTCGGTGATAAGTTTGATCCAAAAGAAGGCGTTACTGCAAAAGATAAAGAAGATGGTAATTTAACTGATAAGATTGAAATCTTAAAGAATACAGTTGATCCATCTAAGCCTGGCGTATATGAAGTTACTTACAAAGTAACAGATAGTAAAGGTGCATCTTGCACAAAGACTATTAAAGTTACAGTGAAAGAAAAAACTCCTGCTCCAAGCAAGAATAACGATAAAACAACTACAGTAACTCCTAAGACAGGCGATTCTACAAACGTATCTGCAGTGATTGCATTACTTGCAGTAAGTGGTATTGCATTACTCGCATTACTAAAGAAAAAGAAAGTATCATAGTATAACTAAGATATATATCTAACCAAGGGACAGTCGAGAAATCGGCTGTCTTTTATGTTGATTTCGGAAATATCGATAAATATTGTGATAATAAGAAAGATAAGCACTGTGATGTTACAATTAACTAAATATGTTACGATATGGAGTGATTTAAAAGGCTGTCAATATTGAACATAAAGAATGTTTTGTTTATCATATTAGTATAAACAACAGAAGTTAAAAAGCAGAGGAAATGGTTTATAAGAAGGGAGGATATAATTCTTTTTAATCATCTGTTTACTATTGTTTGCTCATAATTGATTGCATAAGATGTACTGTTTGGATACTGGATGCATGATAAGAGATTGTTTTTCTTGTATTATTATGATTTATAGATGGGTGGGTGATAAGTTGCTCTACCTACTTAGATTATTGAACCAATCACTTGATATATATATTTGGTATTCCAATGAATATACACCAATACAAATATAAAAATGGGAATTAAATGTAACATAAAAGTTGTTAAGTATATATAAGTGTAAATGTTCATTGAATGAAAGACTGTAATATATTAAGTGGACTGATTTCTTTAGCTAATAATGTGAAAATAAAGAAACACTATGAACTAGAAATATAGGAACTCACCTCATATTCATAAAAGCATTCAGATATGATATTGAATATTGATGAATGGTCAATGTATATGATTATTTCAGAACCAGATAAAGTAATATGAAATCATAGAACTCCGGATGTGCACCTCATATCATTATTATTTTTATGAGTGAATAATAAATATTATTGAGAGGGGTAAGAAAACTATGAATATTAAGAAATTCACGAGTTATGCAGTTGCATTAATGATGAGTTTATCATTAGCTCCAGTTAAAGCAAATGCACTTACGACTGATGGTTCATTGACTAAAGGTTATTATAACGATGTTGGTCAATGGGTTGAAGGCCAACTAAGTCAGACATTCCCAGAAGGAATTCAATCTGTCGATAAGACAGCAGAAGCACTTGGTAATAACACTTATAAAATGAAATTAAAGGTTGTAACTAAACAGAAGGTTGAAACCTTTACTAAGAAAGCTGCAACAGTACTTGTTATCGATTCATCAGGCAGTATGATTGGTAAAAAGCGTATGAAGAGTATTAGAGATGCAGCAAAGGCATTTGTACAGTCATATGCTGGTAAAGATAAAAACACTGGACGTTATCTAGCAGTTGTTGATTTTGATAGTGATGTCGAAGTGAGATTAAATTGGACTGATGTTTCTTCAGTTAATGGTAAGAAAGCTGCATATGAAGCAATTGATGATTTAAGAGCTCTTGGTGGTACAAACCTAGATGCAGGTATTAAACAGGGTACAGCTTTATTTAAGAATACTGCTATCAAGGATATTAAAAAAGAAAACAGAAATGCCATTGTATTTACTGACGGTAAACCTAAAAAATATCTTGTAGAATGTCAGCACAAAAAACCAAAGAAAAACGATATCGTTATTGATGGTGTTGTTTATGATAAAAAGAATAAAGGTGGAGTTGAAGCAGCAGCTAAAGCAGCTGCTAAGGATGCTGAATTTTTAAGAGATCAGTCAACAGTTTATGCAGTAAGCTATGGCAATGATAAAAAACCAATGTGGAAAGGTGGGCCTACAGTTTCTGAATACTTAAGGGGTAGTATCGCTACTAGTCCAGATAAAGGATATGATAGAAGCGAAACTGATGACTTAACAGAATTATTTAAAGCTATTTCTGATAGTATTACAACTGGTATTACTGGTAAAGACCTAGAAGTATTCGATGGTTCTGCGCCATATGTATCAGTCAATAATTTACCAACATCTGTACAGCAGGATGCAAGTGGCTTTAAATGGAAACTTGCAAATCCAACTACTAAAACAGAAGGAAAAGCTACTTATTATACTTATGAGTTAGAATACACTGTTACATTAGATGCTGATCATCCTGGATTTGAAGAAGGAAAACTTTATCCATTAAATGGTGAAACATATATTGCTATGCCTGATGGAAATAAAGTTAAATTCCCAGTTCCAGGTGCAACAGGAATTAAGACTCGTTATACAGTTACTTATACTGATGGTGTAGATGGTGAAGTTGTATTTGAAGATAAGGTATTTAACGTTGTAGTAGGTAGTTCAACACCTGGTTTTGGTGGAACACCTACAAGAGCAGGTTATACATTCACTGGATGGTCACCTGCAGTAGAAGAAAAGGTTACAAAGAACGTCACTTACAATGCAACTTGGGTTAAGAACTGGGTTCCAATGAATGCAGCACCAGTGATTACAGCCACTGATAAGACAATTGAAGTGGGTGATGAATTTAATCCAAGAGCTGATGTAACTGCAACAGATGAAGAAGATGGAGATATCACTAATAAGATTGAAATCTTAAAGAATGATGTCAATGTTAATGAACCTGGTATTTATGATGTTACATACAAGGTAACAGACACTCAAGGTGCATCTTATACAACTACAATTAAGGTTACTGTTAATCCAAAGGCTGCAGATCTTAATGCATGTCCAGTGATTAACGCAACAGATAAGACTCTTACAGCACTTGATGCAAAGGCAAATATCAAAACCTTCTATAACGGACTGAGCAAGTCAGAGGACAAAACATTGACAACAAACGTAGAAGAGGGATCTGCAAACATCACAATCGTGAATCAGGTTGGAAAGAAACTTCCAATTACAGGTACATCTACGGTAGTGATCATGCTTGGAGCAGGTGTTGTTCTTATGAGCCTTTCAATTATGAAAGGACGCAAGAAAGAGGACGAGATCTAAGTAGAAAAGGAAAGGAGATTACATGAGAAAAAAATTGGGCATGGGAGTCTTATTCGTGATCGGATTCGCACTCTGTTGTCTGCCAATTATCTGGAATGTAATCGAGCAGCGGCATCAATCAGATGCCGTTGCTACCTACCAAAATGCAGTGAGCAAAAAGGATGATACAAAGCTTAAGGAAATCATGGAAAATGTTCTAACAATCAAATATGGAAATAGGTTTGTTCAAGGAATTGATAATATAGATATTCGATTAGAAATTGAAAGTGAAGCTTTCAATGATGTGAGAGATTATATTGAGTTAAAGAAGATACAAAACCTTGACTATCAGTATATGAATGAATATGTTCAGATTGTTTTTGCCATAATACCGGAATGATGTAATTGTAGAATGGTTTTGTCATGGAGGTAAGCCATAACAGGTTTAATTCTCCTGGGAGGTATGTCCGGAAAGTATGAAGATGCTTTCATTATAATATCTGTTACTATTCCAGTCAATTGTCAGAAACTTATTGATTGCCCTATATTTTTTAAGGTTGTAAATCATCTGTTATCGTCGTGTTAGAAAAATAAGAAGAACGAAGTCTTTATGTTTCTGTATTATAATGTTTTATGCAATGCGGACGTTAGATTTGTGGTTTCATTTTGTAACTCGTGATTTATGTGTTATTACTTTTGCAACCAGGAAAAACAAAACAGATGTGATAATATAAAACTGTTTCTTGTTCATTAAAATACTTCATTTTTACAGGTTGCACGTAGAATAAGAACAGTCTTATTATGATGACACAGCTTTTCATCCGTTTACTTTGGGTGCATGTTTTGTTTATCCACTTAAAGTTTGAGTTATCCTAGTTTGAATTATGAATTTGAATAGAAAAAAGTACTTTTTATGTTTTGCCTGTGTCTTGGCCTGCCTTGTGTATTCAGACAAGGTTTCCGCGCAGTTTTATTCTGTCAGAACCAATCTGGTGGGTTTAGGTACGGGGAATCTGAATGTGGAGGGTTCCATGGCTTTTTCCACGCATTGGTCCGCCCATCTTCCCGTACAGTACAATCCTTTCCGTCTTTGGGATGACGGCAAGCTTAAAAACTTCACAGTCCAGCCTGGTGTGCGTTATTGGATGCGCGAAACTTACGGAAGGGGTTGTTTTATCGGGCTCCACGGTGTGTTCTCCATATATAATGCGGGTGGTCTGTTCGGACATCGCTACCGTTACGAAGGCACAGCTTTCGGCGGCGGGCTTTCTGCGGGGCTGGTGCGCCCCCTTTCGCGTCGCTGGAATCTGGAGTTCGAACTGGGTCTCGGTGTTGTCTGGGCCGACTGGGAACGTTACCGTTGCGTGAACTGCGGTAAGCGTACCGGCAAGGGCTCCGGTGTCTATGTGACACCCACACGTACCGCCGTTAATCTGGTTTATCTTTTCTGAAACCATCTTATCTGTTGAAACAAGATATAAAAAGTTGAATGATGAATAAGTATCTCAAATCCCACATAACGGCCGCCGCTTTCTGCGCGGGAGTGTTACTGGCCGTGTCCTGTTCCACTTCCCGCGAACCGCGGACTATGCGGCTGTTTATGCAGTCCGGCCGTCCTAATATTTTTCTTCCCCACGAGGAGAGCGCACCTTCCGGAGTGCTTGCCGAACAGGTGGGGTTCACCACTTCTTCGGACACTCTTCCCGGTGAGTTCGAAGAGGTCTCCGACAGTACGGATGACGTATGGAAAACCATACACCTGGGCGGTGTTGACATCGTCGCTGCACGCACGGTCGTCAAGCAGGTCACCATGCGGGAAGGTTCCGTGCGTTTGGAATTCAATATCCATGTCCCTTCCCTCCTGATTGACAGTTGCTGGCGTGTCACACTCACCCCGATGCTCTGCACCTCTGACAGTTCAGGCTTCCCGCTACCACCTGTTGTGCTTTCCGGTTCTTCCTTTACCCGCATGCAGGAAGCGGACTATAAGGCGTACAGGCTGTTTCTTAATGGAATTGTCGATCCTTCGGCTTATGATAGTGTGTATCTTGACCGTAAAGGCATCAATAAGGATATCGCCTGCCGGCAGAGGTTCTTCTATGAACTTTACGGCAAGGAGCGCGACCGTCAGCTTGCCTACGAGAAGTGGAAACGCCTTGCCCTTGAACGCCAGAATTTCTGGAACACGCGTACGCAGGCCAACCGTGCGACACTCCGTCACCGCCTGGAACGCAAGCGGATCGAAGAAAGCGTACGGCGCTATGTGGCTGGTCGTGACACGCTCGGGTTGTGGGCCTCCTATGACCGTAAATATCATCGTACGGCCTCCTTTTGGCCGATGTACCGGCTGGAACGCGAGCTTACCGCCGATCGTGTACCTTCGAAATTCCGTGACCTTTATAACGGGGGGGCGCAGCCTGTCCAACATACACAACTATGTCCTCACCGCCACCGATTCGATGGACATCTCCCGCCACCGTTATTTCTACGACCGGATTGCCGAAAATGAGATGAATGACCGTAACCGTGATGAAATCCGCCGGCGTATGATTCCCTTCCCCTATATCGACTCCGTGATGGTCCGCCAGAATTCGGATTCAGTTTCCGGACATGATTATATCTACAACTATGTATATTCTCTGCCCGTCACCGATGGAATGAAAAAGCTCCGTGTGCGGCTAGAGTCTATCGTGGAAGCCACCGACCGCAGCACATGGCGGCCTGCCGCCTCGGACACGCTGCTCTTCATTGTGGCCTCGCTTAGCGACCTGGTTGACCGTTCCGCTCTGGACCAATATGTCATAGCTTCTGCGGAGACAGACTCTCTTGCGGCAAGCGGTCCCGTATATACTCCGCAGGGAGAAGAGTATGCCGAAGCCTTGCGGCTCCTTTCAGAGCGACAATACCGGCAAGCCTTGCCGATATTGGAAAAACGGCCTGACTATAACACCGCCCTTTGCCTGACACAGCTCGGTTATCATAAAGAGGCTTCCGCTCTTTTAGACCAGTTACCCGTAGATTCCCGCAAGGAATACCTGCATGCTGTGGTAAGCGCCCGGCAGGGCGATGATTACTTAGCAGTGGAACATATGCTTGCGGCCTGCCGCATGAATCCCAATCTTGTCCTGCGTATTCCCCTGGATCCGGAACTGTCGGACCTCATTCCCAAGTTCTTCGGGCTCCGTATGGAACTGGACAGGATAGCGGAAGGGAAATAGTAAAAAGTAGAAAGAACAAAACAGGAAAAAAAGTATAAGTACGAATTAAATATTAACAAGTGTTTTATTAGTGTTTATTTTTTTATTAACAATTTAATTACAATGATTATGAAAAAAAGTTTGTTAAGCGTGTTTACAATGGTTGCTATGGCTGCAGCATTCACCGCGTGCAGTAACGATGACATCGAAGTGCCTGACGTAAAGAACGGGGAAGCGAGAAGCGTATTCATGAAGCTGGAGTTGCCGACGCTGACGAGATCGACCGAGCCTCCTGTAGCCTCGGGAACGGTTGCTACGGTAAGTAATCTGCATGTATACTTCCATGACGGGACCAGCATTCTGAAATATGTGAACGCGACTACAACCACTCCCATCACGATTGCGAATCTGACTACCGGTACCCAAATAACGGATGTACCCGCGGCGGCTACCACTGTAACGGTATGTGGTAATATTCCTGCCGGAACTTCATTGCCTACAGGTGGAACCGTAGCTGCATTGAAAGCTGTACAACTGGAAATCACAAGCCAGTCTGCAGTTGCGGATGTGGTGTTGAGCGGCGATGACAAACCCCTGCAGACATGGACTACCGGTAGTCCGGCCCTGCCTTATGCCCCTGGAATAACGGACGGTGACAAGTATGCCGAAGTGGAAATCGGTCCTGCCGTGGCACGTGTCGAAATCGAAGGTCTGGCGACTACGGCCTCCAGTGCGGTGGATGGTTTTACGCTGGAAGGAATCTATGTGAATAACTTCTTTGAAAAGTTCAACCTGGCCGGTACCGTTGTGGGAACGAAAGTACAATATGGTGCTACTCCTGCTGCCTATGCTCAAGGACAGGGGCTTTACACCCCTGCTAACGCTGGAAAACTCTTTGACCAGTCTGCCGTCGCTGCTACAGGTATCCCAAAGGAAGTCATTCCGCCAACTGCAGGGCAACGTTGGGCATATCAGGTTGTTCCTAACGGTAACAGTACTGACGCGAACGAGCAACTCCAGCTCGTATTTAAGTTGAGTAATTTGGCTGCTAAGGCCGGCAGCAGCGTGAATTTCGGCACAGGTGACCAGTTTATCACCGTGAGAGGATTCAAAGATGGCAGTGGCAATATTGTAGAACTGGAAAAAGGAAAGATTTATACTATCTCGAAAGCCGACTTTACATTTGACGAGAGCAACCTTTCCACAATACCTAATACCAGTGCTGTCAGCGTTTGGTTGAAGGTGACGGTAAAAGCCTGGACGGTCGTTCCTGTCAAGCCTAATCTCTAACTGTCATACCATCAAGGTATATTGTATTTGTTTGTTTCTTTTACAAGTCCGTTTGCGTAGAGGAGATTTTTAGCTCATTTTACTAGTTCACCAGTTCCTCTCGCACGGCGGAATGTAAGCAGGTCGTGGGTGTCTTTTGCCCTGACCTCACGACCTGTATTTCTATAACCTGTTAAATCATAACACGTATATTCATATAAAGTCATAACCACAGTTATTCACCTAAAAGATACTACGCATGAAATTGTATAAAGCTATACGCTTCCTGATGCTTTCCGGTATTTTAACCTTAGTCTTGTCGAGGTGCATCAGGGAGTCCCTGGAGGGCTGCCCTCTGGATACCCTGTTACGATTTACCTACAAGCCTCGCGGCTCTGCCGCTGACCTTTTCGGAGAGCGTGTTCAGAGGGTGAGGCTGTGTGTGTACCGTCCCGATGGCAGTATTGAGCATATGCAGACGCTGGAGAAGAGTGAACTTGACCGTTTGCAGGGTGTTGAGATGTATCTGCCGCAGGGAAACTACACTGTCGTGCTCTGGGCGAATGCTTCGGATGCACAGACCAAGCTCGGCGGCTTTTCCGAAGGAGAAACCATAAGGAACCTTTCCGCCTCACACCCGCATGCGGAGACTTCCGCTTCCATCCCCACGCTTGATCGGCTTCTTTTCGCTGTCACGCCACTTACGGTCAGTGAGCACGAGACTGGAGACCATACTGTCAATTTCAGCCCCGGCACTATCCGTGTAAGTCTTCACCTTGATGGTGTGAGCGTGCAGCCTGTGGTACACATCACGGGCATGGAGTCAGCCTTGCGACCGGTGTTCGACGAAACCTCGGGCACATGGCGTCTCCAGTCCGTAAGCCGGAACAAGACATTCCAGCCTGCCGTAGCATATGATGTCACCAACCGCCATGCTAATGCCACGACTGACATCCCCCGTTTCAAGGCCGATACCCCCGGCATGGTGGAAATTATCGATCCCACCACGGGAAACCATATCGTGCCCCCGATTTCGTTGGCAGGGCTTATTGCCCGCTACCACATACCGATGGAGGAAGATATTGAAGTAACCATTCCTATCGAGATTACCTTTACAAACGGTCATGCGAAAATAACGATCAGGAATTGGGAAAATCAGAATGTAAAACCCGGAGGAGTGTAAAAAACGCACCGGTCAATCATGAAATGCAAATCATAAAACAATATATTATGCCAAGTAGTTCAATCATCATACCGTTCCGCAACCTGCTGTCGGTCCTGTTATTACTGCCGCTCGTACTTTCGTGCCGGCAAGACGAACTCATTCTTCCTGTTCCGCCCGTGTCCGGCAAAGGTGAGACGGCCGAAGTGACACTTTCTGTCAGGATTCCCGATTTCCGGGCGGCGAATACTCGTGGTGTAGACGAGAAAGGGATAACAGAGATTACCGTACTGATGTTTGCCGATGAAGGCGGTACGGAGAAAGTCAAGGTGAAATATGATATTCTGGGCAGCTCGTTGCATACACTTTCAGGCTCTTCGGATACGAAATACTTCTCTGTGCCCGTTATTGCGGGCAGATACAAACGTATAGCTCTCATAGCTAATGCCCAAACAGAACTGGCAAATATAACAGCCGGTTCCACCTATGATGCTCTTAAGCAAGTGGAAGTCGTGGGTAGGTTCGGACAAGAAGGTACGGGCACATACATACCCATGTACGGCGAGCATGCCCCGGCGGGAGGCTTTGAACTGAAAGCCGGTGTGTCGCAAACCATTGCGCAGGAAATACCGCTTATCCGCATGCTGGCGAAGGTGGATATCATCAATCCTACAACTTCGGGAGCCACGACAGCTGCGGGAAAGGTTTACTTCGTCAATTCCGTAGGCAACGGACGCGTTTGGGTAGATCTTGCTACATACAATACCACCGCTTCACAGTCGGGATACATGACTCCCACACTGCCTGCCACATCGCAGCCAGCAGTCAGTGGCGGGCACCCGCTTGAGGGAACTGCAAACACCGCATCTCCGAATGTCATCACTTATTATTTGAATGAACAGTCGGCTATCTCCGGCGGCAGCCGTCCTTGTATAGTTATAAATCTTGCCTATCAAGGAAGAGAATACTACTACTGAATGGATTATACATGGGACGGTATCAAAGGCGGTGGCACGAGTCCTTACGAAAAGGGTAAATACATGCCCATTCTGCGCAACCACCGCTATATTTTCACCATCAAGGAAGTGAAAGGGCCGGGGTTTGCCACTTTGAACGAGGCTGTAACCAGCCCGGACAACTTTACCAACCATAACATCGTAGTAGTGCCCATCGTGATAGACGCATTCACAGATATAACGTTCAATGAATCGGGGCATTTCTTGGCAGTGACCCGAACGGCGATGACACTTCAAGGCAAGCACGATGCCACAAGCACACAGAACAAATTTTCTGTGCGCACCAATTACCCCAGTGGGTGGAAGGTCGGTGCCTATAATGCCGACGGAACAACAATTTCAGTTTCTAATTCATGGCTGAAACCCAGTCAAAACAGTGGGGCGGCTGGCGCCACTCTCACCAATCCGGTTACGGAGGAATTGCAGGCCATCACGAATGGCAAGGGATTCAAGGATGGTTATCTGTAGATACGGGCTGGACGACTTTATACTAAAATCAATATTAAGCAGATCGGTACGCCTTTGGATTATGTTGCCGAATATAACCTCGCCGGTGGCTCTATCTATAATTCTCCTTTCATTTCTTCCGTTCCTCCGGGTATTTCTCCCACTGCAGCCCAGACTGACCCTAATCTTCATTGGGCTTCGAGCCATAGCAATGACCAATCCGGTTATTATAATTGGTACGTGCTCACAGGAGAGAATAATGATACTTACAATCCAAATGCCAAGAAGCTCTTTGATGATGTCTTTTTTAAACTGGGGCATCCCGGTTATGGTTACCACCTGCCTTCCCGCTGGGAGTTGACGGGCGTTTTCTCCTACAGCGGTAATACCCAATATGATTCCCCTACTAATACTTCTAATGTCAACGAGGCTATTGAGTTCGGTGGCATCAAAAAAACTTTCGCCAACGATTATTTCTCTTCGGGTAACGGTGTTTGTTACGCTCTGCGTTTCAAACAAGGTACCGGTAATCCTATCGATGATTCTTCCCTATCCGATTTCCCTCTTGCTACTGATAATAATATGGTTTGTGCTTACCGTTACACCCGCGTGGGTTCGTTTGCCAACCATGACTTTACTTCCCTATTGAAAGTGGATTGTGTTTACTTGGGCAGCGCATTTACAGGAAACATTAGCACTATCAATAATGATTCTTGGTGGGATAGCCATACTTCCGAGGCTGTCGTTCGTATTTTTCCGGCTGCCGGTTATATCTCCTTCCCAACGTTCATTTCGAGTGGTTTGCTCGAAGCCCGAGGCGAATATGGTCGGTATTGGTCGAGCACGGAGTTTCCCAGCCTCCTCGGCAATGCTTGGAACGTGTCTTTCTACTCGTACTCTGCGTTCGCGAACTACAGAGACGTTAAACACCACGGGTTTTCCGTTCGTCTGTTCGCCGATAAATAAGTAAGACGGTATATGACCGATGCAATTTAGTTTGTAAGAAAGTTGATATAAAAAATAGATATATTACTAAAAAAAGAAGAAAAATGAATATAGGATTTCAGACTTCCGGTTTATCCGGTTTCACCCGTGTGGCATATCTGTGGAGGCGACATGCCTCAGCTGTGCTGTGGATTGCAATGGCGGCGCTCCTTCCGACCGCTTGCAGTGATGATGCGGAGCAGTCGGTGCCGCAAGCGAACGGACATACAGCCGTTATTTACCTGAACTTTAAAACCGGTGCTTCAAAACAGGCTGCTGAAATGAACACCTCGCAAAGTTCCGAAACGCGTGCGCCGCTGACACGTGCTATAGATGAAAATGGAATCAATACTGTAGATGTACTTTCATTCAAGGTTGATCCTGCAGATCCTACGAATATAAAGAAAGGTACATTCTTCTACCGTGCATTCCAAACCGGATATTCTCCTTCTGGACGAGCCTACCAACCATCTGGATATGGAGAGCATTGCCTGGCTGGAAACCTATCTTCTCAACTATCCAGGAGCCGTATTTATCGTTTCCCACGA
>ENA-OPCM01001262-OPCM01001262.1-human-gut-metagenome-genome-assembly--contig:-NODE-1262-length-17066-cov-3.438951_pt1 | contig 17066 bp, 20 predicted proteins | sample MGYA00241252_ERZ501484 | MGnify/ENA primary metagenome ERZ501484 (study PRJEB25962, sample SAMEA2042583) | human gut metagenome | biome: human gut; feature: human-associated habitat; material: faeces...
AGAGCACAACCTTGCCAAGGTTGGGGTCGCGGGTCCGAGTCCCGTTTTCCGCTCTTTTTTTTCTCTTTTGAAAAATACAGAAAGCACATGAATTTATATTTACGATACTTTGATAGAGAAACATTAGTTCATAATGTTGATGATGCGATAGACTTTTTGGCATCTATTCAGGAAATTGGTATGAATGCGGATTTGGAAGCTGACATTAGGGACTATGTTGAAAGTGATGTATTTTATCCTAAACGTTACAAGATTCGTCCAAGGGTTTATTTCATTATTATAAAAACTGAAGCTGCAACGATGCTCGACTTCAAACAGAAGAAGGCTCTGCGTTCAAATGCTGGTGCCGCGACGAGTGGTGACCAGAGGGAATTTGTTCCTACTGCTGCAACCCGCCTTTCTGAACAGAAGCAGGGGTGGTATCAGGGAACTCTTGATTTCAAGCGTGTCGTAATGATACCTGGAACGGGAAAACATGAATATCGTGATACTCATTTTGTGGCAGCTTGTAAGGCTAATTCCGGTTTGGATTGTTACAATCGTATTGTTGAGTATCTGAAAGGCCGCGTTGATAGCAGGAGCCAGTTCCCGTCTTCTAAAGGAAAGAACTTCAAGTTTACATTCCTTGGACTTTGGAAATGATCTGGTCTTTGTGTTTTGATTTATTTTATTGAATAAGTTTTAAATTTCTGTCTATGAATAAAGTGATGTTGATTGGTAATGTGGGCAAGGAACCTGATGTAAGGTATTATGACCGTGATCAGGCTGTGGCAACATTGTCTCTTGCTACTACAGAGCGTGGTTACACGTTGCAGAATGGAACTCAGGTTCCAGATAGAACAGAGTGGCATAATCTCGTCTTTTATCGGAATTTGGCAAAGGTTGTTGAGAAATATGTCCACAAGGGTGACAAGCTTTTTGTAGAAGGAAAAATACGAACTCGTTCGTATGCAGGGCAAAAGGGAGAAAAAAAATATGTGACGGAAATCTATGTTGACAATATGGAAATGTTGACGGCAAAGTCTTCTGTCCGTCCTTTGGAGGATGCAGGTGGCGCCAAAACGTCAACTGAAGATGCTGTGAAGGATGATAATGCTGAAACTGACGCGCCATTCTGATGTGCTGGCGTTGGTTGATAGAGCGTTGTTCCTTTTGGCTTTATGAAACTGATTAAATTTTAGTAAAATTGGATATATCATTTTTACAGCAGGCTTTTGAGGAGGTTTCCTTTAATACCCCTACGTTAGGGGTGGTAATTGCTTCTTTACTTGCTGTTGTCTTATTAGGCGCTTCTGCCTTTGCAAGCGGTTCTGAGATAGCGTTTTTTAGTCTTACTCCTTCGGATCTCAATGAAATGGATACGGAGAAGAATCCGAAAGATTTGGGGATAGACAAGCTCCGTAAGGACAGTGAGCGTACGCTTGCCACGATATTGGTGACAAACAATTTCGTGAATGTAACCATCATTATGCTTTGCAACTATGTTTTTGGGTCGTTGATTGATTTTGGCAACGCCTATTGGTTGCAGTTCGTTTGCATAACAGTACTTTTGACTTTTCTGTTGCTTCTTTTCGGTGAGATAATGCCTAAGGTCTTTGCTCGTCAGAATGCATTGCAGTTCTGCCGTCATGCCGTGGGTGGTGTCTTGGTGGCAAGAAAGATGTTCTGGCCGATAGAAAACATATTGTTGAGAAGTCGTGTGCTTGCCGACAGTCTTTTGCAGAAGGAAAATCATGTTCTGAGCGTTGATGAACTCGGGCAGGCTCTGGAACTCACTGACAAAGATGACATTAAGGATGAGAAGAGTATGCTTCAGGGTATCATACGTTTTGGAGACGAGACGGTGAAGGAGATCATGACAAGTCGTAAGGATGTAGTTGACATTGATATAAAGTCACCGTTCTCCAAGGTCATTAGTAGCATCGTGGATAATAACTACAGTAGGATACCAGTATATCAGGATAATACAGATAATATTCGTGGTGTTTTGTATATCAAGGATCTTCTGTTGCATATCGGAAAACCGGACAGCTTCAGGTGGCAGAGTCTCATCCGTCCACCTTATTTCGTTCCGGAGACCAAGAAAATTGATGATTTGTTGAGGGAGTTCCAGAATAACCGAATACACATTGCTATAGTGGTTGATGAATTCGGTGGAACCAGTGGCATTGTGACTCTAGAAGACGTGCTGGAGGAAATCGTAGGTGAGATTCGCGATGAATATGATGAAGATGAGAAAACCTACAGACGGATAAACAACAATACATTCATATTTGATGGCAAGACCCCCTTGAGTGATTTCTGCAGGATATTGAATGTCCCCGATGATGAATTCTCAGACGTTGAAGGTGAGGCTGATACCCTTGCTGGTCTAGTGTTGGAGATGAAGGGGGATTTCCCTAAGGTGCATGAAAAATTTGAACATTCAAACTTCGTCTTCGAGGTGTTGGATGTCAAGGAGCGCCGCATCGCCACTCTGAAGGTCATTTTGCGTGACGCTAAAGAAGTGAAAGGTGATGAAAAACAGTAATCCATAATACTGATTATGCCAAGAATTCCACTTAGTATAACAACGCCCAGTGATGTGCAAGTTGGCTTGTGGCGTATGGATGAGAGCGAGGACGAAATTCTGCATGCCAATCCTTCGCTTTATAGTCTGCTGCCAGACATCTCATTTATGAAGTCGCAGACTCGACGCCTTGAGCGTTTGGCTGTAGCAGCTTTGCTTGAGAGTATGTTTGGTCAGGCTGTACCTGTGGAACATAACGATGCCGGACGCCCGTTTCTTGACAACGGTTATGAAATCGGCATCAGTCATACCAGGGGGTATGCCGTTGTCATTGTTTCGAAAAAACATAACGTTGCTGTTGATATGGAATACATGAACGACAGGGTGATGCGGATAGCCAGACGTTTCTTGCGCGAGGATGAATCGCTGACAACAGTGAAAGAACTTCTTTTGTGCTGGTGTGCAAAAGAAACACTGTATAAGCTGCATAGCGATGACAGGCTGGCATTTCAGGAGATGCGGACGCATGGCATACGCAATGATGGAAATCTTGAGGGACGGTTTACAATAGATAATTTAAAGCGCGGTATTACTGTTGAAATGTCATATCTGTCAACTCAATCTTACATATTGACAATTGCCGTAGAAAAAAAGTCTTGAATAAATGTAAAAAACGGCAAAAGATTGTGTGGTAGAAATAAAATATGTAACTTTGCAATATTAATTATAACAATAATAATATGAAAATTTCACACATCGAACATTTAGGAATAGCAGTTCCGAGCATTGAGGAAGCTCTTCCGTATTTCAAAGACGTTTTGGGACTTGAGTGCTACGCAGTAGAAGAGGTTGCGGATCAGAAGGTGAAGACAGCTTTTTTGAAGTGTGGTGAGGTTAAGCTGGAATTGCTGGAGCCGACATCTCCAGACAGTACTATCCAGAAATGGCTCGACAAGGGCAATCATGGTGTTCACCACGTTGCTTTCTGCATTGAGGATGGCGTGGCAAATGCATTGGCAGAGTGTGATGGAAAGGGAGTACGTCTTATCGACAAGGCTCCTCGAAAGGGAGCTGAGAACTTGAATATCGCTTTCTTGCATCCTAAATCAACATGCGGAATTCTCACAGAATTGTGCGAGCACTAAAAAGGTAAAGAACAGTTTTTTAATAATTATAAATTAATTATGAGTAAGCAATTAGAGAAAATCAAGCAATTGATCGCTAAGCGTGAAGAAGCTCGCTTGGGTGGCGGAGAGAAAGCCATCGAGAAGCAGCACGCTCGTGGAAAATATACAGCGCGTGAGCGCATCGACATGCTCCTTGATGAGGGCAGCTTTGAGGAGTTTGACATGTTCAAGCTTCATCGTTGTACCAATTTCGGTATGGAGAAGAAGCAGTTCCTCGGTGACGGTGTTGTAGCCGGAAGCGGAACTATCGATGGTCGTCTCGTATACATCTTCGCTCAGGACTTCACCGTAAATGGTGGATCTCTCTCAGAGACTATGGCTCAGAAGATCTGCAAGGTCATGGATATGGGTATGAAGATGGGTGCACCGGTAATCGGTATCAACGACTCCGGTGGCGCACGTATCCAGGAGGGAATCAACGCATTGGCAGGATATGCTGAGATTTTCGAGCGTAACATCCTTGCTTCAGGTGTAATTCCACAGATTAGTGGTATCTTCGGTCCTTGTGCCGGAGGTTCTGTTTATTCTCCAGCATTGACTGACTTCACTCTTATGATGGAGAACACATCATACATGTTCTTGACTGGTCCTAAGGTTGTGAAGACTGTTACGGGTGAGGATATCGACCAGGAGCACCTCGGTGGTGCAAGCGTACACTCTACAAAGAGTGGTGTGACTCACTTCACAGCAGCTACAGAGGAAGAGGCTATGGAGATGATCAAGACACTCTTGAGCTACATTCCTTCTAACAATATGGAGGAGGCTCCACGTAAGGAGTGCACAGATCCTATCAACCGTATGGAGGATTCTCTCAACGACATCATTCCTGACGATCCTAACATGGCATACGACATGTATAAGGTTATCGGAGCAATTGTTGACAATGGCGAATTTTTTGAGGTTCAGCCTAAGTTCGCAAAGAACATCATCGTTGGTTTCGCCCGCTTCAACGGACAGAGCGTTGGTGTCGTAGCCAACCAGCCATCATGCTATGCAGGTGTACTTGACGTTAATGCAAGCCGCAAGGGTGCTCGTTTCGTTCGTTTCTGCGACGCTTTCAATATTCCAATCGTCAGCCTCGTTGACGTGCCAGGATTCTTGCCAGGTACAGGTCAGGAGTACAATGCTGTTATCCTCCACGGAGCAAAGTTGCTTTATGCTTACGGAGAGGCTACAGTGCCAAAGATCACCGTTACATTGCGTAAGAGTTATGGTGGTAGCCATATTGTTATGGGTTGCAAGCAGCTCCGTACAGACCTTAACTACGCATGGCCATCAGCTGAGATTGCTGTTATGGGTGCTAGCGGTGCCGTTTCTGTGCTTTGTGCCAAGGAGGCAAAGACTCATGAGGATCCTAAGGCATTCCTTGCAGAGAAGGAAGAGGAGTACACCGAGATGTTCGCTAATCCATATCAGGCAGCCAAGTATGGCTACATTGATGATGTGATTGAGCCTCGCAACACTCGTTTCCGCATCTGCCGCGGTTTGGCACAGCTTGCTACTAAGCGTGACAACCTGCCTGCTAAGAAGCACGGAAATATTCCTATGTAATTTGAAATCTTTATCTGCCACGGAGCTGTTATGTTTCCGTGGCGGATAATTACAAATAGAGTATATAGTATGGGAAAAACAAATAATGAGGTATATGCAGCGATAGCGTTGGCATTGCATGAGTTCAAAGGAAACAATGTGCATGACAAGGAGCCTGGCGTTATCACAATCAAGGAGAGACACTCTGATTGGGAGTCTCATCTGCTGCGCATGACTAACAAACCTCAAAAATAATTACACAGAGATGAAAGAATACAAATATACTATCAATGGCAACAAGTATGATGTCCAGATTGTTGACATCGTTGAGAATATTGCCACCGTCGCTGTAAATGGCGAGAACTATAGTGTTGAGATGGAGAAGGAGCCAGAGCCAGAGAAGAAGAAGGTTGTAGTAAAGCCTGTTGCCCAGCCACAGCCTGCGGCAGAGTCTTCTTCAGCTTCTGCTGCAACAGTGAACACCAACAATGCTCTGAAGGCACCACTGCCTGGAGTAGTAAGAGAGATCAACGTTGCTGTTGGCGACGAAGTTGCTGTTGGTGATACCGTTGTCGTACTTGAGGCAATGAAGATGGCAAACAACCTTGAGGCAGAGAAGGCTGGCAAGGTGACAGCCGTTCTTGTTCAGGTCGGTGAGAGCGTGATGGAGGATACTCCACTCGTTGTTATAGAATAAATCAAGCGATTCCAAATAAATATGCCACTTTAGCAGTTGAAGCTAAGGTGGCATTTTCTGTGTTTTGTAGTGTTGTCAATCGAATATTACAATTCGCATTGTATTTCAATCAATTTTCTTGGTAGAGCGATTTTCTTTGCTTCCCCACGCTTCCCCGTTATATAATAATAGTTGGCGAGATGTTCGTCAAACTGTGAAAGGAAAGCCTCTTTGATTCTTGTACATTTTTCGTTTATGGAGTTTGATAGAGGGTTGGTCAGGTTATAGATTGTCTGCCACACCCTGTCAGCAGAGAGCCTTGTACCGTCGTTTGTATATTCCTTCACCTTATTATATATGGCCGTAAGTCGCTCTCTGTAGTCGGAAAGACATTTGAAAGGAATTCCTTCTTCGTTTTCCAAGAACAACAGAAAGACAGATTTTACAATCGGTTCCATCTTAATTTCCATATAGTTGTAGTCTGGCAGGATAATTTTAAAGTCTTTCGTCACGACAAGTCTGCTGAGCCTGTTATGAGGCAGGGCAAGCTGCTGAATAATCCATTCGTCCACACCATTGAGACGTAGTTGATTTATTTTCTCCCAGACTTCTTTCATTAGTTGTTGTGTATCATGATCGAACCTCTCGTCGGCAGTTGAATCTTCGTTAAAGGCTGGTGAGAGATCGAAATCAGTAATTCGGCTTGCCTTATCCACGTCGTCAGCATCTTCAGGACTATTGCATGCAGAGGCCATTTGCTCTTCTATTTCTGCCAGTCTCTTTTCCTCTTCTCTTTTCTTCTTGTCTATATCATCATATATCGAAAACAGGTGGTCAATCATTGCGGGACCATCTTCCATAGTGTCGCAACAGAAGAAGTAAATGGAAAATACGGGATTTATACTGTTATTGTCTTTATCTTTTGTCCATCCCTCGTATCTGAAGAAGCAAGGTGAAATGTTTCCGTAGTTAAGAAACATGGCAAGTGCATTGGTCGGTAATGCTGGAACCGGTGCTAATATGTTATATGCCGGAGCGTAGTATCTGATTTTCTTCTCCCTTTCCTGTGCGAGTTCAGGCATATATATGAATTTTGCCGGTTCCTTTATGCCATATTCTCCAAATTGCTTTTCTACCATATGGCTCATCTTTTCTCTGATGTAACCTTCATTCCTTTGTATTATATTGTTAGCCACCCTGTTATGACCACTCTCCATGAAAATCAAACAGTTCTGTTTCATAATCTCTGGAGCGTCTTTTATTGTAAATGCTTTCTTTATTCTGAAAATTTGATGAGCCATATCTATTTAATGTATGTTGTTTGAATTTTGTGGCTAAGTTACAACATTTATTTGTATTGATATGCATGAGTGTAGTAAAATTAATTTCCGCAAGCCTTGTGGAGTCAGAATCTTTTATTTTTCTTTTTAAATTCTTTGGTTTATAATTCGCAATTTATATATTTGTATCAGTCAACAACAGTTGATAAAGTTCTCAAGTTTGAGCAGCTAATTATCTTGCTAATAAGCCTTGTGCTTAAGATGATGTTGAAGGCGATGATGCTCTAAAAACTGAACTTGAATTCCTGGTAACTGTAATTATGCAGATGGAGTTGGTGAATCTCTTTATTATAGGAGTCGGTGGTCATAACACCGTCATATGTTTAATCCTCAATTATGACTGAGAGGGTAAATATAATAAAACAAAAAATGAAAAAATTGCTTTTAATATTCATTTGCTCACTTGCAATTACTGCTTGTGAGTTTAATGATAAAGTAGAGAGAGTTTCAACAAGTGGTTTAGATACCCTTAATTGGGATTCTGTAGATATCGCTATAGATGATTCTGCAGAACAAGATTATTATGATTCTGTTCAGCATAAATGGATAGGTCCTCGTGCTGATAGGCTTAATGGTGTTGATCTTTCCCCTGTAGAATAAACTAAATCTTAATGATTATGAAAAAAAAATTATCGTAAAGAGGAATCGCCAATATTTTATTGGCAATTCTACAATCCCTTTTTCTGGGATAATGAGGTTAGTTGACGGTAAGGTCTATAAGTATACTTTAGACGGCCGAAAAGTCCTTCTGTCTAAACCAAGACCTGCCCCTCAAAGGGTAGTTAAAAATTTGTGGCAGTTTGAAAATCCTCAACGTCGTGGCTTTGTTAATGGTCTGTATTATCCGTTTGTAACAGCTAATGGTAATACAGATATTGGTGCAGGTATTGATATGTCTAAACAAACGGCTGCGTTTAGGAGAGAGGCACAACGTGGACTTACTCCTCAGCGTATGAACCAAGAACTTAATAAACGTGTCAATGAGCATTTGAGAAAGGTAGATACAGCTTTGAGGAGATATACTAATTATCCTGATACGGTTTCTCCTCAAATAAAAGAAGGTTTGGCAGACCTCCGTTATCAAGTTGGTTCACTTGGTGGTTATCCTAAACTATTGCAATCAGTTGCTAAAGGTGACCTGAATGGCATACAGCGAGAGTCAAGAGTGATGTTCAAAAATAAAAAAGGTCAGATGCAATTTGACAAGAGACGGTATGATGCTCGTAACAGTAACTATTTTTATTTTAGACAGGGTGGTATGATAAGTCCGTTAATGGAGAGTATTATGCCTAATACTTATAAAGAATCAAGGTCAGAGCCAATGAAAAGGGAGCAGACCCGTAGAGCTGCTCAAAAATTACAACAAAAGGGAAATGCTTTGAAGTCTGGTACAAATGTAAGAAACAATATTTCCGCAAGCCTTGCGAAGCCAAATTCTTTGCTTCGTTAGTTTAGTTTCCTTACCTTTGCCGCAAGAATTTACAGGAACGACTGAAAAGTTGTGCTTGAAAGAAACGATTAAGCGAGAGCAATGAAAGTTTACTTTCAAATTGCTGAGCATGAGTTTTTTTATTTAAATGTTTGCGGTTTCTGAAATAATTCAGTAAATTTGCCACATCACAGAGTGGAGTGGGGAGCAGGAGAGAAAAATTGCTACTTCCTTTCACTTTCGTGAAACGACAATACGGAAAAGGCGTTTACTCTTGCGCTTTGTTCTTGCTGACCGAAACTTCGCAACTTTCAATGTCGACGTAAAGAACAGAGAGGAGCTGTAAATGTCCTGGGATGTGTGCATGAGCATACGCATCCCCTCTATTTCAATACCGTCATTCCCCATGTATGAGTGATGGTATTGAACGGAGGGGAGGAGCGTCTGAATCATATATACGCATGGCGCAGGACTTACCAGCTACTTATTCTTACGTTTGACAGGCAATGCGAAGGCCTCGGTCGGAAGGATAGGTTTCGGGTATGGCTCCTGCGCTTATTTTGTATTGGCGGTGAGAAATATGATTTGTTAATCTTCTTTGTGGGGGCAGAAGAAAATAATTTTGATGTTAACTTGATGAAAATAATTAAATGCTTATTTCTCTTTATTTGTTTGTCTTTTGTTTTAGCTTCTTATTCGCAAGAAGTTGATTTGAATTGGGTGAAAACATATAAGGATGCTGAATCTTGTTATTGGAATTGTAAAAACGTTTTGTTAAAAAGTAAGGTATCAAAAGAGGAAGTGCTTGAAGCTAATAGAACTCTTTATTGGCTTGGTAGAAGATTAGGTATGTATGATTTTAATTTTAACCAAAAAGTAACTTCTGATTGTAAAATTGTATGTAATAATGATGATGAAAGATGGGATATAGAGCTTCTTATGGATAGAATAGCTTGCTCATATGTTCTTTTTCAGAATATTTTAATACCATATAAAGACTATATTAAGTGGGCACCTTTTTGGTTAAATATTGAATCCGAGTACATGCTTAATTCTAAGACAACAAAGTTTTGGACTTGCAAGGAAAATATAATTCTACAAGAATTTAATATCGGAGGCATGATGTTTTGTACGTTAGTTAATACTGATGAATATTTTGCATACGATGTTATTGTTTATCATAAAGAAAAAAGATTTAATAAAAAGAGAAGAAAATACTACTATACTACCTATGAAAGAAAGATAACAGTTATGCCTAATTCTAGGACATCTGTTTCAAGTTCTTTTTCTGTTGAAGGATCTTATTTTTCACCTTCTTCGTTTTCTATTGTTAATAAATATTATATAGGCAATAACTGGTGATAATTTATGAAAAAGAATATCATTAATATAGTATTGACATTAAGTGTATTGACTAATGTCTTTGTCTTGGTTTATTTGTTTGTTCATTCTGATGAACGACCATCGGAAGAAGTAAAATCTTCCGTGCTGATAGATAGTGAGAAAAGATTAGAAATGGCAAAAACAACTGTGAGGAAATTAGTCTGTGACGATTTATATTATCCTAATAGTTATGATCCTGTAAACACAACAGTTGATAGCGTTTTCTATAGTTATATGACAGATGAAAAATGTATTAATGCAGCAATCAAATTGATAGATTTACGTGATTCTTATAACTCAGCTGAGGCAAACTATGAAGATAATGATTGGACTATTCGTTTTCATGGCAATCCCAAAGGTCCATTTTTGGAAAGAGAAAGAAATGCAAGAGCCGAATCAGCAAAAAAGATGAAACGTTTATCAAAAGAGATAAAGGAAGAAGAACTCATTATAAAAAATCGCGACTCATCTAACGATGGAAAATTTATTGGATGGCAAGTAGTCCATAAATATCGGGCGAGCAATAGTAAAGGAGTTGTGTCATTTGGCAATGTCCTGTTCGTTTTTGATCCTCAGATGAAACAATGTTATTATCGGTTTTCTTTAGATGATAATGGAAACAAAAGTCTTGTAGCAATTAAGAATGTAATAGAACAAGAACTTGGAGTTGTAGAAAGATAGATTATAGACTATGTTTCGTCAATTTTTATCTTCAACTATTTCTATACTGCGCTTGCGTGGTATTTCGCTTTTTGTGCCTACGTCGATAAAGTCGGAGAGGGTCGTGTGACCAGTGTTTTTAACCGATGTGGTAAAAAAATATATTGAATATGCAATATTCATATATTATGATTGGAACGCACTGCAAAACGGCTGATAACTTATAGTTGTAATTTTATAGATGAGATATTAATTTATGTGTAATACTTAATTCAAAAAAATGAAACAACGTTATTTGATTTTTACAATTTTATGCATGAGTATATTTCTAATACATTCATGCGTAGGTGAAAAAGAAACAGATTTTAATGAAAAAGCTTTTCCTGAATATGATTCAGAAAAGCAAGTCATCTATTATAAAAAGCAATTAAATCAAGATGTAAAATCTGATATAATCGTCGCTTATGATGGCGATTCGCACACGCCAACTATCGCATGTCAGTTCTCTTTTTTTAATTATGGAGATGATATTCGCTTGTTTAATGGATGCAGAGATGATTATTTTGTTACAGGCTTAGGTGAAATAAACATAGTTCATGCTTTGAGTGAGGATGATGAAATATGCATAGAAAGCAAATCTGATAATGAAAAATATGGAGATTGGGGAATTGCAAATATTAGTATACTCAATGGTAAATATAGTTTTGATAATGTTTATATGACTCCTCTCTCTCTAAAGAATTATAATGATGAAAAAAATAAAAATTTAATATTCATACAATTTGTTTCCAATAATAAATATATGAATGTTCTTTTTAATAGTGGACCAACAGAATATATAATAGCTAAATATTATTCGAATACTATTATACCTAGAAGTGATTTCGAATATAATATAGACGCTCCTCAAAGTGGTCCTGGGCAATTTTGGCATATTGATAGTAACGACTAAATATTTATAAATTATGGAACAAGGCTTTTTATTAATTATTGCCATTGCTTTAGCATTTGGCGTAGGTATTATGGGAAGTAAGAGAAAGATTGGCTTTGGTTGGGCTTTTGTTATCTCTCTTCTGAATGTAGTGATAGGGTTAATAGTCGTATTGTGTTCAAGAAGACTTACTCCGGAGGAGCTTGAAGAAAAAGAGAAAGGAACAAAATGAAAGTATTTGGATGGATATGTCTTGTAATAGGTGTGTTCGCATTTATTGGAGCAGTTACTCATGGGCATAGCGTGTTTGGACCAGTCTTTTGGATAGCAGTGGGGTTAGTACTATTGTTAAAATCCAAGAAGAAAATTTGAACTGCAGGTTAATAATAAAGTATAATGATAGTAAAAATGGGTAATATGTTTTTGTCCGCTCTGATTTCAGGCCCTTGTGTCGTTAAAAATGACTTTGATGCTTTTTGCAACTTTTGCATAGCGGTAATGACAGCATTGGCAAAAAGTTGGGGCGTGACATACGGTACTGCTAATGTAGTGCTTTTTGTAATATTGATGCCTTTGATAATTGTGTTGTTTTTTGGGGCGGCATTATTCAAACGAGAAAATATGTTCGCAAAGATATGTTTTTATTCCGGCATTGTCATTACGATAGCAATAATCATATCGTTGATGATAGCCTTTGCTGATACAATATTAACCGTAAAAGATTAGAATTATGAAATATCTTGTTCCGTTTTTTCTTTTGATATTTTTATTTGCTTGCAATGATAACAAAACTTCTATAAAAGAGAACCCATGGATTGAAGCTCAATATTCAGAACCTATTACTTGGCGCTCTATTCAAACTATAGTCGCTCATGATGAGCAAGATGCCATTGTGGGCAATTTTACAGGCAAGGGGATAGACATCTTGTATGTAGAAAAAGTCGTGGAAGACTTTGGATCCTTGTCTATTGGGGATGGCTGTAGGTATTACATTGCATCTCCAAACAAACATATTCCTAAAATAGAAATCTATGGTACTAATTTTGCTCCTCCAAAATTGGTAAATGAGGGAGATTTAGATGGTAATGGTACATGTGAGGTCGGTTATCTTCATACTTGGATTTGCAGCCAATGGCGATATTATCGTATTTTTACTTTTCGTAACGGTGAGTGGAGAAACTTGATTGATGGTGATTATTTGAGTACATGTGGAATGTTTCGGCAATCAGGATTTGAGGTTGCTGAACCTGGGCTGGCAAAAGGCACCGTGCTTGTTCATTATTTTAATTGGGATCTTTGGGAAGCTGGGGAGGATGTGAAAGATACGATTGTAAAGCCAACTTTTTCAAGAATAGATATGGATGATTAATGGAAAGTTGCCTGATTTCTTCAAGAAATTAGGCAACTTTCGCATAGAAATCAGGCAACTTTCTATTTCTCCTCAATATCACAATACAGCAATTCCCCACAATTCTCCTTTACCTCCTCGAATATCTCGGTGCAGCGTTTGCGTGATATCTTGTTTTTTGTGCCTACGGCAATAAAGTCTGAGAGGGTGGGGCGACCTGTATTGTTGACCGACGTGGCGTGTTCGCCATTGTATCCTTCGGAACAATGTGTCAAGTCGTATGCCGGAGCGAGATGCCATTGCCATTTCTTTAGGGTGTCGTAACTGACGAAGAAACTGAAGTTTTTGCAGTGGTCATCTTTGTTCTCCGTGAGATAGTTGAATACCATACGTCGGTACAATTCTTCAACATCCTCCTTGGATTGAGTCAGATAGCCGGTGAGTGCCAGAAGATTGATGTAGTCAAGCACAGGAGCTGAGAGTGAAATGCAAAGCAGACCTCCGGCAGTGACGGTATGAATCCTTTCGCAGTTGTCGGTCAAATCAAATCGGCGTGAGGCAAAATACCTGCCGTCAACAAGTCGGAAATCTGGCACCGATATTCCGCAGCGCTTTGCCGTTTCGTTGTATAAAAATTCAGTCTGACCCATATCTTGTGGGTCGTAAGTGTGTCGGAATTTTATCAGCCAATGTCCGTCTTTGTCGCTGAAGATAGCTTTTGGTCTGCATCCGCCGCTGTTTCCGCTGTTATAAAGTAAAAGTCCGGCATCTGTATCCTGCTGCTCCCTTAATACTTCGAGGGCTTTTTCCTGTAGCAGGTCCCAATCCGTTATCTCTTCATCATTCTCAATTGTTGTTGTAGGTTCGTATGTCAGCGCACCCATTCCGTTCTTTCCAACTAAACTTAGTCTGTCCAAAACAGAGAGATTGAAATCATTTATTCCTTGTCTTAATAAGGTTTTGTGCATGAGATAGCGTCCGTAGCCGTCCGGCAGACTGTCTTCGAAAGCACTAAAATTACCGCCAAACGGATTGCGCTTTGCTGTAAAAAGTCCGTTTTTCAGTGGCAGCTCCAGTGGTGAGATACTGAATCCGTCGAGAAGCCAAGTCTTGTCGTATTCAAAGACACATGTCTTCCTGTCGGCAGAAAGTGTTAGGGTTCCTACCTTTCTGCCGTGATATTTTACGTTCAGTGTGTCAATCTTTTCCATTCCTGTATGCTTTCTTTTTGTTCTGGTTTCGTTTTATCTGTTGCAGTTCTTCTATTGTCTGATATTTCGGTTCGGAGAAGATGTTTTTAATCTCGTGTGTATAGCCGAGAGTCATGGCTATGGATATAAGATTCTTTAGCGATATCAGTCCCTTCTGTTCAAACCTGATTATGTTGCTCACGGCAACGCCCGACTCTTTGGCAACTTGCTCTCTCGTGAGATTCTTCTCTATGCGTCGCTTTCTGAAATCATTTGCCATGTCGTGTGCTATCTCGTCAGGATTGTTATGAATGTAATTGTCGAGTATAGCTAATATATTGTTTGTTTCTCCCATATTGTGATATATAAAGCTAATATATTATCTGTTGCAAAAGTAATATAAAAAACTTGGAAAAGCAAGATTAAAGATATTATTTTGCTTTTCCAAGCTATAGCTAACGACCGATTTCGGATAATAGAGGTTATTGGGCAAACAGCTTGCCAATCAAGTTGAGCAGATTCTTTACTGTTTCCTTGCTTTCAACAGGAATCTTAATCGAAGTCTCTCCAGTCTTCTCGTCCTTCTCTGTTATGGAATCCACGAGGGCAGCAGTTGCTTCGGGAGATTTCAGAGTCTGTGCCAATCCGGAGAGGAAGGATACACCTTGTTCCACAAGTTCTTTGGGCTGTGCCATTTTGTGGGATTTTGTGTATGGCTCGTTGTCAAAAGACTTGTCCATGGCAGTCTGTCTGTCGTCTGTGGTGTTTCCGTCCGGCAAGTCTTCTGCGGTATACGGCATGCCTTCTGCGGTATAGCCATCTTCAGGTGTCGTGTTGTTTCCTTTTGCGGCTTCCTCTTTTTCTTCTGCTGTGACAACGGCTTCTGTCGTGGTGTTTGCATCTTCCTCATTCTTGTCTGGTGTCCCCTTGTCTTCCTCCGATACGAAGCTGCTGACAGTCTCCATGATTTTGCCGAACTTGTTGTCGTCGGCAAAGATGGAATCCTCTCCGTTGTCGAGCACTCCTTCAAACATGGATGTCTTGAACCTCAACTTGCCCACCATCGTTTCCTCGATGGAGTGGGGTGCTACAAGGTTGATGACCTGTATGTTGCTTTGTTGTCCCAACCTGTATATGCGTCCGATGCGCTGCTCAAGTACAGCCGGATTCCATGGCAGGTCGATGTTGATTATAGTGGCTGCAACCTGAAGATTCAGTCCTGTGCTTCCAGCATCGGTGGAAAGGAAAACGCGACTTTCGGCATTGTTCGTGAAGTTGTCCACCATATCCTTCCTCTTTTCCGATGGCACTCCGCCATGCAGATACTCAAAGCCTATGCCTTTCTTCCTCAGTTCCTTAGCCACAAGTCGGGTCATCCGCTCCCATTGACTGAACACCACCACCTTTTCTCCCTCCTCGCAAACGATGTCGCTGATGAGGTTGATACATTCGTCCACCTTGGTGTCGTATCTCGTCTTCTGGTCCAGGATATAGCTGCTGTCGCATACCATCCTCATCTGTGAAAGATGGAGCAGGAGCCTGTTGCGGTCTTTCTCCGACAGAAAGTGATGCTTCTGCCATTTCATGACAAGCATTCTCACCTGGTTCTGCCATTCGGAGTGCATACCCATCTGTTCTTTCGTCATAGGCACGAAGAGGTTCTTGTCAATCCTGCTTGGCATCTGCAGCTTCACGTCCTTCTTGCGCCGTCTGATAAGAATGTCGCTCAGTTGTTTCCCTATATTGTTCAGTCCCTTGTAACCTAATATCTTGCCAGTCTCGTCGCTCACGATATGTTCTTCCTTGAACTTGTAATACGGTGCGAGTCGGAAGTTGTCTGCAAACTCTACTATGGAATACAGTTCGTCGAGCTTGTTCTCCAACGGCGTGCCAGACAGGATGACGGCATAGTCGGATTCTATTTTCCTTGCCGCCCTCGAAATCTGTGTATTCCAGTTCTTCAACCGTTGCACCTCGTCCATGATGAGCATGTCGGTCTGTAGTTTTCCGAGAATCATGATGTCGTTGCATGCGCTGTTGTACGACACAATCTTGTATGTCTCCTTACGGCAGTATGCCTCTTTCCTTTTCAAGTGTCCGCCTTCAATCACGTATACGTCAGCATCCGTGAATTTCTTTATTTCGCTTCTCCATTGGTATTTCAGTGAAGTGGGGCAGAGTATGAGTACAGACTCTATGAGTCCCTCTTTCCTCAGCAGTTCGGCAGTTCCGATAGCCTGAATGGTCTTGCCCAGTCCCATCTCGTCGGCGATAATAGCCTTGCCGGCTCTTGCTGCGAAGCGTATTCCCTCTTTCTGATAGGGATAAAGATTGGCATTGAGCAGAGCGTCAAGCTCTTCGTCGCCGTAAGTCGCCACGATATCCTTCCTTGCCTTTCTCGCCCTGAAGTCAAGTATGAAGTCAGTCGCATCTTTATAGCATCTGAATGTGTCGCTGATTCTCTTTGCCTGGTTCAGGAAGTCGCCGAAGGTGTAGAAGGCAGACTCCTTCAACACAGAGTCCTCGTCGAAATAATCCTTTGCCAGCTTCTCATATTCTTCCTTGTTGTCCGCTCCGATGCGTATCTTCACGCACCGTTCTTCCCTGTATGAAAGATAGACCGACGTGTATGGCGGAATCTCTCTGTGAACTCGATATTCCTTTCTCGTCCCCAGCCATTTTTTCACAGCTTCAATGTGCTTGCATGTTCCCAGCCTTGATGTCTTGAAGTCCCAGCAGGAGCAATAGTTCCATTCGCTGTTAGCACCTCGGTATACCACCTTGTATTCATTTGCAGTCAGAGGATTGTCCACGAGATATTCTCCGGGGCATAGCTCATCGTCTACACAGCGTATCTTTAGCTTGGCAGGTTCAGCGATTTGT
>ENA-OPCM01001287-OPCM01001287.1-human-gut-metagenome-genome-assembly--contig:-NODE-1287-length-16900-cov-2.017097_pt1 | contig 16900 bp, 10 predicted proteins | sample MGYA00241252_ERZ501484 | MGnify/ENA primary metagenome ERZ501484 (study PRJEB25962, sample SAMEA2042583) | human gut metagenome | biome: human gut; feature: human-associated habitat; material: faeces...
GCTGCTCATCAGCCTGCTGGACAACCTTGGCAAAGGCAGCTCCGGTGCCGCCGTGCAGTGCATGAACATCATGCTGGGGCTGGAGGAAACGAAAGGGCTGGAAACAAGTCTGCAAAACGGAATCGTAACCCCGGTTCAGGATCTTGCGGCGCAGGCACAGGCAATTTCAGGAGAGCTTCAGAAAATTTCAGATTTGCAGACGAATCTTACAAATGCATGTACTGCCGTAAATACTGCGGTAAACGAAAATAATGCTGTTATTGATGCCGATAATGGACAGATTGCGGCGAATAACGAAAAGATTACGTCAGCTAAGACGAAAGCCATCTCAAGTTCACAGACGATTCAACAGGCGGTAGATTCCCTGACGGCGAAGAGAAATGAAATCGCACAAAATGATCCTCAGTCAGCGGCTCTTGCAGATCTTGATAATGCGATACAGGCGCTGAATGAAGCGAAAAACGCCGCGGCTGAAGTGACCGATATGCCGGAACTTTCTTCTATAGAAGGAAAACTAAATCCGGTGCAGGCGGATCTGTCAGGCGTGGATGTGCAGGCTGTTCAAAATGCAGTAGGAAAAATGAAAGTAGATCTGTTTACATTAAAACTTGCGGCTGCAGGAATGAATGCAAAACTTCCCGAAGTAGAAGAAAAATTAGACGCAATCCAGAAAGCGGGAGAAAACCTGCCTTTGGATCAACTGGGAGCGCTGACAGGTAAGATCGACGATCTAAATACGGGAATGCAGGGGCTTAACAGTGGAATCGGATCTTTGCATACGAATCTATCATCTTTAGATCAATCTCTTGCAGTATCAGTACCGAAAGCGGCTTCCGGAATCGCACAGCTAAACGGAGGATTTACACAATTAGGCAGCTTTAACAGTCAGCTTACGGCAGGAGCGGAGCAGTTAAAAGAAAACAGCAGCGTACTGAAAAACGGAGTGTCGGCTTTGAACAGCGGAGCGAAAACTTTGTCAGAAGGAGCTGTGACGCTGGCGGACGGAATGAAGACGTTTGATGCAGAAGGAACGAGTAAACTGAAAACAACGGTTGAAGGTGCGGTCGGAGAATTGATGAACCGGTTAGAAGCGCTGACATCTAAAGAGTGCAGCTATGATACGTTCAGCGGAAAAGACAGCGCGATGGACGGTAATGTAAAATTTGTAATCGAAACAGAAGCGATTGAATAAAAGCAGAAAAAATGCCTCCCCTGTCTGAGCCGCAGGAGAGGCATTTTTTATAAGGACAATTAAATAAACTTCTGTTCAGGAGCATCCACTTGGGAGTGGATGCTTCCATTTTTCCATCCAATAATTGACCTGCAGCATATAAGCAAGCATCTGAGGTCCTGCCATAAGCTGCCCATACCATGGTTTTCCGTAGTCGGAAGGCGTATCAAGGAAACGCAATACTTTCTTTTTATCAAGAAATGTTCGTATAGGAGCATTGGGGGAAGCGAGGACTTCTTTTAGTTGATCTGCGAGCAATGCTTCATAATGAGGATCATAAGTTTTTGGATAAGGACTTTTGCGTCTCCACAAGATCTCTTTTGGCAAGATGCCCTCTCCGGCATGGCGGAGCAGACCTTTTACAATTCCGTCCGGACATTTGATGTCCCACGGGATATTGAAAATGTATTCTACGATCCGATAATCGGCAAACGGTACGCGGGCTTCAAGTCCGCTGTACATACCGGCGCGGTCCATCCGATCAAGAAGAGTTGCCATAAACCAGCGGATATTCAGGTAGGCGATCTCACGCCGACGTTTTTCTTCGGGAGAATCATCAGGTAGAACCGGCGTTTCACGAATCGTCTGTTCATAGGCGTTAAGGGCATATTCTTCCATGTTCAGTTCGTGAATAAAATCGTCGTCTAACAATGCTTGCCGCGGCTGCATAGAAGGCGACCATGGAAACATATTCGTTTCAAATGAGCTTTTTTTATGAAACCAAGGGTAGCCTCCGAAAATTTCATCAGCACATTCGCCTGTAAGGACAACGCTGTTGAACTGTTTGACAAGTGAACAGAAATACAACATAGAGGACTCGACGTCGGCCATGCAGGGGAGATCCCGCGCGTCTACGGCTTTGTACAGATAATCCAGTTGATCCTGACTGCTGCATTCGAGGAAGTGATGGTTTGTTTCATATAATTCTGCCATCTGTTCGGCAAACGGACGATCCTGACTTGGCTGGAATGTATTGGATTTAAAATACGTTTTGTTTTCCGTGAAATCAAAAGAAAAAGTATTTAGTTTTTCCCCTGATTTTGCCAGATGTCCGGCGCAGACGGCAGTGACGAGGCTGCTGTCTATTCCGCCGGAAAGAAACGTGCAGATGGGAACGTCTGAAAGCATCTGCTTTTTGATGGAATCTGTGAGAAGCCATCTCGTTTTTTCGATTGTATCAGAAGGCGAATCAGCGTGGAGGCAGCTGCTAAGTTTCCAGTAAAACTGTCTTTTGAAAGAAGTGTGACTAATGGAAATGTGTTCGCCGGGGAGCACTTCAAGAATATTTTTAAATACACCTTTTCCGTATGTTTTTGCAGGACCTAAGGCGAATATTTCATTGAGGCTGTTCCGGTCAAGTTCGGGAACGATATCGGGATAGGCAAATAATCCCTTGATTTCGGAAGAAAAAATAGTAGTCTCGTCTTTTTTTGTATAAAAGAGAGGTTTGACACCGAGCCTGTCGCGGAACAGATGAAGCGTTTGACAAGATTCATCCCACAGCGCGATTGCAAAGATTCCGTTTAACTTTTTAATAAAAGATGGTCCGCAGCGCATAAATCCGGCAAGGATTACTTCTGTATCGCCGGACGTCAGAAACTGTTCACCTTCAGAAATCAATTCTGCTTTCAGTTCCGGGGCATTATATATTTCACCGTTATATGCAATGACACAACTGTGATCGCCTCTGACGCGTCTCATCGGCTGATGTCCGGTGACTAAGTCGATGATGTTCAGACGAACATGGGCAAGCCCGCATTGAGGGGAGAGAAACGTACCTTCATCATCCGGCCCACGGTGCTTTTGAACTTGATTCATCATTTCTAAAATGTGGTTTCTGTAGTTCTTTTCTTTTGTATAATCCGCAGATGGGTTAAAAAATCCGGCGATTCCGCACATAGAAAATTCTCCTTCTTCTATTTTTTGACAATATCGCGTATGACAGGCTGAAGCTGCCGGTTCTCAAGAGCGGCTTCCAAAGCCGGGATAAGCAGATCGGTATGGGCAGTCATTGAATTCGGCTTTTTTTCGGGATCATCCTGCCCGAACGGAACAAAGTAGATATTTTTCGTATTTAAAAGAAGTCCGATATTTTTCATATTCATACCGAGGGCGTCGTTTGTCGATAAAGATAAAAGAAGCGGTTTGTTGTTGCGTAAATGGGCTTTTGCCGCCATTAAAGCAGGTGTGTCGGTGATTCCGTTTGCCAGTTTGGCAAGCGTATTTCCGGTGCACGGAAGGATCACAAGTGCGTCGAAAAGGTTTTTCGGACCGATCGGCTCTGCTTCGGAAATAGTCATCATCGGTTTATTTCCCGTAATTTCTTCTGCACGCCTATAAAATGATTCGGCAGAACCGAAACGGGAGTCTGTGGATGCGGCTGCGGTTGAAAAGACTGTCTGGACAGAGCCACAGCAGTTTGAAAGTTTTTGCAGTTCCAGAAATGCTTTTTTGTAAGTGCAGAACGAGCCGGTAAAAGCGACTCCGATCTGCGTTTCTTTTAAGGACAAAGGGGATTCCTCCTTTCATTTTGCGCATGAATTATGAGAGATACAGTTTTGATTCGATAAATTGTTTTAAGTGACGGGCAGAAGATGCGGGAGCATATTTGCCGGGAAGTCCTAAGCAGTGCAGAGCAGATATGCCGAGACGCTGAGCCGCGTCATAATCGACCCCTCCGGGGGAAGAGGCAATATCAATAATAAGAGCAGAAAGATCTACGTTTTTTAAAGTCTCTTCATTTATAAATTGCGCCGGAACAGTATTAAAAATGAAGCGAAAATCTCCGGCGTGATCGGAAAGTGATTTTAAGGGGAAACTTTTGTCGGCAATAACTGACGCGCGGGCGGATTCTTCGGCGTTATCTGTAAAAACGGAAACGTTTGCGGATAATCCCTTTAAACGGTAAACAATAGAGTGACCGCATTTTCCGAATCCAAGTACTGCGCATCTGCTTTTGTGCAGATTGAAAGGACTGTGGAGGATCGCTTCGCAGATTGCGCCTTCTGCAGTCGAGATACTGTTGTAAACAGGAAGCGATATATCGTCTGCATAATCAAAAACAGCGACGTTATTTTCGGCGGCTTCTTTTTTAAAAGAAGGAGGGATGCCCCCGGCAAACAAAGACTGACCGGGCCGCAGAAGATGAAGCAGCGTCTGAATAGAGAAACGATAGATGCTATTTTCAACCGAAACATCCGCGCCGTTTTTAGTAAACGGAAAAGGGCAGATGACGGACCCGGAATGGATACAGGCTTCTTCGAGAGAAGGCGCTTCGCGTACTATGGAAACATGTTCGGAGACGGAGCTGCAGTTGTTCGGCTGAGAGGCCAAAGCGTAATGACAAAGAGAACGGCCCGATTCTGCTAACATTTCTGCAAGAAAAACCTGACGCGCATCACCGCCTAAAACAGAGAAATCATATGAAAATGAAGACATAAAAACACCGCTTAAGAAACATTTTTAATTACTATATGCGAGTGAGAAAAAGATGTGAGTATAAATAACCTTGCTTGTCGTATATTTTTTCGGAATATTCCCGGGATGTCGGCAGTGCTGTGTATATCAGCATCCTTTTTATAGCGGGGCAAAAAATGATAAAAGAGAGTGATATTAACTATATCACAAAACGAATAGAAAACAAATCACTTTTGTTATTGACATGAAATCAAATAAAGTAGAAGGGAAGGCAATAAGATGAGCAGAAAAAGGAATAAGGTAATGAAAAACAGCTCCGGTTGTCATGATATTAATAAAGTTATAAGATTTTTTCTTATTCCTTTTAAAAAATATGCGTTATCATGTTAATATTAGGAGAGAGTAGGAGAGGTGATTGATAATGTACAATATATTAGTATGTGACGATGACAAAGAAATAGTGGAAGCAATCGAAATTTATCTGACGCAGGAAGGATATCGTATACTGAAGGCGTATGACGGTACGGAAGCTCTTGAAATGCTTGAAAGAGAAGAGGTTCATCTGCTTCTTCTTGATGTGATGATGCCGAAACTTGACGGGATTCGGGCAACTTTGAAAATACGAGAGAAAAACAGTATTCCCATCATTATCCTTTCCGCAAAATCGGAAGATGCGGATAAGATACTCGGACTTAATGTAGGAGCGGACGATTATGTTACAAAGCCGTTTAGTCCTTTGGAACTTGTTGCGCGAGTGAAATCTCAGCTTCGCAGGTATACGCAGCTTGGCGGCACGGCTCAGAATGAAAATGATAAAATATATTCTGTCGGCGGCCTTAGGATTAATGACGATCTGAAAGAAGTGACAGTAGATGGGGAGTTAGTAAGATTGACTCCGATCGAATATAATATCCTCCTTCTTCTTATGAAGAATCAGGGGCGCGTTTTTTCGATCAATCAGATATATGAAATGATCTGGAATGAGGAAGCTATCGGGGCTGACAATACGGTTGCCGTTCATATACGGCATATAAGGGAGAAGATTGAGATTAATCCAAAAGAGCCGCGGTATTTGAAAGTTGTCTGGGGAGTCGGATATAAGATTGAGAAGGTGCAGTAGATAAGAAAAACAGGTAAAGAGAGGAATGTGAATGAAAGGATGGTACAGAAGGACTGCGATGAAAGCGGTCGTCCTGATCGTAGGCGTGTTAACCGGAGCGATGTTTTTCACATCTCTTATAGTAACAACGCGGCTGACCGGAACGCTGAATCCGGCAGAGACGGTAAAGTTAATAGGAGAGCCATATGAAGAATCTTCGGATTTTAGCAATACAGTAGAAAGCTATATGCTTCAGGTGCTTGAACAGTTTCAGTTAAAAACGCTGTTTGAGTCAGACGGAGCATACAATCCGGATAAAGTGATCGACGTAATGTCTTATTTTGGAGCGTCGGGAGCAGACGCTGAAAATCATTCCGGACTGGTATACAGACTGTCGGATCTGATAGAGTGGAGCAAGGCATACAGTGTAGAATCAGGCGGTGTATATGATAAAAACGCAGTAATCGTCTGCAAACAGCCAAGCGGAAAATACTATTATTACTATACGGAAGAGTTTCTGAATCAGCTTGAAACAGGAGAACTTCAACTCGTATTAGAAGATGATAGAATGGATGTTGAGTCATTTTTAAATGACTTAAGCAACGGAACGCTTACCTCATCCGGAGTGAGTGATAAAATAAGCATATATGATGCAGAAGGCAGTAAATTGTATACAGACTGTTGGAATTACGGGGATTCAGTCCGTGAGAATTATGCGCCCTTAGGAGCGGCTAATCTTCTCCAAGTTGTAAATGAACGCCCGGAGTTAAACGGAAAGCTTATGGTTATTTATGATCATCTGGCATCTGTTCTTACGAGTATAAATGATAAATACAGCCGATATAAGAGCGGGTGGGAACACCTGGAAGAGGGAAACACAAACTTTACTTATTTATATATAGATCAGGATACAAAAAAAGTTACGACAAATAAAAGCGAATATGCAAATCTTATGGCAAAAGGCGAGTCGGGAATAAAAACGAACATTGAAGAATGCATAGCGGACATGAAATCAGGAAAAAATGTGAAATACATTTTTGTTTATCCGAAATTAAAAGATTTTGAAACAAATATGGATATATTACCGACAAATGAATGGGATATGGTGCGCTCTTATGATACCGACAAGACGTATGACAGTATTTTTGCGGTGGCAGTTGATACTTCTTATCCGGTCAAAGATATGTTCTATGAAAGAGACCGGATTTATGAAAAAAATATCCCGCTGCTAAGAGGCGGGTTCGTGATCTTGTGTCTTAGCGGAATTTTGTTCCTTATCAGTTTTGTCATGTCAGGGTTGATGGCAGGAAGAAAAGATGGAGATAACGAAGTTCATTTAACAGGCTTTGACAGATGGAAAACAGAGATCGCGGCAGTTGCCGTGATCGGAGTATGGGCAGTAGGAACGGCAGTTATCGTAGGCATGGGAATGATCGACAGCGATAATGTCTACAATATGGTAGAAACTCTTGACTATTATGGAGCGCGCTATATGAGCGATATGCCGGAAGTTTATTCTATGCTGTTTGTTCAGAAAGTAAGTTTTTTAGAGATAGCGGGTGCATTTTTATATGGAGCGTTTACGTTTATCTGCTTTTTCGCGGGTTATATGAGTCTTATCCGCAGAATGAAAGCGAAGAGTTTGTGGAATGGAAGTCTGCTTTGTATGATTCTTTCTTTTTGCAAAAGAATAGTCGATTCGAGTAATGACGTTTGGCGGACCGTTCTTTGGATCAGTGCATTTTTAGTCATCCACTGGATTACGTTTTTTGTCAGAAATGTACCGATGGCGCTGGCAGCTCTGGCAGCAGACGGAGTGACGTTTTGGATTGTCGTGGGAAGTATGCTTGCAAAAGTCAGGATCAAGAAAGGGATCGAACAGATCGCATCAGGCAATCTTGAGTATCGGATCGAACTAAAAGGACTGCGGGGAACGGAACGCAATATCGCCGAGAATGTCAATGATATCGGAAGCGGTCTGAACCGCGCGATTGATGAGGCGATGCGAAACGAACGTTTGAAAACGGATTTGATCACAAATGTATCGCATGACATCAAGACTCCGCTTACATCAATTATAAATTATGTGGATATTTTGAAGCGGTCTGATATTGCCGATGAAAAGATACTAGGGTATCTTGATATTCTTGAAGTAAAAGCGCAGAGACTTAAGACGCTGACAGAAGACGTTGTGGAAGCGTCGAAAGTAAGCAGCGGAAATATTACGTTAGAATATATGGATATTGATTTCCGTGAGATGGTACAGCAGACGGAAGGGGAAATGGCAGAAAAATTTGCCGCGCGAAACCTGTCGGTTGTATTGAACCTTCCGGAAGAAGCGGCGGTGATACATGTAGACGGACGCCGTATGTGGAGGGTGCTTGAAAATATCTTCGGCAATGCGGCAAAATATGCAATGCCGGGGACGAGAGTTTATGCAGATCTTTCGGTATCGGAGTCGGAAGTTAAGTTTTCTTTGAAAAATGTATCCGAGCAGCAGTTGAATATTTCGGCAGATGAGTTGACAGAGCGATTCATCAGAGGAGATATTTCCCGGAGTACGGAAGGAAGCGGACTCGGTCTTTCAATCGCCAAAAGTCTGACTGAAATGCAAGGAGGAGTTTTCGAGTTGTATCTTGACGGAGATCTGTTCAAAGTAGACATCAGATTTCCAAGGATAAAGCCGATGTAAAATATATATTGATTGGATTCGCCCCTTCCCTTTTTAAGGTAGGTTTTTCACCTTAGGGAAGGGGATTGTGTATCCTTTTTCTTACGAAGAAATAGCAGATTACCTGCAGTATGATCGTGATAAGCCATGATGCGGGATAAGAGATAAACAAAACATCCAATGATCTGTGGCGAGGGAAGATCATGAAGATCCAGACAATCCTCGTTCCGACTGTTCCGATGATAGAAAGAAGCATCGGAATTGCAGAATATCCCATTCCGCGCAACGCGCCGGGAAAGAGGTCCATCAGTCCGCACATAAAATAAGTTACGGTAGTATACAAAAGTATTTCCATTCCGCATTGAATGACTTTCGGATCTGAAGTATAGATTTTTAACAGTTCCGGTCCGAAGAGATATGAACCTCCGCCTAAGATTAATGAAACGACAACGGACAGCAGAATACAGTTCCGAAGAACTTTGTCCATTCGTTTCCATTTTCCCGCGCCGTAGTTCTGGCTTGTAAAACTCATACATGCCTGTGTGATCGAGTTGGCTGCGGCGTACAGAAATCCGAAGATATTATTTGCAGCTGTATAGCCCGCCATTGCGATAGAACCAAAAGAGTTTACCGAAGATTGAAGAAGTACGTTTGAGAAGTTGATAACCGTACTTTGTATGCCTGCGGGAATACCTACCTGAAAAATTTGTTTTAAATAGATCCACTTGATTGTCATTGCGGAAAATCGAAGTTGATAGCTTCCGTCCGAGCGATATAGACAGCGAAGGACAAGGAGACAGGAGATCATCTGTGCGATCACTGTGGCGATTGCAACTCCCGCGACTTCGAGGTGTAATACGATCACGAGGAAGAGGTTTAAAGCTGCGTTTACGATTCCCGCGATGATAAGGAAAAATAAAGGCCGTTTTGTATCTCCGACGGCACGCAGGATTGCCGCTCCGTAATTATAGAGCATAAAGAAGGGCATTCCGGCGAAATAAATCCGCATATAAAGGGCGGACTGGCCGATGACGTCTGAAGGAGTGTCCATAAGCAGCAGGGCTGCTTTTGAAAAGAAAAGTCCGACAAAGACCATGACGATTCCGCTGATCAAAGCGAAAGTAACTGCGGTATGTACTGTTTCAGACATCTGCTTTTCCTGTTTTGTCGCATAGAAACGGGCAGCCAGTACGTTCGCTCCGAGGGAAACTCCGATAAAAAGATTCGTAAATACATTGATTAGCGCTGTCGTAGAGCCGACTGCCGCCAGAGCGCGGCTTCCTGAAAATCTTCCGACAACGACGATATCTACTGCATTGAAAAGAAGCTGGAGAATACTGGAGAGCATGAGCGGAATGGAAAATGAAATCAGTTTGTCTAAAACAGTTCCATTGCACATGTCTATTTCATATTTGTTCTTTTTCGATTTTGAAGCTGTCATTTTAAATCCCCTCTTTATAAAGTATAAGCTTTGTTAAAAAACTATTACGGTTTCATTACAGATTATATTATGAATAGAAAACGGGAAATTTTCAAGATGAAGTTTTTAATAACTTTTCGAGAAATTTTCATGAGTAAAACAATGGAATTAGCCACGATAAGCACGCAGCGCGGTTTTACGAATGGCGCGGGCTGAAGTGTTATTTTGTAAATGCATTTGTAAAAGAGAGGTATTTATCCAACCTTTACATTATTTGGTATGTATGCTATCCTTTTTAAAGACAAAACCAACTGAAGATTCAGAGGAGATATTTCTTCGGATCACAGGGGGATAAAGGAGAGAAAACTATGTCAGAGAAACAGAAATATTATATTACGACGGCGATTGCCTATACTTCCGGCAAGCCGCATATCGGAAACACATATGAGATCGTTTTGGCAGATGCGATTGCCCGTTATAAGAGAAGTCAGGGGTATGATGTATTTTTTCAGACAGGAACAGATGAGCATGGTCAGAAGATCGAACTGAAAGCAGAAGAAGCGGGCGTCACACCGAAAGAATTTGTAGACGGTGTTTCCGCTGAGATCAAGAAGATATGGGATCTGATGGATACGTCCTATGACAAATTCATTCGTACGACAGACGAAGACCATGAGAAGCAGGTACAGAAGATTTTCAAAAAGCTGTATGATCAGGGCGATATTTATAAAGGTCATTACGAAGGAATGTACTGTACGCCGTGCGAGTCTTTCTTTACAGAGTCACAGCTCGTAGACGGAAAATGTCCTGACTGCGGAAGAGAAGTGCAACCGGCGAAAGAAGAAGCGTATTTCTTCAAAATGAGTAAGTATGCAGACCGACTGATCGAGCATATTAATACACATCCTGAATTTATTCAGCCTGTTTCCAGAAAAAATGAGATGATGAACAACTTCCTTCTTCCGGGACTTCAGGATCTGTGTGTATCCAGAACCTCTTTCAAATGGGGAATTCCGGTAGACTTTGATCCGAAACATGTTGTTTATGTATGGCTGGATGCTCTGACAAACTATATTACAGGAATCGGATATGATGCAGATGGAAACAGTACAGAGCAGTTCAACAAGCTGTGGCCGGCAGACCTTCATCTGATCGGAAAAGATATCATCCGTTTCCATACAATTTACTGGCCAATCTTCCTTATGGCACTTGATCTTCCACTTCCGAAACAGGTGTTTGGACATCCGTGGCTGCTTCAGGGAGACGGTAAGATGAGTAAGTCTAAAGGAAATGTTCTCTATGCAGATGAACTCGTTGATTTCTTTGGCGTAGATGCAGTTCGTTACTTTGTACTGCATGAAATGCCATTCGAGAATGACGGTGTTATTTCCTGGGAGCTGATGGTAGAGCGTTTGAACTCTGATCTTGCAAATACACTTGGAAACCTTGTAAACAGAACTGTTTCTATGACAAACAAATACTTCGGCGGAACAGTAGAAGATAAGGGTGTTGTAGAAGATGTAGATGCAGAACTGAAAGCAGTTGTAGAGAATGCTTCTAAAGCAGTTGATGCTAAGATGGCAGACCTCCGCGTTGCCGATGCGATTACAGAAATCTTCAATCTGTTCAAACGCTGCAACAAATACATTGATGAGACAACTCCTTGGGTACTCGGAAAAGATGAATCCAAGAAGGATCGCCTTTCTACAGTACTTTGGAATCTGATCCAGAGCATTTCTGAAGGTGCAAGACTTCTTGAATCCTTTATGCCTTCTACAAGTAAGAAGATCCTTGAGCAGCTTGGTAACGGACATGTAACAGAGAAACCGGAGATCCTGTTCCAGCGAATGGATCTCGAAGAGGTTATGAAGAAAGTTGAAGAACTTCATCCGAAGGTAGAAGAAAAGAAAGAGGAAGAAGCTGTTATCGACATTGAGCCGAAAGATGAGATCACATTTGAGCAGTTCGGAGCAATGCAGTTCCAGGTTGGAGAGATCATTGCATGTGAGGCTGTAAAGAAATCCAAAAAGCTTCTCTGCTCTCAGGTAAAAGTTGGAAGCCAGGTAAAACAGATCGTATCCGGAATCAAAGCACATTACACACCGGAAGAAATGGTTGGTAAGAAAGTTATGGTTCTTGTAAACCTGAAACCTGCGAAGCTGGCAGGCGTACTTTCAGAGGGGATGCTGCTTTGTGCAGAAGATGCAGAAGGTAACCTTGCACTGATGACACCGGAAAAAGAAATGCCGGCTGGAGCAGAAATCTGTTAATCGAAATGTTTGAAAATTCAGACAATTACAACCAAAGCAGATAATAAATAAAAAATATAAAAAAATCAAATGAATATATTGACAAATTAGACGCCGAATGTTATTATATAACCATCAAAGAGAGAAAGAAATCTCCCAAAGATATTTAACTAAGAAGGCAAAAGTAACAGATGCCTGATTAGATTAAAAATACAAGTTCAACAGGAGGTCAGTCCCATGGACAGTATAGTTTCAGATTTTTATCAATATGTCAGTGGTATGATGAGTGAAGGTTCCTGTGAAGAAAGAGACCTTTGCCAAGCGTAAAAGTCCAGTAGAAAGAAAAGAAGATCAAAGATCGGAGAGTACGGAAACTGGAAGCAAAGAGAAAAAGATGAATCACTCATAGATGTATTGAATAAAAATACCGCATATAACATAGAATGAAAAATGTGTAAAGAAACATTGAAAGGACATGTTATAATCTCAGATTTGTTATAAAAGCAGGAATGACTTGACAGAAGATTTAATACATAAAGTATTGAATGGATATGAAAATCATTCAGGTGATAAAATAACAGACGACAAAGGTCTCACAGGAACGTAGAATCGCGAATAATCTCCGATACAAAATATAAAATTATAATAATAATACAATTAAATAACACTAAAAATGCACTTTCAAAAGGAATTGAAGGTGCATTTTTTTGACATTACAGACCTCATATGGTAGAATAATGAAAGAGTATCGGCTAGTGCCTAATGGACACATTCAGACCAAAACTAATATTTCAATGACAATGAGGTGAGTACAGTGGATAAGTATGAATATAAGTTAAAGACAGAAGAGATGCTGGAACTTATGGAAGATGGAGAATACAGAAAAGCAGCGGCAGCAGCAGATCTGATTGACTGGAAGCGTGTCCGTAACGCAGGGATGCTGATGAATGTCAGTGATATTTATGAAAAAACAAAAGAGTATCAGAAGAGCTATGATGTGATGAATCTTGCATATCGCCGTTCTGAAGGAAGCCGCAAGGTGATCTATAAGTTATGTTCTCTTGCAATTAAGACAAAGAATATAGATGAAGCAATCGACTATTATGACGAATTTATCCAGATTGCACCGAAAGATCCGAACAGGCATATCCTTAGATATCAGATCTTAAGAGCGCAGAGAGCGCCGATCGAACAGCAGATTGAGGCTCTGGAGGAATTTAAGAAGGCAGAATATATTGAAGAGTGGGCTTATGAACTGGCGAAGCTTTATCGCGAAGCAGGTATGATGACAGAATGTCTGGAAGAATGTGATGATCTGATCCTCTGGTTCAGCGAGGGTAAGTATGTTTATAAGGCAATGGAACTGAAGATGCAGTATAAGCCATTGTCACCATCGCAGCAGCAGAAATATGATCACAGATATGAGAAGCTTTCTTCAGAGACAGAAGAAATACCGGATCTGACTTCCTATTTAGGAGAAGACGAGGAAAAAGATTCTGCGTCAGAAGGAGCTGAAGCACTTGGAGATACAAGATCAATCGGGCTGACAGAACAGCCGGTGATGGAGAACGACAGTACTTCCGATGTGATTGACACGGATGCGGTTACTTTGGAAGCGGCAGAAGAGCCGGATGCCGAAGTAGAAAATCCGGAAGAAGCAGGAGTAGAAACAGCAGAAGTTATAGAAGCTTCCGAGGATGAGTCAGAAGTTCAGCCGGCAACGGTAGAGACAAGTGGAGATAAGAGAACACTTAGCAAAGATACTGCTTCCATACCGATTGTCGGTAAGAATCCGGTAAAACCAGTCAAGAAGAAACTTGGAGATACGATGCGGTTAGATGAAGCTCTGCAGCAATTACTCAATCCGAAACCGGAAGTTCAGGCAGAACCGGGAGAAGAAGTCGAACCGGATATGACAGATCTGGAAGAGGATATTGCAGCAATTGAGGATGTAGAAGATCTTGAGATCGTGAATCAACTGACAGAAGAGAAGAAAGCTGAGGAAGCCAGTAAAGAACGAGTAGTTCCATCAGGGATGAAAGAACTGATACCGGAACCGGAGACAGAAGAAAAGCTTATAGAACAGGCAGTGGAGGAGACTTCAGAAGATGTCCCGGAAGATGCAGTTACTATAGAAGCAGGAGAAGCAGAACCGGAAGAAGTTCTTGAAGTAGAAGAGGCAGAACCGGAAGAGGAAGAAATCCTTGAAGCAGGGGAAGCAGAACCGGAAGAGGAAGAAATTCTTGAAATAGATGCAGCTGAGTCAGAAGATCTGACAGATGAATCAGAAGATTTGTCTGAGGTGGAGGAACTGATCTCAGAAACTGAAGTTGTCAATGATGAAGATGATTCAGAAGGAGCAGCAGTAAGAGAGACTATGGACAATAAAAATAATGAAGAACCAATTTTATCACCAGAGATACAGAAACTGATTGATGAGATTGAAGGTGTTATTCCGGAAGAGGAAGAAGTAGATGCAACAGTAAGTTCAGAAGAAGTTCTTGAGGTAGAAGAAGAACCACATGAAAATATGGGAGAGCTTGCGGATGATCTCAGACTCGGTGAGGATGAGTACGAAGATTATGATGCGTATGACTGGGATGATGCAGAAGAGTTTGACGAAGACGATATTTTAGATGATTATGAAGAGTCTGATGACGATTTGTTGGATGATTATGAAGAGTCTGATGACGATCTGCCGGATGATTATGAAGAGTCTGATGATGATCTGTTCGGTGAGGAAGAAGGATATGATGATCTGGATGCCTATGGTTATGAAGAAGACGATGAGGATGATGAAGTAATTAATCCAAGAGATCTTTTCACAGCAGAAGATAAGATTTCAGATGATGATCTTCTTGGTCTGAATTCTTATGAAGAAGTGCCAAATTTTGAAGATGAATTCAGCGTGAATCCAGCGCATAGTGAGGAACCGGATGACAGAGAGATTCCGGATGAAGATGATGGAATTGATATCATGTCTGCGACGACACCATTGAGCCGTAAAGAGACTGCAAAATTGATCGCAACAGGTAAGACATCACCATTACCGTTAGATGAGATTGCAGATGCAATGTCTGATACAGGATTTATTGTACATGGTCGTTATGATCTTGAAACACAGAGTGGAATCGGTACAAGAGCAGGACTTACAGAGGAACAGAAAAAACTCTTCTCTTATTTTGTACCTGTGCGTGGTATGAGTGAGCAGCTGGTAGATGTACTTGAGCAGGATAAGAACTGTACAAACCGCAAAGGAACTTCCAGAACAGGAAACCTTCTGATTATTGGAAATAAAGGAAATGGAAAGACAGTCCTCGCTGTTGATGTTGTAAAGGCAATTCAGAAGCAGCGTGATATCCGTCAGGGTAAGGTTGCAATTGTGACAGGTGAGTCACTGAATAAGAAGAGAATCGGAGACATTTTCCGTAAATTGTACGGCGGTGCACTGATCATTGAAAAAGCCGGACAGATGAACGAAAAAACACTCGCCAAGCTGAACAAAGCAATGGAGCAGGATACAGGAGAACTTTTGGTAGTTCTTGAAGAGCAGAGAAAACCACTGGACAGACTTCTTTCTTCCAACAGAGAATTCAGAAGAAAATTTACTTCCAGACTTGAAGTGCCGATCTTTATTAATGATGAGCTTGTAACATTTGGACAGACTTATGCTCAGGAGAATGGTTACAGAATCGATGAGATGGGAATTCTTGCACTGTACAGTAAGATTGATTCTTTACAGAGAGAAGATCATGCAGTAACAGTAGCAGAAGTGAAAGAAGTGATGGATGATGCGATTGCTCATTCACAAAAAGCTTCCGCAAAGAAACTTGTGAAGAGAGTATTTGGAAAGAATACAGATTCTTCCGACAGAATTCTGCTTTCAGAGAAAGATTTCAACATTTAATGACATATATTTGTTAAGAATTAATAGACAGTCAGTAAAACGACTGTCTATTTTTGTGCAATAATACATTTTCTCTTTCTTTTTTATACAGTATCAAGTATAATAAAACTATAGTGTTCAAGGGGAGAATGAAACTTTGTTACCAATTGAAAGATTCGGTAATGTGCCTTGATCTATAAGAAATTGTATGGTTTTTAAATCATTACAATCAGGAATATATTTGAGCAGTGAGGTGGCTTTATGGTTAAGAAAAACAGCACGAAGACGAAAGTGCAGCCTTATGAGATCGGAGAACTTGACCATTATCTTTTTGGGCAGGGAAATCATTATGAGATTTATAAAAAGATGGGTGCCCATGAGGTGACAAAGAACGGAAAAAGAGGAGTATATTTTGCGGTATGGGCTCCTCATGCAGTAAACGTTTCTGTAATCGGAGAGTTTAATGACTGGGATGAGACGAAAGATAAGATGAAGAGAGGAGAGCCTCTCGGAATATACACATGCTTCGTTCCGGAGGCGAAAAAAGGGGATTTGTATAAGTTCTGTATAGAGACACAGGCGGGTGAGAAGATCTATAAAGCAGATCCATTTGCTAATTATGCAGAGCTTCGACCGGGAACAGCATCCAGAATTACAGACATTTCTAATCTGAACTGGTCAGACAGTAAGTGGATGACAGCTCGTGAGAAGTGGGATAACAAAGAAGAACCAGTGTCTATTTACGAAGTGCATATGGGTTCCTGGATGAGACATCCTGGAAGAGAAGATGAAGGATTCTATACATATCGTGAGTTTGCAGAAGCAATTACAAAGTATGTAAAAGAGATGGGATATACTCATGTTGAGTTGATGGGAATCGCAGAGCATCCGTTTGACGGTTCCTGGGGATATCAGGTGACTGGATAT
>ENA-OPCM01001301-OPCM01001301.1-human-gut-metagenome-genome-assembly--contig:-NODE-1301-length-16838-cov-1.831734_pt1 | contig 16838 bp, 13 predicted proteins | sample MGYA00241252_ERZ501484 | MGnify/ENA primary metagenome ERZ501484 (study PRJEB25962, sample SAMEA2042583) | human gut metagenome | biome: human gut; feature: human-associated habitat; material: faeces...
ATATGGCTTATGAAGTTCACTGGCTTCGTCTGTAGTTTATCTAATGAATTAAACAGTAATAAGAAAGGCGTGATTTTATGGGAAATTATATTACTACATATACGAGAAAACATTTTGATCCGATAAATCCTGATGCAGAATTAATTTGCATTGAGGATATTGCTCACGCACTTCCGATGATCTGTCGGGGAAATGGACATGTCAGCTCATTCTGGTCTGTGGGAGAGCATTGTATTTTATGTGCGAAGGAAGCAGCGGCAAAGGGATATTCTAATCGACTTGTATTGGCAGCTTTGCTACATGATGCGAGTGAGTGTTATATGTCAGATGTACCAAGACCTTTAAAGCAGAATATGAAGAAGTATAAGGAATATGAGAATCATTTATTAGATGTTATTTATACGAAGTTTTTAGGTTTCACGTTAAACATAGATGAGGAGAAGTTGATAAAAGAGATTGATAATGCATTATTGTGGTATGATTTAAAGTATTTATTGGATGAAGAATCAGAAGAAAAGCAGCCAAAGCTGCATGTGAAGGTTGATTATACGGTGAGATCATTTTCTGAGGTGGAAAAAGAGTATTTGGGATTGTTCGAGAAATATAGAGAGGTATAGAATATAAGAAAAATACTATTAAGAAATATATTCAAAAATAAATATAAATGTAATCAGATATATTTGAAGATAGTGAAAAAACTATAATAATATTGTGAAGAAATAGAGAGGAAATTGAGATGAACGTACAGATTTTTGGGACGAAAAAGAGTTTTGACAGCAAAAAGGCAGAGCGCTATTTTAAAGAAAGAGGAATAAAATATCAGTTTGTAGATATGAAAGAAAAAGGACTTAGTAAGGGGGAGTTTAATTCTGTATGTCAAGCTGTAGGTGGTTATGAAAAGCTGATTGACCCTAAGTGTAAGGATAAAAACTTACTGGCATTGGTTCAATATCTTTCTGAGGAAGATAAAAAAGAAAAAATTCTGGAAAATCAAAAGATTATAAGAACACCGATTGTCAGAAATGGAAAGCAGGCGACAGTCGGCTATGAGCCGGATGTTTGGAAAGATTGGAAATAGAAAAGATAGTAATAAGAAAATAAAAAAAGGATTGTCGTAAGATAGTTCTAAGAAAGGGTGTGAGCTACTCATATGAGTTGTTTCGCACCCTTTAAATATTTGATCCTCTTACAGCAAGAAGACTTCGACCTCTAAGGTGGGAGATGAGTTGCGTCTGCTACCTATTTGATTTAGTTCGGTATTATAAGTCTGATACTGTGAAGAAAAATCTGTAAATAGAATTTTTCTATAATAATGATAAGCGGAAAGTTTTAAAAAGACATATATTCCAAGTATAAATCATTAAATGCTTTATGATTTGCAAGGCTGATTTCTTCTGAAATTTCTGGAATATGTGTAAAGCGATGGGATAATTCAGAGTTCATCGCTAACATGCCTGCGCCTGCGAGAGAGCTGTTTCCGACGGATATGATTCGGTCGTTCAGTTCTTTGGGCAGCATACCGATTCCGACAGCTTTGGTATAATTGATTTTTTGCCCAAAACCTCCGGCGAGGTATAGATGTGCAATCTGAGAGTAATCAATACCATAGGAGGTTACGAGGATTTCTATACCGGCCCGAATAGCCGACTTTGCTAATTGAACCTCACGAATATCCTTGTTAGTAAATGAAATATTCTCTGTCAATGGATATCCATTATCGAAATATTTATCAGCAATTAATCCTGTGTTATCAACAATTTTTTCTTTTACAAGTTCATAGACTGTTTCAATGACTCCTGTTCCACAGATGCCAATTGGTTTTTTATTTGAAATAGTAGAAATGGCTGGATGATTATCGAAAATAGTTACGGTATCAATTGCGCCTGGAACACCGGCAATACCGTAGCGGATATTGCCGCCTTCAAAAGCCGGACCTGCTGCGGTTGAAGTTACGAGGAGTCGATCTTTATTACCGATAACCATTTCCCCGTTTGTACCAAGGTCTACGAGAAGTGAAACTTCTTCTTTTTGATCAATTCCGCAGGCTACAATACCACTGACAATATCGGCACCTACATAAGTACTGATCCCCGGAAGAATCGTCATGTTTTTGTAGGAATGCATGGAAATATCAACAGGGGTGAAAGGAAAGGATCCAAGACTTTCACAGGATAATTTCTGAAGTAAATGCTGCATAGTAGAGTTGCCGGAAATGATGACAGGAATAGAAAGTTTTGTGATATCTTTTCCTAGCTGAAATTGTTCGCAGATAGAATCTAAATCGTTTAATATAGTTCTCTGAAGCTCCAAAAGTCTTCCCTGATTGGCTATATCAATTCGTGAAAGGACATCGGTACCAAATATTCGCTGATGATTGATACTGGTTATGGTCTGTAATACTTTTTTTTGATTTGTATCAATGAGATTGGAGGCAATGGTTGTAGTTCCGATATCGACAGCGAGAGCAAGAGAATCATAACTGGAAATTTCGTTATGAGTGGATGAAGATGGAGCAGTAGCAATTTTCGAATCAGATTTTTCTGAAGATGGCTGCATTGAGATGTGTTGAACGGAGGCAGATTTAGATGAAGAGTCAGAGACAGTATCCGCCGCAGTAAACTTATTTGAAACAGATTTATCTGCCGACAGATTAAATGCAGAGGCAGCCTGAATCTGGTCTTCTTTATAATCTTCTATCTGAATAGTAAACTGCCCTTTTATATAAGCCTGACATGCCAGCCGCCAGCCTTCAGAGAGTTCTTTTGCTGAAAAAAAGGCAGCGTCATGTGTAGTATAGGCTGGTATATTATTTAAAAATTGTACCTTACATTTTCCACAGGTTCCTCTACAGGCACAATAGGCAGGTAAAAATTCTCCATTTTCCTGAAGGTGTGTAAGTAAAGATTTATTTTTATCGGAAATTGATAATTCAATTGTTTTCAATGGTGTTCCTCCTCAATTATTAATAACCATATTATAATATAATAATAGTTCGAGTGTAAATCCTTCAACTCGTAAACGCCATAAGCATCTGAAGCCACTCACAGATAAAATATCAGGGCAGTTCTTTTTGCGTCTGTTATCGCAAATGAAAATTACTTTTCAATAGCAAACGGTTTGCTATACCATATTTTGTGATATTTGGCGGTATCCTTATTTAGAATATCATTAAGCAATTTGCAGATATAAGATATCTGGTCATTTGTGCCATTATCTACAGTTCCATAAATTTCTCCAGCTTGTATTTTCTGATTCATCTCTGGACTGTTATTAATTCCGAGAATAAGGGGGAGTTTGAGATTATGCTGTTTATAGTAATCGTAAACTCCAAGTGCCATGTCATCATTATTGCAGATAATGGCTTCTGCAGATTGGATAATGCTAGTATCCAGTTTTGAAAATTTCACGGAGGAAAGGTTTCTCTGCCAATCTGCGGAGAGATTAGTAAGCTGATTTAGAGGGAGGTTCTGGCTGCTTTCTAAAAAGCCATTTGTCCTTCTTACAGCATCAAAATGTGTCTGTTCTCCTTCGATTAGAATATAGTCCAGTTTATTATTTTTGTTTCGGTCCAGGTTTACTTTGTCTATATTCCATACATTCTGGAGCATGTCTGCCTGAATGGCTCCCGCTTTTTTTGCCGCTGTTCCGACGTACCATGTCTGTTTGGAGATGGATAAGTCCTTTTTATCCGCTTCTCTGTTAAATAAAATAACAGGGATATCGTGGTTTGCTGTCTCGTTTAGGACGCTGGCGGCGGAAGATGGAGTTACAAGGTTAATAAGCAGGGCATCGAAGTTTTGGGTGTACATATATTGAAGCTGATGTTCTTGCCGATTAGCATTTCCTTCTGCATCAAAGATTTCGTAAAGAACCTTTTTGCCAGAAAAAGAAGAACGGTCAATTTTGTTTTGGAGTTTGGTTACATAGTCGTTTATGAAAGTGTCGTCCATATCATAAACGGCGATGCCTATGTGGGTGTATCCATTCTGCGTTTGAGGTAATTTCCATATGGTTATGGTGCTTATCAGGATGATGATTAAGGTAAACAGGATGGAATTATAGCTAAAAAGATTTGTTTTCATAACGGAAATCCTTTCGTGTTCTGTATAATTTATTATCTGTAGTTGATAAATATTGACTAAATTTTTGGAAAACTATTATGTTTAGAGAGTGTTTGAAAAATCATTCCTGCAACCTGCACGCTCTAATTTACGGTATATTTTGTATTCATTCAGGCGAAATATACCGTAAATTGGGGTGTGTAGATTGAATTAAAACTACTCTTCTAATTTGTCAGTAGTGCATCTAATTCCCCGCTCTCAATAGCTGCCTTATCTACTTTATGACATGGAATAGATATATCTTTCATATATTTATTTCGTGAGTAAGTATCCAGCATTTGAATGCTTTCATAGCCAAGTTCGTATGTGTTTTTTATGTAAATGCAGTCTGTTTTGCCGTCTTGGATTTTCTTTATTACCTGTGCAGAAACAGGAAGAAGATAGCTTGAAGAAGGGCTGTTTTCAAAGGCTGCATAGTGAGAAAAGGCAGTTTGCATCGTGGCGGTAATTGCCAGTACATTATTGTAATCGTAGTGTTTTTCTTGTTGGGTTAAATAGTTTTCTGGATAAATTAACAGGATGCCAATTGCATGATTTTGTTCTTCATTAGCGATGATGGAAGATAGCTCATTTGAAGAAAGGCTTTTTTCATGCCACACGTCAAGTATAATAGAATTATTGTGAGCGTAATCTCGGATGGCATCTAATATACGGGAATTCTCTTTATTATAAGTGTAGGGAAGGATTACTGCTACCGTTTTTTTACTTTCGGTGTTTGTGCGTGTCATCATACATTGCGAGGAAAAAAAGGCAATGAAGAGTATTAAGATGATTACTAAAGCATATTTTTTCTTATTATTTTTCATCAGTTTCCTCCTGATTTTAATAACTTCTTTTAATTTAGTGTTATTGGCTACTGTCTATTTGGGCAGTTTTTTGTAATATATATTATAGATTTAGTTCAGTGTAGTATTGTTAGATTATTACAAGTTGCTGATTTTCTATAATTTTGTTTTATTGGATTCATCTGAATTTATCTCTGCAGTCTCCTCCAGTTTCGGAATAATTATCGTTGCGGTTGTTCCTTCATCTAATTCACTTTCAATAGTGACACCATACTGTTCACCGTAAATAAGTTTGATTCGCTCATCGACATTACGCACACCGATTCCAGAGCCTCGTTTGCTGGAAACAACCCGGTTGTGCATGATGTATTCCACAACTTTTTCTGGCATACCAAGTCCGTTATCGCTTACGTCAATGTGAATAAGGTTATCTTTTTCATAAACAGAAATAGTGATTTCGCCATCATCGTACACACCTTCCATACCGTGATAAATAGCATTTTCAAGTAGAGGCTGGATAGAAAGTTTGGGGCAGAGATAATGAAGAAGTTTTTTGTCTGCCTGTACGGAAAATTCAAACTTGTCCTTAAAACGGATATTTTGAATAGCGAGGTAACTTGTTGCGTGTTCCAACTCTTTTTCCAGTGGGATAATGTCTTTTCCCTGGCTTAAAGAAATGCGGAAAAACTTCGCGAGGGAGGATACCATTTGCTCGGCACCTTTATATTCGCCACTCTGTATCATCCAGATGATAGAGTCCAGCGTATTATAGAGAAAATGCGGGTTAATCTGAGACTGCAAAAGTTTTTTCTCCATTTTTCGTTTTTCCCGTTCATTTCTACGGATTTCGCCCATTTGGTTTTGTAATTTTTCTGCCATAATATTAAAATGTGCACTTAATGTTTTCAGTTCACCAATTCCATTTTCTGCGGCTTTTACTTCATAATTGCCCTTTCCGAATTCCTGCATGGTATCGAGTAATTGGTAGACAGGATTTGTGAAGTCATGGAACAGCAAAATGTCAGTGAAAACAAGAATAATTCCAACGATAAGCAGAAGCAGCCAGATTACATAATAAATACCCATATTTTCTGTGTGAATATTAAACAGGGAACTGACAAGGACGATATTCCAGCCGGTATAACCAATCTGCTGACGTTCGATCAGCCACTTTGTACCATGTAGCTTTTTGATGCTGTAATTGGTGCTGTTTAGAGCAATTTTAGTAGTGTTTTCTTTATATAAACCAGAAGAAATTTCTTTTATAAACGGATGATAAAGAAAGTTCGATGTATTATCAAGCAGGTAGCAGTAAGAGTTTTGCGTATTCTTATAATGCTCTAAAATTGCATCGATGGAATCGGTATAGTACTGCATTAAAAGAACACCGGATTTCATTTTGCCGTGATTAATGTACTCTACATAGCGGCTTATCTGAAATACCTGTTTTACGTTGTCGGGATAAACAAGTTTTTTTGAGCCGTAACAAATAGTTTCGATATTATCTTTTGCCTGAGTAAACCAGCTTTCATTTTGCATGGAAGTACTGGTTAAATTGTTAGAGTGCCATAAGTTTTTGCCATCTGTATCATATAAAGCGAGTCCATAGATTGTTTCTGAATTGCTGGTGATTTCATTTGCCAAAATAGTTTTAAAGTTCTTGTCCTGAATATCATATTTTTTGATTGTGTTGTAGTAAATGTTATTCATAATAGAATTGATTGAATCTATTTCATTTTCAATATTTTGTGCAAGTACATTTTTCTGCCTGCTGGTTTCTTCTATCGTTTTACGGACAAGATAGGTAGAAATATAATGAGAAAACAGTATCATGCAGCTTAAAATACAGAAGACAATCGAGATGGACATTATTAAAGGAAAAAGAACACGAATGCTTAATTTTTTATTGTTCATAAATAAATCCTTTCGTTTGTCAGGGAAGGAAATTTCCCGTAAATTGTGACGTACATCTTGCAAAAAGCATTTTTTAAACATACTCTGGATGCCGGGAGAAGGTCCTTTTAGTTATTTTCCCCTCCAAGTTTTCGGTATTTTACCGGAGAGATACCACAGTGCTTTTTAAATACATAGCTAAAGTAATTTGGTTCGGGGTATCCGACCATTGTTCCGATGACATGGCTTTTGTAGTCGGTCATTTTCAGTAACATTTTCGCTTCTTCCATGCGGCGGCTGATGAGGTAATTTAAAAAAGTAGTTTCCGTTTCCTGCTTAAAAATTTTTGAAAAGTAGGAAGAACTCACATGAAGTTCCTTGCAAATGGACTCTACGGAAAGGTCAGGTTCACGGAAATGTTCCTCCACTAATTTCTTTGCATTTTCTGCTAAAATAACGTTATTATCTACCTGCTTTTTCTGAATCAATGTACGCATGAGCTGAAAATAATTAATAAGCCAGTTATCAAGTTCTTCCCCCGTATTTAAAGAAAGAATTTTCACAGCCATTTTTTTGGAACCGGCAAATTCTTTATCAGAGGTAATCTGATATTTTTTATAAAGACGGGCGAGGGAGAAGGAAATCTCTAATATGACGATCTGGTATTCATTTAAGTTGTAATGGGCTTCATGTAGATGTTCAAGCATATTTAAAACAGCAGTTTTCAGTTCTTCTTCAGAACAGTGAGTTATGATCTTCTCAATGGAATCTACTTCGGAATTCCAGTCATCGTCTTTTTGAAGCGGTGCATCCTTTTGGAGCGGAAGGATGTCATTATAGTAAGTATAGCTCTCATCTTGAATGACTACATTATAATCAAGTGCTTCTAGAGCCTGCTGATAGAGGACAGGAAGTGCCCTTAAACTGGTACCGCTGGAACTGATGCCGCAGGATATTTTCGTGTGAAAAATACGTTCGATAATGACGGAGGCCTCCTGTATAGTACGGGTAATCCGTTCAATATCGTGCTTTTTATTGCCACATAGCAAAAATACTTCTCTGTCAATCATACCGAAATGGTAGAGGTCCGTTATTTTTTCGAGAGATTCTTTAATCGTTTCCTTGATGGAAAGTTCGGAAAGAACATCATTTAAATCATTTTCACGAATCTTTACAGTAATGATGTGAAAAACTTCATAATCAAGATTCAGTTTTAAATTTTTCATTTGAAGAGTACAATAATCTTCGGTAAGAGTTTCTGTTAAAAGCTGTGTAAAAAACTGCTGCCGAAGAAGAGGAATACTTTCTGTGTAAATGTTCTCCAAGCGGGTGCGGTTCATTTTCTCGGCATATTCTTTTTCGAGTTCCTCATGCATTGTAGTGAGAAGTTTCTGCATTTCGTTGTAGTCGATTGGTTTCATGATGTATTGTGAAACTCCATAGCTGATAGCGGTTCTGGCATATTCAAAATCATCCCAACCGGAAAAAAGAATAATTTTCGTGTTTATGTAGTTCTCATGAATGGTTTTAGAAAGCTCTAAACCGTCCATAAATGGCATTTTAATATCACTGATTAAAAGGTCTGGGTGATATTCTTCAATGAGTTCTAAGGCCTCTTTCCCGTTTTGTGCCGTACCAACAACGGAGAAACCAAGGCTCTCCCAGTCGATGCCGTTTCATTCCATATAATATTTGCTGTTCATCATCGGCTAAAATAATAGTAAAGTTTATCAAGATTTTTTCCTCATTTTTCCTGTAGTTTATTTGTGGTTATTTATATGGTATTTGCTTTTAAGTTTGTTTTTTTATAGTTACGTTGTTGTTTATTTTGAAATTTATTTTTTATAGTTGTTTTTCTATTTATTGTGTTATTTATTTTTGACATAGTTCCTTTGGTATGGATTTTGCTACTTATTTTATTATTTTGTAGCCGTTTAGATTGTACCATAAATAAGAGCAAGTCGATTACATTTTATATCAATCAACTTGCCCTTACTTATTTGCCCTATAATGTTTTATAACTGTTCCGAAACATAGAATTTATTTGAAATGTAAGTTTGTAAATTTAATGAATCGGAATAGTTAGTGTTATATACTTTGCACAGTATCCTGTTGTTATATTGCAGATAGCTCTGTATTTTTAGATTAATCTTATACCTTGTGTAATATTCTGCGATTATTCTTCAGCTTTACCACTGATCTTAGCAACTACTTTTTTCATAAACTCATCATTAAGCTTATATTTAGTCTTAAATACAACGTAAGCAAGAATGATGCCGAGAGCTGGTACAATGCACATCAGCACACGGATGGAGTTCTGTGTTGCTAAAGACTGTACTGCATTTGGAACGTATCCAGTTAACTCTAATACGAATCCGATTGCTAAAGCTGTAAAAGCTGCGGTCAGTTTTACGATTAATGTCTGAAGGGAGAATACGACACCTTCATTTCTGACACCTAATACATATTCGCCATAATCAACAACGTCTGCAAGGAAAACGGTAGCACATCCAAGTTCAAGACCTGTACCAGTTTTAACGATAATTCCCGCAATTGCAGTTAAAGGAATATTAGAAGGACATACAAATCCTACAATGAGCAGTAAGATAAGGCCGATTGGTGGAAGCGTACAAGCCATTAAGAATGCCTTTTTTCTGGATAATAATTTTGTGACTTTAGGGAAGATTAATAATCCAACTACCTCTGCAACAGATGCACTGATCATGAAAGCAGATAACATTCCGGCATTATTGCAAACATAGCTGAAATAATATGTAGCAACACCCATGATAGCCTGAATTCCAATATTGTATAATAAAATTAAGAGGACAGCCCATCTTAACTGGTCATTCTTTTTGATTACAGTGAAAATATCTCTGAATTTCATTTTCTCTGCAGTTCCGGTAGCCTGCTGTTTCTTTGGCAGGTTGATAACGCAGACAGCCATTGTAAAAATAAAGGTTGCTGCGATAATTAATGCAAATCTGTGGTAACCAGTATAGTTGCCGCCAAGTCCTTTGATAATCTGAACACCGAAGCCGGCGATGATAAGAGACTGACCGATGCTGGCAAAAATTCTTGGTAAAACAGATACTTTTTCACGTTCTTCCGGGTCGGAAGTTAAGTTAGGAATAATAGACCAATACGGAATATCCATAATCGTATAAGTCATTCCCCATAAAACATAAACGACAGATGCAAATACACAAAGACTTACACCTGATAAATGAAAGTCTGTAAATACGGTAATGAATACAAAAGCGTTAATCAATGTACCGATAACAAGCCACGGAACGAATTTACCCCACCGGCTTCTCGTATTATCAACAATCATACCCATAAATAAATCGTTAAAAGCATCCCACAACTTTGCAACGAAGAACATACTTCCGATAAATGCGGGAGCAACTTTAATAATATCTGTAAAATAAATCATAGAAAAAGTTGCAATCATTCCATAGATTAAGTCTTTTCCTAATGCACCAAAGGCAAAGCAGTACTTCACACGATTTGGTATTTTTCCCTGGTATATAACACCACTGTTACTGTTGTTTTCCATTTTTCCTCTCCTCTTTTTTTATTTGCGTGTTTCTTAACTTGATTGGAGTTTAGCATTTTAGAAAAAAGAATGACATTTGATATTCTATTTAAAAAATATGAATTTCTATTTTGGAAGATTGGATTAGAAGTGGGATTATGGTAGACTAATTGAGAATCACAGGAAATATTCTGAGAAAGAAAATGAAAGAAAATAGGAGAATATAAGAGAAAAATAAAAAAAGGGGCAAATAAAAAATGAAAGAAGATATATATGAAAATAAATGGGATAAACTACTGAAAATCCATACAATGGGACGCGATGATTCCAATGCAGGACAATATTATTATCCCTATGAACCAACGCCATATTCTGTATTAGAAAGGCTGGCAAACACAGGAATCATAAGAAAAGGCAATACACTTCTTGATTACGGGTGTGGAAAAGGCCGTGTAGACTTTTTCCTTGCCTATCAGACCAGATGCAGGTCCATCGGCGTGGAATATGATGAGAGAATCTACAATAAAGCAATAGAAAACAAAGAAAAAGCCATTTCAGCAGGAAGAGTAGCATTTAAAGCGGAAAATGCCGAATACTTTTCTGTACCAAGAGAAGTAGATAGAATTTACTTCTTTAACCCATTTTCACTTGAAATTTTGCAAAAAGTGATACACAGGATACTAGAATCCTATTACGAAAAACCAAGAGAGATAAAACTACTGTTTTATTATCCGTCAGATGAATATATTTCTTATTTAATGACCGTAGATGAATTTATGTTTGAAGACGAAATAGATTGCAGAGATTTATTTCCGGGAAATGATATGAGAGAGCGGATTGTGATATTTGGATTATAAATACTTCAATCAGAAAATGATATTACTTATCTATTATATTCGGTAATGAAATTGCGGCGTTTTTAATATCATTTTCATATAATATTATTGCAATGAGTAAAATAATTGCTGGAATATATCTTTTATACGATTTTATAACATTAATCTTATATACATTGATTTTATTTTTGTAATCTTCTCTGCTATCTCTCTGGATATTACAAAATTCAAAATTACCACAAATTTTAATAATACGAGGCAGGATAAAAATGGAAAATAAACATATTCAAAATAATAGAAATGAAAATAATAAGGAAAATGATACAACAAAAAAGATAGGGAAAATACATATTCAAGAAAATGAATATATAAAAAATCGAAATAATTTTTACAATCAGGAAGATATTCAAGGAAATGTACACTATGACAGTACACATAAAGAAGGATATTCTCATAAGCATGAGGAATTGGTAAATCAGAAAAGTCATCAGTGAATCAGCACACTCATAAATCAGGAGAGTTGTCAGTGAATCAGCATACTCATAAATCAGGAGAGGCATCAGTGTGCCAGCATACCCATACCCATGTAGATGCAAACGGAAATGTTTACACTCATACACACACCCATTCGCCCCAAATCGTGAAAAACGAACTAAACCGAATTGCCCGGATTATAGGTCATATGAAGTCTATAAAAATTATGATTGAATCTGGAAGAGACTGCAGCGAAGTGTTAATTCAGCTCGCCGCTGTAGATACCGCAGTCAAGAGCCTTAGCCGGGTTATATTGAAAGAACATATGTCAACTTGTATTGTTGATGCGATAAAAACGGGGGATGATGAGGCGATTGAAGCATTGAATGATGCGATAGACAAGTTTATGAAGTAAATTCTGGAGTTCGTCTGCCTCGCCAGCTCGGTAATTCAAAATTCACCATTGACATTTGGAAAGAAAAGGATTATTATATGCAAACAAGTTCGTTAGTGAACTAATTGCCGAAAGGCAACCTAAGGAATATGAAAAAGATACATAACAGGAGGATAAAACTATGCGGGATTCGTTAATTAATACCTGTGGAATGAAGATGCGTAAGCTTCTTGATAAAAAGTCAGAGGTGTTTGCACAGAAATACGGAGTGAGAAATGTAGAACTGGAGATTCTTTTATTTTTATATCATTCACCATGTGGTGATACAGCAAAAGATATTGTGGAGGAGAAGAATTTATCCAAAGCACACATTTCAAAGTCTGTAGATAATTTACGGGCGAAAGGTTTTGTCGTTTTGACAGAGGATGAGAATGACCGCAGAAAGAGACACATTGAGTTAACTGAGAAGGCTGTGGAAGCAGCGAAAAATATGCTGGAGGTTCATAATGAATGTAAAGAGGTTGTCATGCGTTATGTGACGGATGAGGAGAAAAAACTTATGAACCAGATAATGCAGAAGATGCTTCGCAGTCTGGATGAGGAACTTCAAAAGTAACAGAATTACTTTACGGAAATATTTACAGATAGCATTTACAGGAAGTATTTTTAATGGCATCGACTGATAATGCCACTGGAAAATGACCGGGAGAAATTTTAGATAATTTTTGGAGTATTGATGAAGATGATGACCAAAGAGTTAGTCAGATTAGAAGAAAGGAATGCAGTATATGAAGTCAGTGGCAATAGAAAGGGAATTTGGCAGCGGAGGACGGGATATCGGAATTCGCATCGCGAAAGAGGCACAGATTCCTTACTATGATGGACAGTTGCTGATTGAGGCCGCGAAAGGATATGGCATAGAGATTGCAGCTCTTAAGGAGTTTGACGAGAATAAAGTAGGAAGTTTTCTCTATAATATCGCGATGATGGCAGGCTATAATCAGTATGAAAATATGGCGAAAATTAATGAGATTTTCTATGGAATGAAAGAGACAATCAAGAATCTTCATGCAGAAGGTCCGGCGGTTTTTATCGGAAGATGTTCTACAGAAATTTTGAAATCCTGCGAAGATGTTGTGACAGTTTTTGTTCGCTGTAGTGATAAGGAGAAGAGGGTACAGCGCATTTTTGATAAGGAAAATGTAGACACGATGCAGAAGGCACGTCGTTTAATGGACAGAAAGGATTGGGGCAGGGAAAAGTATTTTAAGTTCTGGACGAAAAAGGACTGGAAGGACGAGAAGAACTATGATCTGGTTCTTGATACAGCGAAGTTTTCTTTGGAGGAGTGCTCAGAGATTTTATTGAAGAGGATGAACGAGTAGGCATTGGAAAGTATAATAATAAACGATGCTGATTTTTGATGAACATAGTAGTCAGAGTAAAATTGTTTTGACAAAAAGTAGTTGGAGGACATAAAGAATGACAAAAATATTTAAAAATATGGCCCCATACTGGTATATGGTCGTTGCGATTGTGCTGTTGCTTATTGTGCAGGCGTTTGGCGATTTGTCGCTGCCGCAGTATACGTCAGATATCATTGATGTGGGAATTCAGAATAAAGGTGTGGAGCATATTCTTCCTGTGAAAATGACGGAGGATGAGTATGAGATTTCGCAGTTGTATATGACTTCGAAAGAGAAGAAAATATGGAAAGATACTTATGAGAAAAAAGGTGAGTATTACATTTGCAAGGCGGAAGATGAGGAGAAGCTGGATCAGTTAGATGATACATTTCTTACAGCGATTTTCTTAAATCATAACATGTCAAATGTAAAAGAATCGCAGTTTAAGAAGATGATTAAGAATTCGATTGCTTCGAATCCTGCGATGGCTCCGATGAAGGATAAAATAGATGATATGAGTGTCGATGAGATTGGAAAGATGCTCAACATGGAGTTTAAAAGCTTTCAGGAGGAAGATGATAACGGGAAAAAGGTTATTTACGTTGATGTGCGCCCAATGCTGTATCAGATGAAGCAGACAGGAATGATGAGTGCCAAAGATATCCAGAAGTCCAGAGAAGAAATCGAAAAGAAAATGAATGATATTGGAGAGAGTACTTTATTTTCTACAGGTGTTGCCTATGCGACAAAATGTGATAAAGCTGCAGGAGTAGATATCGATAAGATACAGACAGATTATCTCTGGAAAGAAGGCGGCCGTATGCTTGGAATTGCATTTATGATTCTGGTAGCGGCGATTGGAGTCGGTTTTCTTGCTTCTAAGGTAGGTGCGAGTATTGGCAGGGATTTGCGAGGAAAAATCTATAAAAAGGTTATGGGATTTTCAAATGCGGAAATGAACCGTTTTTCTACAGCATCTCTTATTACAAGAAGTACAAACGATATTCAGCAGATTCAGATGGTTACAGCAGTTATGCTGAGACTTCTTTTGTATGCACCGATTATCGGAATTGGTGGAATTATTAAAGTGTATCAGACCGGAGCAGGAATGGAATGGATTATTGCTCTTGCGGTTGTTGTGATTCTCGGATTTGTTATGCTGCTTGTTTCGATAGCGATGCCGAAGTTCAAAATTATGCAGACATTAGTAGATGGTCTTAACCTTGTTTCCAGAGAGATTTTAACAGGACTTTCTGTTATTCGTGCATTTGGCAGGAAGAGCGTTTTGATGAAGCGAATAAAAAGTTGACAGGTACGCAGCTTTTTACAAACCGTATTATGACGTTTATGATGCCGGGAATGATGTTTATCATGTACAGTGTTACCATTCTAATCACATGGGTTTCCGCACAAAAAATTGATGCGGGTACGTTACAGGTTGGTGCGATGACAGCGTTTATTACTTATGCAATGCAGATCGTTATGGCATTTCTTATGATGACAGCGATGTCTATTATGGTACCAAGAGCGGGTGTTGCAGCAGATCGTATTGATGAAGTTCTTAAGACAGAAGCTTCTGTTCAGAATGTGAAGAAGCCAGAAACGCTTAAGGAGCATAAAGGTGTTCTGGAATTCTCACATGTGGATTTCAAGTATCCGGGAGCAGAACATAACGTGCTTTCTGATATTGATTTTAAAGTGGAGCCAGGCAAGACAACGGCAATTATCGGAAGTACCGGCTGTGGAAAGTCTACGCTGGTTAATCTGATTCCAAGATTTTATGATGTGACAGGTGGACAGATTACATTAGATGGCAAAGATATTCGCCGGATTTCTATGGAAGAACTCCGAGAGGAAATCGGATTTGTGCCACAGAAAGGTGTTCTTTTCTCAGGAACAATCGCTTCTAACCTGCGATTTGGAAAAGCAGATGCGACAGATGAGGATATAAAAGAAGCAGCAGAAATTGCCCAGGCGACAGAATTTATTGAGACGAAAAAAGAAAAATACGACAGTCCGATTGCCCAGGGCGGAAGTAATGTATCTGGTGGACAGAAACAGCGTCTTGCGATTGCAAGAGCGATTGCGAAAAAGGCAAAAGTACTTGTATTTGACGATAGCTTTTCCGCACTTGATATGAAGACAGATGCAGCACTTCGTAAGGAATTAAATGAAAAGGTGCAGGATGCATCTATCGTAATTGTAGCGCAGAGAGTCAGCACGATTTTACATGCAGATCAGATTCTTGTTTTGGATGATGGAAAGATTGTTGGAAAAGGAACACATGAAGAACTGCTGAAAAACTGTGAGGTATATCTTCAGATTGCTAAGTCACAGCTTTCTGAAAAGGAGCTTGGACTTGAGAAATTAGGTTTGGCAGAAGAAAAAGCAGAGAAGGAAACAAATAAGAAAGAAATCCTTTCTACAAAAATTGATGAGAAAGAAAATAACAAATTAAAGGAAAAGTCTGATGACAAGAAGTTAAAACATAAGAAAGGAGGTAAGTAAAATGGCTGAAAATAAAGCAGGAACATCAAACAGAGGCCCAATGGGGGGTCGTGGCCCGATGGGTGGCGGAAGAAGAATGATGCAAGGTGGAGAGAAGGCAAAGAACTTCAGTGGTTCTTTTAAGAAACTCATTCGCTATATTGGAAATTATAAATTTGCGATTCTTGCGGTAATGATTTTTGCGGCAATATCTACAGTATTTTCAGTAGCTGGACCAAAGGTTATGGGAAAGGCAACTACTGCGCTGGCCGAAGGCCTGATGAAAAAGATTGCCGGAACAGGCGGGATTGATTTTACCCGTATCGGAAAGATCCTTTTGCTTACTTTAGGATTGTATCTGACAAGTACAGTGTTTAACTTTTTACAGGGATGGATTATGACAGGCGTAACACAGAAAATATGTTACCGCCTTCGAAAAGAAATCTCGGAGAAAATTAACCGTATGCCGATGAAGTACTTTGAAAGTCGTACTTATGGTGAAGTTCTTTCAAGAATCACCAACGATGTAGATACATTAGGTCAGGGATTAAACCAGAGTGTAACGCAGGTTATTACTTCAACAGCAACGCTTATTGGTGTCGTTGTAATGATGCTCACCATTTCACCGTTAATGACATTAATTGCATTTATCATTTTACCGGTATCGGCAATCTTAATGTCTACAGTCGTAAAGTTTTCTCAGAAATATTTCCGCACACAGCAGGAATATCTTGGACATATTAATGGACAGGTAGAAGAAAGTTATGGTGGTCATCTGGTCATTAAAGCATTTAACAAAGAAAAAGATATGGTAAAAACATTTGATGAAACCAATGGAGTCTTATATGAATCCGCATGGAAATCTCAGTTTTTGTCAGGTTTAATGCAGCCAATCATGGCATTT
>ENA-OPCM01001307-OPCM01001307.1-human-gut-metagenome-genome-assembly--contig:-NODE-1307-length-16792-cov-2.371572_pt1 | contig 16792 bp, 13 predicted proteins | sample MGYA00241252_ERZ501484 | MGnify/ENA primary metagenome ERZ501484 (study PRJEB25962, sample SAMEA2042583) | human gut metagenome | biome: human gut; feature: human-associated habitat; material: faeces...
TATGGTGGGTAATAATTCGGCATCTGTTGTGGCCGATGCTTATTTGAAAGGATGCCAGACAGAAAAGATCGATCTGTTGTATGAGGCTGTTCTGCACGGAGCGAATCATGTGCACCCCCAAGTTCCTTCGACGGGAAGATTGGGATATGAATATTACAATCAAAAAGGATATGTACCTTATAATGTAGGTATTAACGAGAATGTGGCGCGCACGTTGGAGTATGCCTATGATGATTGGTGTATTATGAGACTGGCGCAACAATTGAACCGGCCGCAGGAAGAAATCGATCTTTATCGGGAAAGGAGTAAAAACTATCGGTTCGTTTTCGATAAAGAGAACAATCTGATGCGCGGGAAAAACGAAGATGGTACATTCCAGTTTCCTTTCAGTCCGTATAAATGGGGTGATGCTTTTACCGAAGGCAACAGTTGGCATTATACATGGAGTGTGTTTCATGATGTGCAGGGACTTATCGATCTGATGGGAGGGAAGGAGACCTTTGTCTCCATGTTGGATTCTGTTTTTGTGGTTCCTCCTATTTATGACGATAGCTATTACGGGCAGTGCATTCATGAAATAAAGGAAATGCAGATTATGAATATGGGCAATTATGCACATGGCAACCAGCCTATCCAACATATGATTTATCTTTATAATTATGCCGGGCAGCCTTGGAAAGCGCAATATTGGTTAAGGGAAGTGATGGATAAGCTGTATACTCCTTATCCTGACGGCTATTGTGGAGATGAAGATAATGGTCAGACTTCTGCATGGTATATATTTTCTGCGTTGGGCTTTTATCCGGTATGTCCGGGCTCAGGGGAGTATGTGATGGGAGCTCCGCTCTTTAAAAAGGCGATTCTTACGTTGGAAAATGGAAAGCAGATCATTTTGAATGCTCCTGACAACACGAACGAAAATAGATATATACGTTCTCTGAAAATGAACGGGAAAGAGTATAACCATAATTGGTTGAAACACGAGGAATTGATGGACGGCGCTGTTCTTGATTTCGATATGAGTCATACGCCTAATACAGAGCGCGGAATAAACGATGAAGATTTCCCGTATTCTTTGACTAACGAGGATAAGTAAGAATCAAATAAATCCCATGTACATTCGAGGTGTTCCGGTTCGAATAAACCGGAGGTGACCATGTTTTGACCTCATGAAAACTACTTTTTACTGCTTGATGAAAAGTAAAATCGGTGGAGGTGATCTTGATGACGTGGTATAAAAAGTCTGAAAATTTAAGAGGTGAGTCGCATGATGAAGAGAGTTCTTATCTATGGAGTGCTGTTTTGGGTATTGGGTTGCTATAAGGCAGCCGGTCAAGAGGCGATAGGGCTTTATGACCTGCATTATACTTTGGAAACCGACTTGTCGACACCAAAGGGACGCAATGTCGCTTGGGACGATGTACATGTCGTTTCGGCTTTGCAAGGAATCGTCAATCGGGATGCTCCGCAATTATATGTCTTTTTTGTGGATAGGGATCAATTGGATATTGATAAATATTGGTTGAATAAGTATCGTAGGAAAGGGCAGTGGTTGTATCGAAAGGAAACGGTGACGTATAATACCATTGAAGACTTGGTGTCGGCTTACGCCGGATACATAAAGGGGGTGGTACTTTATGATGAGAGAGTTCCGTCCACAAGCAATGTCGCTTCTGCCGTTGCGGGTGCGGAAGACCTTTTGCCGATCCGTTATGATCTTGATTCCGAGAGTTTGTATAGCCGCTTAGTTTTGGGTGGTCCCCGATTGAAAGTAAAGCGTAGATTGATCAATGAAGATGGAAGTGTTATGTTTACGGGATCGGGGGTGATTCCGGGGACGAATCGAAACAGCACAGGCTCTATAAAAAACGATCCGTACATTTGGTATATAGAGAATTATATGAAAACCGGCAAGTGTAACACGGAATATGCCGCTTATTATCTGGATCAATATTGGAAACAAAATCCCGGTGCTACGGTACGGAATCATCATACGCTTTCTAATCATGATTTTTTCATTAGCAAGCGAGCTTTCTTTTTCGATTTATCACCGTGGGGAGACGAACCGGCAACAGACGAACCGACTCAAAAGGTAGGGACTGATTTGGCTACCCTTAAAGAAATGCTATTGTTGGCATACCAACAGAATAAAGGTGAAAAGTACTGCTATATAGGAGGGTTCCCCTCATGGGCATTTAAATACACGAAGCATGCCGGCGGTATCCACGACGATGTTCCTACGGAGTGGGAGTTTTTACGTCTTATCAGCGCTTACAACGCTTTTAAAGATGCCGATGCAATTGCAATCGGAGCGTTGGCGAATGCCTCTTTTTGGCAGCATTTCCCTTTGGAGGAACGGTATTCGCAACCGTGGGTTACTCATGAAGAGTTGAAGCAAAGAGGATTGTTGACCGAAGACGGTAAAGTCGACGTGAAAGGAAGGAACTTTCTGATATTTTATGTGGGGGATTATGTAAATCCGGAAAAACGAAACGAACCTTCTTGCAAAAACGAAGTGGTTCAAAACTTGCAAAAACGAAGCGTTCAAAAATCGACAAGCGCACAGTACAAAAAAGCACCGAAAAAAACATATTTCTTCGGTGCTTTTTTATTGCTCGTCTTTTGGCTATCTCACCAAAAATCACTAACTTTAAACAATAAAGAATATATCATATTTGGTTTTTAACGCTGTTTTAATATCATTAAAACGACGTTATATTATACCGCCGGAATCGTGGGCGTGGCACGCTTATATAGCATTATATCCGTATACGTGGCGTTGTAGTTTATGTGTGCGTTGAATTCAGATTTCACACAGTCCTCGAAGGGGTTGCCCACGCTCTTGTTTCTGCCTATCCACTCGCATAGTTCGAGTATGGAGGATTTATTGGAGGTAAAATAGATGAAGGAATGACCGGTAAGAACCGTCAGCACGTCAAGGTAGTCGGAGAGCTTCCAGTACATCGTATAGGTCCCCACCTCGGTGGAGAGATAGGGCGGGTCGACCAGAAACACCGCACCGGGCGTATCCTTGTACTCATTGAACACCTCCCGATAATCCCGAGAGGTGATTACAAGCCCTTCCAAATAATCGGAGCAGTCCGGATAATCGTTTTTGCGGATATTGTTATAGAGGGTGTCCTTACGCATTTCGGCAACGCTCAGCTTGTACTTCATCGAAAACATAATCGAGGCAGAGAGCGTGATGAAATCGACATATCCGTTTTCGCGCTCCTCCCGCTGAATGCGGTCGAATATGCGCTCCCGAATGTCTCCGGTGATCGCCTTGTGCCGAGGAACGGTATTGCCTACAATTTCCCGAATATCGGCGATCAATCGATTGGTGCGCAGTATGTTTTCAAGCCGCTTTCGGTAGTTGTCGAAGTCATTGTACACCACGGTGGCATTCGGCTTGCACCGCTTGGCGATGTGGGAGAGCAGGCCGGAACCTCCGAACAGGTCGACGAATGTGACATCGTCGGGAAACTGTTTCAGAACTTTTATAAACTCGCGCGCGAACATGCGCTTCTGCCCTACGAACGGGAGCGGGGCTGATAGATACAGTTTGTTTTTCATACGTTTAACTCAAATTTGATATTATCGTTCCCGGCGAGCAAGTCCCGGGTACGGTCGATGTTGTTGTCATAGATGTGCACATTACCGAGGTTGAGGGTAATCGATTGCAGGGGCAAATCGATTTGCCGGGCCATCAGGTAGAGGTGATAGATGTCGGAGGGCAACCCGAGGTTGGCGTCGGAACTGCGCTGGTAGGCTGACAGCACCAGCTCGCCGCCGTCGATTTGAAATTGCACGAGGCTGAGGCACGGGGCTTGATTGGTCTCTGCGCCGGTGGATCCGAGGAACAGCACATAGTTTTTGCTGCTGCGCTTCTCCCGGTTGATTCTGTCGATGAGTGGCGGCAGCTTCTCGAAGTAGGTGGGGTAACTGTTCACCAGCGTATGGCCGCAGTAATCCCACCAACTGATACCCGCCTCCCGGTATTTCTCCACACTACGCTCACCGTTCATAAAGAGCCGCAGTTCGTCCCTGAGTTTGCGCCGGGCGATATTATGCCCCTCGAAGATGTCGAGCAGGTCGGACGGAGTCAGCGAGAGCGACTCGTTAAGCAGGTAGCGGCTCGTGCCTTTCCTGCCGGTTTGCGTCTTTCCGGAGGCGAGAATCTTGTCCAGTAACCGATAATATTTGTTCATGGCGTGTCATTTTTTGTCGGCAAAGGTATCGTGCACATGTGCTTGTTCTATTCCGGGGCGATCTCATTCCTCTGCAAGAAGATTGCAGTCCGCTTTGAATCGTCGGATAAGGTCATATACTGTGCGCTCGCATACGCCGTATTTCTCGGCCAGCGCAGCCACAATATAGGTGATTTTCTCGCCATCGGCCAGTAGCCGGTTGTAGTCGTTGAACAAGTCGATATATCGGATATCATCAAGACGAATGCCCGCATCGCAACAGAATTTCAATAGTTCCCGGTTTAATTTCAGTATCTCAATTACTTTCATTCTCCAAAAAAATAGTACATTTGCAATATCTCACTTACATACACATACAAAACAGCCACAAGTGTAGTCTGGGTATTTGCCCCCGGCTACGCACTTGTGGCGTGTATGTGTTAATATGTAGGTGAGATGACTATTGACAGGCCGGGGGCTTTCTTTTTTATCCCCGTCCTCTTGGTTTTTTAGCAGATCCTTTACATACCTGTGTTCTGTTTCTCGTTAAACTTCTGTTCCAATTCTCTCGCCTCCGTTTCGGGGAGTTCCCCCCAATCCGTCAGGTCGGTTCCGTCCGGAGCGGAAACCCGGTCAGTAACGGAAAGGGAGCCTTCTTTTCGGGACACCAACAGATATCCCTCTTTCGCTTTTTTCGTTTGCATGTATCTCTCTATTTACTTTACCCTACGATTATCCAGTTTTTATCCGTGGCGATCTGCCGTTCTTCCTCCGTCAGTTCCTCCGCGCCGGGATTCCCTGTGATGTCGATTTGGCGAGTCGTCCCTCCCGAGAAGTCAGGCAGTAGCTCGAACAGTTCCACCAGTCCTTTTCGCTCGAATCGGCAATATTTGATATTGATATGATTCGCATCGCCTTTTTGGTCGAACGGGCTGTCCGGGTGAAACACCAGCCGGCTTATCGGTACCCTGCTGCGGGTATCCGTGCCGGGAAAGCTGACCCTACGCATCTTCGCATACGGGAAATTCACCTCTGTCTGGCGTAACGAATAACAATATGAGAATATATCCCAGCAGTCCACATTCTCCACATTCTTGCCCAAGTCTCCCGGGAAGTTCTCCACTTCTTCCAACAGGGTACAGCTATTGGCGAATCGGATTATGTTTTTACAATTTGCCAGACTGTCGCCTGCGTAAAACTCTATACGCCGGATATTCGAATTCGAAATAAAATCGGTCATTTGAGTACATCTGTCGTACATTTTCGGCATGCGCAACACTTCCAAGAACTTCGTGTTGTTCGCTATGCTGCTGATACCGGTACGGTTCGGATTCGAATTGTAATTCGTACTACTCAACTCGCAAGTGCTGAAATCCAACACTTCCCGGTCGATTCTCGAATTGCCCAGATACGAGACATTGGCAAAATACCGACAATGTTCAATCCGAAACGGGAAATCGAAATACGAAGCCGGGACAGGGCTTCCGATCAGATATTCCACTCTCGCCTTCTCGTTGTACCTCACCTTTTTGACCGAGTAAATCAAGCCGAAACTTACCGGCTTCCACACTTCGTCGCCCTTCACCCGCACATATTCGAGCAGCGGATGGATATATTCCTCCGATACGGTCACTTGGAATTTCAGACCTTCCCCTATGCAAAGTGCGACGATCCCGTTTCGCCCGTCGATGTCCAATGTATTGTAGCTGTTGTTCCCGTATCGGGAAAATGTGAGTCCGCCATATATATCGGAAGTGGTATCGGCATCTATATCCACCAGCCAGAATTCACGGCCCCGGCTGTCCGGACGACCTGTTCCCCGAGCGAACTTGTGGTGCGAGGCTCTTGCATACCGGTTTAAAATATCTTCGCTCTCGCCGTCGCCCCAGTCCACTTTTCCCTCCACATAGGTTTGGGAAAAACAGATATCGTAATCTCCTTCGTCAAAGCTGTAACAGACGGCCCAGATATGTCCTGCCGGGCAAGATTCCAAATCCGGCCACAAAGGGTCGGGGTGATACGCCGGCATCCGCTCTATGCGCACCTCCACCGGCACGCTGACCGTCTCTTTCACCGCGACAGCCTCCGGCACGACGATTTGCTCTTTTACCGCAACGGCATCCGGTACAATTATCCGCTCTTTCACCATCACGTAATCGCACTTCTCCATACCTCATACGATTTTAATGTTCGTCTCGTCCTCACCACCATACTCCCAGACTCCGCTCGCGAAATCGGAGTCGGTACGGCAATAATGCCTTTCTACGGTAAGGATTCCCTTGCGGAAAGTGTTCGGCTCGAATACGGCTATCAGCTCGCCGTCTCGAAGGACACAATTCACCCGCTTGTCACCCTCCTGCGAGACTTCGCACGTCCGGCCGTATTGGTCCCGATAGATGAAGCGGAATTTCAGTCCCTCTATATCGATGGGGGAACCATTCATATCTGAAAACTCCAAACCGGCCTTAATACCTTCCCATGAGTATTTCTCTTCGTACTTTTTGTCACTCATCGCTGCCATCGGATAATGCGTTGAACATTTTTTCCACAAGGCCCTTTGTCTCCTCGACCGTGGAGGTCATGGAATAGACATTCATGTTAAAGCTGCCTTGCCCGACAGTGACATGGCCTTTTTCCACTCCATTCTCCACAATTCGGTAATTGACCGCTTGCAGGTTATCTACCGTTTCCTGTCCGTCGAATTGACGGCTGATGTTCTCGCTGATTTTTACTAACTCAATCATAATGTTTTGTATTTATGGTTAACTGATAATCCCGCTGTCGGGAATGTCGAATGTCACGTTTTTGGATAGGGAGTCGAGTTGTACGCCGGCCTCTCCCGACGAGGAGACCCCATACACGGAACAGGTCAGGTAATAGGTATGGGTTCCCGGTGGAAGGTCCGGATGTGTCGTCCCCAAAGGGATATTCAAAATGAGAATCCCGGTTCCCTTGTATTCGTAATCATATATCGCGAGGAATCCGGACCCCGAAATGCGGAAGGTGTATTTCTCACCCACCGGAGGATTTCCGTTCGGAAAACTGATACGCACCTGAAAGTAACTCGAAAGAAAAGTGAAATCCACGATTTTAATCGGGGTATATGTGCTGTTTATCTCGGCTGTCATGGCTATCGATGTGGGTATGGGGAAATAATCCGCCACGGTGATCTGTTTGTCGACCCCTGTCCAGTATTCGAACGACTTCTTATTGATAAGGAACAATGTCACCTTCAAATTTGCCCCTACCGAATCCTCCCCCGGAAATGTGTCGCTCTGTCCGACAGGAAGTATCGGCGGAGTAGTACCGTCACTGAAAAATTTTACCTTGAAAGCGGAGTACCACACATTGCCCACCCGCAAGGTGGTTACGGTATTTGTCGAGGTATTTGTCAGCAATCGAGCAAAACTGCTTCCATTTCCATCGGTTACCAAAATAGCCGGGTAATAATCGCCGATACTCTTGTCGGAGGCCAGCGACAGCCACGATTCGACGGGTACACCGGTAGGATTCACCGAAGTATCGTAATAGTTAATATCGACAAAAAGATACGGCACGTCCGCACTGATTTCGTCAATTTTACTTCCGGTAAGATTAGGTTCCGCATTGTGGTCGTAGCCGTCGAAATCGCTCAGGCGGCAAAAATCCGTCCCCGAGTGAGGATAGGCGACATAATCGAAAGAGGTATCATGGATAGCGACGATATTCGTGCCGTGCGGTATCGTAGCTTTCAAGCCATAGCGTATGCCTTGATTCTTATCCGTTTCGCTTCCTTCCCATTGATTGATGTATGTAGTGACCCCGCCGGATTGCTGGGGATAGTTTTCGGAAAGCGGTGCAGCCTGCGGATAGCGCACCGGTTTATGCCGGCTCCACTTGTTGATACGTCCCGGACGGCCACCCTGCAACAGGGGTCGTTCGAGGGCAACGATGTCGGCCACGTCCCATACCCCGTTCTTCGGATAAATTCCAAGTAGGTTATAGGGGTCGGTTATCGCTACCGGAGCTGCTATCTTGTTTTTATCGATGGCCATAGGCTCACTTTCCTCCTTTCCCTTTTAATTCGGACAATTCTTTTTTCAATCGTTCTATATCTCCCATAAGGGCTTTAACCAGACGGGCGGTCTCCTGCGTTGCCCCGGCGATGGTGTTGATATAGTCGGGCGACAGGTAGTTCAGAGCCCCGTAACCGTCCTCCGTTTCGTAGGCCATCGATGGCAATACCTCTTTCACCTTTTGATAGATCAGCCCCGTATGGGCTTCCCCGTCCACGCCGCCCTTGTTACGCTTCCGTGCTTTTTCGGTGTATAGAAAATCGCATACCCTGCCCATCGCCAAGAGCCTGTCGGTATAACTTCGGGTGTAATCGAAATCTCGCTTCAAACGTTTGTCCGAAGTCGTTAGAGCGGTGACCGAGCCTTGTGCCGAGATATTGCCTTGCGACGATATATCCCCTCCGGCCGTGATGTTACCGTCCGACGTGACACTCTCCTTTGACCTTATGTTATTTGTCGCCACAATCCTTCCGGCGGAAATGGATACAGACTTACTACCGGTCGAAAGGTTTATACTCGTAGCCCTGATTACATTCGCTCCATCGATGTCTCCATCCATCGTTATATCCCGAACTCCCGACAGACTTCCGGACACATCGTTCGTTCCGTCAAATGGATTTCCCCAAAACAGGCGATAGTTCTTGAGCCTGTCAGCTGCGATGGAATCGTTATCCGTCAAGGCGACAGACGGGGTAACCACGGTCAGCTTGCTTACACCGACTGTCGGCATGGGAGACAACGATATGCTCTCCACACAGTTCTCGCAAGTCCCGTTCAATGCCCCGTATGTGTTATAGACGAATATGGAGCAGGTCTGGTAATCCGTCTTGGCCGAAACCCAAAAACACACGTGTCCCCCGTACAAGAACACCTTCACGTCACCCAAATCGTCACCGAAATGCGTACCGGCCGTAGCCGTAAACTCGACATCGTTCGGGGCATAATTGTACGCCTGTACGATCGTATTGATAATTCGTCGGCTATAATATCCATTTCCAATCAAATGCAACGTCAACATAGCCGCCTCGGCCTCCTCGACTTTCGTGCGAATCAGCCACCCGTTTCCGGTGGCTGTCTCATACATGCCGCCCCTTTTATACAGGAAAGCCCCGTTGTCAAGCCCGTTCAACTTTTTCGCATTGTCCGATTCGACCGCACGTCCGACTGTCAGCCCCGTATATGTACCGCTCACGTTGTTTATCTCCGAGAGCGAATAAGTAGGCTTGTTCGGCTGCCGCACCCAATCGTACAGGGTGATGCCTTTGGTGACAACGATACCGAGGGCTGTCTTGCTGACGGCCGTCACCACATTGCCTGTACCTATCGTAGATGCACCGGCATTGGCGAGCTTCCAAATCTCGTTGATGGTGTAGGCGTTGAAAGTATCCGTCATCGTGGTGTTGTCGAACGCCCCGCCCAGATCGTCGAACCCATGAACGAGCTTGATGAGCCCTCCTCCGCCACCGCCGCCCCCTTCGAGGCTGCCGAGACCGAGAGCCGAGAGGCTGCCGGTGGTATAGAGGCTTATCGGTTCCCCGTTCTTCGAGTCGTACACTTTAACGGCCTTGTTGGCGGCGTCCCATACCAGCGTCGCCCCGCCGATGGTGACGCTATGGTTGACATCGATGTCGGTCATGGGCACGAGGGGCGTGACATCGAGCAGTTTCCCGCTCTCCGAATCTTCATTAAGTTGAAAGATGTTGAGATAGGCGTCGATGAGTTTGTCGCCGAAATAGAATGCCCCGAGGTTGGTGTCGATTTTCCCCTTTTTGTCCCACCGGATATTGCCGGCGGCCAGATAGCCCGTGCCGTCCATGCGGATCAGGGCCGTGGCCTCGGTTCCGGCATGGCCCTCCTTTTCGACGTATTTCCCGGATTCCTCGTCGTAGGTAAAGCGATCCACGGGCTCTCCGCCCGCCCAGTAGGAGATACTGCCGGCTCCCCGGTCGAGACCGCTCACCCCGCTCATGACGACATACTCGCCTTCGGGAGTGCGGTAGCCGAGCTGCACGAGGCTCGTGGCGATGACACCCCCGTCGATGGCGGTGTCGTTACGAAAGGCTTCTTTGAGGTATTCGCGCTCTTCAAGCGCCTTGTCGAGGTCGTCGTAGTGCTCGGTAATGAATTTGCCCTTGATTCGTAGCACCTTATTCACCGAGTCGTAGACCAGATAGGTGTTTTGGTCGGGGACACCGACGGCAAAGTCGCCGAGGACTTTGAGGAAAGCCCGGGCGGTGGTCTTGTCGAATCCCTGACTGATGACCTCCTTGCCCTGCAAGGTGTAGGAGCCGATACCCTGCAACAGCTTGATACTGGGGGCGTCGATGGCGACGGAGGAGATGATGACGGCGTTCTGTCGCCCGGGCTCCTCGCTGCCGCCCACCACCGGGTCGTACCCCAGCTGGATAAGGGCGTCCCCGGCTACGGGGATATCCGAGCCGGTATCGGCATCCGTCTTGGAGAGGTCGACGTAGTTGTCGCCGACCCCGACCACCTTGCGCCAGTAGTAGCGGGGCTTCAAGGTCTCCGTCCGGTCGACCGCCCGGCAGATGGCCATATCCCCCACGATGAAGTCGTTTTCCGAATCGATTTCGCCATCGTCCGCATAACAGCGGTAATGCGTTTCGAACTCCTCTACCCGGAAAAGGTGGGCGAAGGAGGCGGAGCTGACGATATACTCCCCGGCGATATGGGTGACCCGGTTGACCTGCGTCTCCTGTATCGTCGCTTTCTTGCGGATAAAGATGTGATCCGCCTCGATATAGGTGTTGCCCTGTTCATCGGTTCTGAACGTTCCGCCGCTTACGAGCGAGGAGTAAACTCCGATGTCCAGCCCTTTCGCGAAGGTGATTTTCTCCTGCGCCGTGTCGGGGTGCAGGCGGCTGAGCGCCTCTTTGAGGGTACGCCGCGCGCTGAACACGTTGTTGTCGGTGGGCAGGGTGTTGTCCCAGCTCCGTATGAGGTCGGGGAAAGAGCCCGACGTGGCCTCCCGCACATAGTTCTCGACGGCGGTGATGTTGTCGTTGATGGTCGTCATCGCGCCGGTGCTCGTGGCGTCGCTGATTTCGAGGTCGACCTGCGAAGGGAGGTTGACCTTGCGGGTAATCTTGGTGATTCGGCTGCTGCGATAGCCCGTCTCCGGAAAATATTTGGCACTTTCGAGCCTCACCCGTCTCCCCACATAGAGGTCGATGGCGTGCTCTTCGATATATACATGGTCGGTCGGCGCCTTGTAACGGCTCACGTCGACGGCGTTCTCCTCGTTGTATTTGTCGACCGCCTCCTTGAATTCCTGCTCGGCCAGCGGATAGTATTCGTCCGGCATGCGGATATTCCAAAGGATATACTTGTCGCCTGCTTGGGGCGATAAGGTGTCGTTGGGAAGCTGCGTGTCGTCGTCATAGGGCCAGATGGTGATGATCTCGAACTCCCGGGTCTCACTGTCGTAGTTGACCTCGAAGTAATAGGTGTCGTCGGCTTCTTCTCCGAGCCCGGCCAGTTCCGAACCTTCCTGAAAGGATACCCGTTTGACTTGCCGGGCCAGTTCGTAATCGTTCGGGTCGAAATCGAGGCTTTCGTCCTTGAAATACCAGATTGTAAAGGGGTTGCCCTCCTCGTCCTTCGTCTCTTCCTTCCGCACCGAGCTCACCGTGCCGATACGCTTGGGGTAAATGCCGGCGAAAGCCTCGGCTTCGTAGTGATGCCATACGCCGTACTTGTCGACGTTCACATCGACGTGTTTCACGCCGCCGGGCAGTTGCAGCCGGGTGTGGCCGTATTTCTCCGGGTCGATGTTGCGGCTGCTGCCTATCGGGTAGAGCCGGGTGTAGAACTTGGCGTTGTCGGCCATGTCGCCGCTCAGCGAGAGCAGCCCCTTGCCGTAGGCCAGCGTCACCTCCTCGCCCTGCTCGCAGCGGCAGATATTGACGGTCTGCCCCTCGACCCACCATTCGGAGCGGTGTCCGACCTTCTCGGCCACCTCTTTGAGCGCCTCGTCGCAATATTTTCCGAAATAGTCGATGACGATGTTGTCGGCGCCCTCCACCGTGCCCACCTTCCAGTCTCCGGTACCCATGCCGTTGTTTATACTTTTCACGATCAGGGCGACATGGTCCCTCGGCGGGGCGGTCAGGGTGAAGACCGGCTCGTCGTCCCCGTCCGTGTCGTTGATGACAAGGAAGCGCTTCACCAGACTCTCGATGCCGTAGAGCTTGATATCGTACTTCCATTCTACCGTCGACACTTGCTCGGGGTGATACCGTTCCATGAGCCAGTACTTCCTGCCCATGAACTCGGCATAGTCGTTGACTTCGAGCGCCACGTGTTCGTAGAGCGTGAACGACAGGCTGAGCGCGTTGTCGCCCTGCAACTCCATCTCCTGCGTCGAGTTGTCATCGCAGGGAACCTGTGTTTTCGCCATGCCGTCGCTGCCGTATATCGTGATCATCTTACTCTTGTTTTAAGGTCGTTTAAATGCTGTTTTAACACCGTTCTATCGTCATTCAATTGTCGTTCAAATCGCCGGGTTCGGCTCCCGAAAAGTGACGTAGAAGCGGCTCGCCTGCTTGCCCTCCCGCCAGAGGTAGGTGAGCGGCTCGTAATCGCTCCCCTCCTTGTAGAACACACGAAGGGTCATGTCGAGGTCGGGAAATTCGATGTCGAGCCACCCGTCGTCGCCCTGCTTCAACAGGGTGATGAAGGCCTTGTATTGAGCCAGCCATTTCTCCCGGGTGTCGGCATAGAGGGCGAAACAGAGCTTCACGTCCCGGGCCTGATTCTTCACGTCGAGCGCGGCCGAGTACTTCTCGCCGTTCTCCTCGCGTATCTCCACGGCCACATGGGTTTTCGTTTTGGCTGGCGACAGGATTGCCTTCAAGTTGTTGCGGTCGCCCCGCCTTTTCTCGGCCAGAAACACGCCGTACTCCGTCCAGATGTCCGTACCGTTGATGAGCGCTTTCCCGCCCAATATCGCATCCATTGCCATATCTCGTTGATTTTAACAGGTTGTCGTCATTTCATCTTCAAGCCGTCGCGTACAATTTTTTTTATTTCGTCCTTAATCTCGCCCAAATGCTTGGCGCTGGCGCCGGTGTTCTCCTCGATACGCCGCAGGTGGTCCACGGCTGCGCCCATCTGCTCGCTCACGTCCTGCATTCGCTCGTCGATGCTGGCCCAGTGCATCTGGCCGGAGACAAAGAGCCCTTCGAGCTTAGTGCCCTGTTCTTGGCTCATGGCGGCGAACCCGCCCGGTTTCCCGCTCTGTGTCGTTCCGCCGTTGTCCCCGGTATAGCCGGTGGAGGCGGCGACACTGTCCCGTATTTCGAGACCCCGGTCGACCATCTCCTTCCACATCTTGTTGAGAAGTTCGAGTTCGTCGTCGGTCAATTCTCCATTGGACATGGCTTTGCCGAATTCGGCATACCATTCCTCCATCTGCGGTTTGAGCAGTTCGTCCAGCTTGGTCTTCAACAGGGCGCGCATCAGATACTCGCTCATGTCGTCGGAAAAATCCTCCCAGTCCGACGACATGTCCATCAGCATGTCGGTAAAGCTGTCGTACACGCTGTCGAAGGAGACCTGCGTGATACTCTCGTAATAGGCCTGTTCCAACTCCTTCCGCTGTTCGGCGAAAGCGATATAGTCGTCCATATACCGGGCGGCATCCTTGTAGCCCGCATCGGCATAGTCCTTGATTTTCGCATAAAGGTCGGGCGCTTCCCGGGCGACCTTCGCCATCTCCTCGCTCGACAGGTTCCAGAAATCGGCGGCCTCGCCGATCGTCCTTCCGACCACCTCGCTGATACGCTGCCAGTCGTTACCGCTCATGGCATCGTCTATTTTTTTGTTGGAGGACTTTTTGCCGCCTATGCCCCAAAGCCCGTTGCTGTAAGCGGAGGAGCTCCGCTGCATTTGTTCCCGCGTATGGGCTTCCGCCTCGTCCAGACGCTCCATCTGCTTTTCATAGAGCTCCGTGGCTTGTTGGCCGGAGGAGCCCTTTATCTCCTCGGTCAACGACTCGATGGCGGCGATCAAGGCTTCGTTCGTCAAGCTCAGGCGCTCCATGTCCTCCTCCAAATGGGGGTCGCTGTCCCCGTTCCCCACCAGTTTGCCCAAGCCCCCGAACGATAGCGCGTCGAGGATATTGGCCGCCCCTTTCAACAGGGACTCGCCGATTTGTTGGAAAAGCTCCAACGAAAAGATATTGTCGATAATGCCGCTGACGGCTCCCAAAACGGTATCGATAAGCCCTGAAACGATCCCCCCGATACCCTCCGTCGCCAATTCGTCCAAGATGGAAAGTATGGCGGAGATGATGGAGCCGGCCAACCCCGAATTGCCCAAGCCTTCCGCGAGGGCTTGGGTGACGCTGCTGTCCCCGAAGATTTTCTCGAAACCTTCCGCAAGGGAGCCGCCGAGTTTCTCGGTCAGCTTCCCGCCGTTAAACAGCTTGTCGAGTTGCATGAAGCCTTGCCCTATGCCTTTCAGGTTCCCCGACGAAAGGTTTCTCAGCCCCGATTCTAGGTTGCGGAACATGCCGGCTGCCTGTTCCGAGGACTCCCGGAGGCTGGTAGTGGTGCTCTGCACCTGCGTCCCGAACATCTGCACGTCCCGCGATGCCTTGTCCAGATTCTTCGCGGCCTCTCCCACGTAGAGCTCGGCCGCCTCTATGCTGCGGACATCACCGCTTCCTTCCGCTTCTTTCAGCGTTTGCTTGGCACGGGCCAGCTCTTCGGTCGCCTCGATTTCCCGCTGCTGCGCGGCCATGTAGCCCCGCATGGCGTTTTCCACCGTGCGGCGGGCTTTGGTGAACGCGGGCGGGCCCAGGATGATAAAATCGTAGGGGTGGCCCTCTTTTTCCAGCCGGGGCAGCAGCGCGAAGGTGTCCTCGCACAAAAAGTCCATATTGGTCAGGCCGTTGCGTTCGGCGTTGCGCTTTGCCATGGCAATGGCCTCGGCGCTGATGTCGGCAGCAGTCACCCGGGCAGCCCCGCCCTTGGCAGCGTTCAACGCAAAGCTGCCGGTATGGGTAAAGCAGTCCAGCACGGTGTGCCCGGCGGCAAGGCGTGCCACAGCCCGGCGGTTATACTTCTGGTCAAGGAAAAAGCCGGTCTTTTGCCCGTTTTCAAAGTCTACATGGTAGTACACGCCGTTTTCACAGATCTCGGTCTGGGTGGTTTCCGGGTGGCTCTCGCCGGGCAGGGCAAACCAGCCTTTGTTTTGTTCCAGCCCCTCCTTGGCACGCAGGGCTTCATCGTTGCGCTCATAGATGCCGTCAATGGTCTGTCCGTCTGCCCGCAGCACTTCAGCCAAAAGCGGGAAGAGCACCGGCTTCAGCCTTTCCATGCCCACGCTCAGGGTCTGGGTGACCAGAACATTGTTGAACCGGTCCACCGTCAGGCCGGGGAACTGGTCTGCCTCGCCAAAAATGAAGCGGCAGGCGGAAAGGTCGGCAGGCTCCAGCACCGTTTTGCGGTAGGCCCATGCGTACTCCACCCGGCGGCGCCAGAAGGCAGTATCAAAGGTATCGTTGGCGTTGCGGGAAATGAGCCGCACCCGGATCTTGCTTTTCAGCGAGAGAAAGCCGGTGCCGAGATAGGCACCCTTGGGGCTGACCACATCCACCAGCGAGCCGTTTTCCGGCGTGGTGCCGGGGGCTTCCAGAATATCGTTCTTGTACACCCAGGGGTGCCCGCCCACCAAAAGCCCTTCGGCGTGCTTGTTGACTTTATATACAGGATAAGTGCGTTCGCTTTTCATAAAATGCTCCTTCAACTAAGAATGCGCAAAATGATGCTTGTTCTGCTCTTTATCATAACATAAAAATATGGTAGAATAAATACAAAATTTTGCGGAAGGAAGAAAACGCTATGGAGATCGAACGCAAATGGATGGTGACCGGCTGGCCGGAGGGGCTGCCCCTTGAGGAAGAATTTACCATGCGGCAGGGCTATATCAGCGTGCAGCCCACGGTGCGCATCCGGGAGGAAGCACTGACCGGCGGCAGCACCGACTATATCCTCTGCTTCAAGTCCGCAGGGGGCTTGGCACGGGAGGAGATCGAGCGCAGCATCGACAAAGACCTGTTTGTGCAGCTGGAGGAAAAGATCATCGGTAAACCCCTGATCAAAAAGGTGCGCCGGAGCTACCGCCTGCCGGACGGCGCGGTGCTGGAGGTGAACCATGTGGACGAGGGCCTGCCCACAGCATTCTGGTACGCCGAGGTGGAGTACCCCACGGTGGAAGCCGCGCTCAGCTGGCAGCCTGCGGCCTGCGGCCTTGTGGCGTACCTCAACGATGAAGTAACGAACCAGCCCGGCCAAAGCATGGGTGCATACTGGGTGCAAACCAGAGGGTAACGCCGATAATACTGTGAAGGGAATGACTGCTTACGAAAAAGATCAAGCTGAAACTGGAACTCCAGTATAACTCGCCGGTGATCCTTACCTTTTTTCTGCTGTCCATGCTGGTGCTGCTGGCAGACGGCTGGACGAACGGCTGGAGCACCATGAACCTGTTCTGTGTGTACCGCTCCTCGTGGCGGGACCC
>ENA-OPCM01001327-OPCM01001327.1-human-gut-metagenome-genome-assembly--contig:-NODE-1327-length-16630-cov-2.609231_pt1 | contig 16630 bp, 17 predicted proteins | sample MGYA00241252_ERZ501484 | MGnify/ENA primary metagenome ERZ501484 (study PRJEB25962, sample SAMEA2042583) | human gut metagenome | biome: human gut; feature: human-associated habitat; material: faeces...
TCCGCCTGCTCATATTTTTCTATGAATGGAAGGAGTTGTTCTATCTTTTCTACGATGCGTCTTTGTTCAGCGAGGGGCGGGAGAGGAATGAATAAACTTCCAAGTGCATTAGTAGATAAGCCTTGAATTCCTATTCCTTTACCACCTATTAATCCTGCACTTTTGTACAGATAAAATACATAGTAGTAGAAATACATATCAACTTGTAAATAGGGACGAATTCTATGAATATGATTCTGTATTCTCATAGGATAATCATAGTTCCATATAGCGGCTCTGCCAATATCTCCGCCCTCACAGACAAGCAAATCGCCTTTAGATACTGTACATTTTTCAATTTCATTTTCTGTAAAAGGCATTTCTTTTAGTTTATCCAGTTCAAATTTATTCCAGTAAAGATTTGATGTAGTGATATACTGCATCTTTGTACCTTGTGTTTTTGACGAATTAAGTGCCTTTCCGGTATTATGATAGAAGATAGAATCCAACCTACACCAGCACCAGCTCTCCGGAATATCAAAGGGTATTTCGTCAGAAATATCCTTAACTTCCTTGCCGATTTGCTCGCAAAAGGTATAAGGCAAATTACAGGAATTGATCTGTATAAACAAGGAGGTACTTTTCATTGTTACATCACAAGGAAATAAACATTGCTTTCCCTCATGCACTGCCGTGCAGCCCAATTGCATCGAGCAATGCCAGCATTACACTCGCTAACGCTCCTCTGCTGACAGCCCTCATAAGAGGGCAATCATCTATATATTTATATATTTTAATATTATCTTATATCATATATAAAATAATATAAATATAATAGTTATGGAAATATAAGAAAAACGAGAAAAAGCAAAAACAGCACCTTTTGTGGCAGCCAATCGATTCTGATAAAGTTTCGGTAAAATGGAGTCATAGAGGGTGTTTTTCTTCTGCTGAAAAAGATTGATGCGGATGCTTGACGTTGCTCTGAAAATATGCGAAATCAGATAGTGGTGACGTTCGGGACTGTCAATTTTCTATGCCAATACTGTAATTGAAATTGCTGCAAATTATCCTATTGAATTATTCAATTTTATGTGCTATAATAATTGCAAACATGGTGTGGTGGCACATCGTTTTAGAAACAAAGTAAGTAATTTGGAAAGGGGAGATATAATATATGAGTACATATGTGTGGTGTGAAGATAGTGGCTCTGGATATGCTTTTTGGAATACAGTATTTAAAATTATGTATCCAGAATTTATTGTAGAAACTAAAAACAGCAATACACGTTTAAACAAAGCGATAAGACAAATTAGTGATGATAATAATTTATATTATGTAATTGTTGATACTGTATTAGACAATCAAGATGTTCTCCGTGAATTGGAACGATTAAAAAGAAGTATAATTGGCAAAAATAATATTAAAGTGATAAAAATACATTCTTTTGAGTTTTCTCTTCTGTCATTTGAATTTCTGGAGAAGTGGGTGTTTGCGGAAAATGATGATTTAAAAGAGCAACGTAAAGATAAACTAGAGGCAAGAGAAAAATTGGTAAAACTCATAAGTGATGGCGGAACTGCAGATGAGTTAAGTTTATTTAAATCTGTGTACCAATATCAAAGTAAAATGAATACAGAGAAAATTGTGGCAAAGCTTCTTACAGAAATAACAAGGAACACAGGATTTGAAACAAATAAAAAGCAAGTTGGATTTTGTTTTGTCAATAGTTGTTGCGAATGGGACGACAGACAGGAAAACGATTTATGTGGTTTAGACGATAAGAGATTGTCAGTTTCTGAAAAGATAGAACAGATGGTAAATCATTCTATCCTGCAAGCGGCATTTCAGGAGGTGGGGCTGTAAATGATAACGATTTATCAGAGAAAAGCAATTCCAAATAATATGCAGTTGATTCATTTAAATGACATTTACTTCAATAAATATACCGCAAATATCCTGGATAGCAGGGCTGTTGAGATTATAAAAAGAATTGATGATTCTATCATGCTGAGTAAGTATACATTCAATTCCAGATTCGATAACACGGCTTTGAATATTGACAAACTTTCCACTGGATGCAAAACAGCCCTAAATATTATATACCATCTAGATCGTATTTTTGATATATGCGAATGCGGTGATAATGCACTTGATGTAATATATTCGCTTCCAGATGGTAATGTATACTGTAGTTACCCATTTATCTCTTTTGAAATGAAAAGTGTCAATGTTTGTGACAAGTATGGCACACGAGAAATAGATTCCTACGAAGCTTTGAAGGAGTGGTGGATGAATGAAGATTAAACCAGTTGTCACAAACGGCATAAAAACGAGACACACATCTTTTCAAGTAGATTTTCAGCTCGAAAACAACATTACTTTTCTGTGCGGCGATTCTGGAACTGGAAAGTCAGCAGTATTTTCTTTTTTGAAGGAACTATCTGCAGAAGATAAACGTATAAAGTGCTTCAATTATCTGGATTGGAATAAATCATATAAGAGTTCTATAAAACGCTCCAAAGGAAAGCTGATTATCATTGACAATGCTGATATCCTCTTAGATGATGCAATGCGGAGTTACATTGCTTTTGACGGAAACAACCAATATATCATTATCGGAAGAAATCCTACTGGATTGCTTTTAAACATAGATGAAGTCTACGAACTACAGAACGAGAATGTCGATGGTATAACGTTGTTTACCTTAAAAAAGAGTTTTTAATCTGATTTGAAAAATGCTGTGCTACTTAACATCCCCATACGATATACTATATAAAAACGATCCAAAGTAGAGTATGAAGAATTCATCTACAACAATTTTTTAAAGATCTTGATAGCGAAAAACCACGCATCTGCGTGGTGTCGCACTTCCGAAATCTTGAAAATACGCAAAAAAAGATAGTCACGCATCGCCTCCACCACATAAAAACACGTAATCGGAAAGGTTACGAAAACCACGTAATCACGTTATATAGCGTGGTTACGTGGTTTTTCTTTTACAAATTTTGCCTGATTTTTCGGGAGTTCAAAGCGGATTTGATCGTGACCTGGTTAAAGTGCGTAGCATTTTTGGGGTACCCCTCTCTTGCGGGAAAAATGGGAAAATGGGAAAAATGAGTGCGTTTTTCTGAGAAAGCGGGCGTTTTGTACAAGGTATAGTGAAAAATAAACTTTTCAGGCAAGCGGTTATTTACCATACTGCATGACAGACAGAGGCAAAAATCAATCTTGCAATACAGGGATGGATATGGATACAGTTTGTGAAAAAAACTTGTCCACTAGATTGCAGAACAGAAACTAAAAATTGAAAAAATGGAGGAAATGTAGCGAATGGAAAAAATAGATGATACATTCTTAAATTATGCTTGTGATGTACTGGCTGAAACAAATAGAGGGTTATCAGGAATGCAGATTGTTGAATATTGCAATTCTTATGCTATTGATTTTAATCGTGCTATTCCACATGGTTCATATCCATTTGAAGCGAAAAATAAAAGAACTGCCTTAAAAGAAAACCTTCGTATATTTGAAGCTTCTGAACAATTTAAAATAATAAAAGAACTTTCGGAATTACCGGAGTTTAGCAACAATGATAAGGCACATAAAGTAAAGCAGCTATTGTATACCAGATATGGAAATCTGGCAACAGAGAAAATAAGCGAAACTGAGCTTATTCAGAAAACAATACACTGGTTAGGTAATCATCCTACATCATTAAAACAGTATGAAAGTGCTCTAGCTAAATATGAAGGTGGAATATTTGAAAGAAATACTCTTGATGATATGAGACTTTCGTTTGAATTATTAGTAAAAGATCTACTGTCTAATAATAGGAGTTTAGAAAATCAGATTGCCGATTTGGGAAGTATGTTAAAGTCTAAAGGTGCATCTGAAGAATTGAAAAATATGGTGTTGAAAATAATAGATTATTACACCAAGTTTCAAAATAACCATGTAAAACATAATGACGCAGTAAACAGCAACGAAATAGAATATGTTATTGAATTAACGAGCGTTGTAATGAAGTATCTTATTAAAATAAGTGATGTACAAAATACAAATGGAATTAGTTGACATGATTGCACAGAGCATCTAAAAAGCAGGTGAATTTAAATGAGCTTATTTGGAAATATAGTTAAATCTGTAGCTGTTAACGCTACCATTGAAGTTGTAGACAATGTCATGAAAAATCAGCAAGCTAAAACGTATATATATACGATAGAAGACTCGTATTATTATAGCCAAAAAATTATCTTGATGTAAAAAAAGAACTTGAAGCGTGCGGATTTACCAATATATCATTGTTGCCTATTAGAGATTTAATCAAAGGCTGGTTTGTTAAAGATGGTTCTGTTGAAGAAGTCATCATTAATGGAAAAGATAGTTTTAAGAAAAAAGCAAAGTTTGAGCGAAATGTCCCAGTTGTAATAAGATACCATACGAAAAAGAAATAAATAAGTGAATATCTTTACAGGATCGTTTAATGCTTTCCGCACGCATCAGCACTGACGTGCAGTCCGATTGCATCGAGCAATGTCCCTGTTCCTCATCTAAGATTCGTCACAGTGCCACTCTCTAACGAGAGAAAAAATAAAATCTCATCCATATATATATTTAAATTTATATAAATATTATCTAATATATATAATATAATATATATAGTCATGAGATTATCAAAAAAATCAACTCCAATTTCTACGGAGAAAGCAAAGAAGTCTTTCCCGTATCAACCTCCAACCTCAAATATATATTATAATTCCGGTAAGGTAAATCTTTCAGCCTTACCGGAATTTTTTGGTTTTGGAGGAACTTGAAATGGAAGAAGAAGTAAGAATCTGTGACTACTGCGGAAGAAAGCTTGCAGAGGAAGAGGGCACACCAGTAGACGATGAACTGCTCTGCGACGATTGTGTCGAGGAACACTGCGTCACCTGCGACCACTGCGGTGAGACGATCTGGGAACAGAACAGCGTTTCCGATGAAGATACCTGCCTCTGCCAGGACTGTTTTGATGCCCACTACTACCGCTGCGAATCCTGCGGGCAGATCGTTCCGGAAAGCATTGTCTGCTGGCACGGCGACCTGCCCTACTGTGAAAGATGCTTCGACGAGTTTGAAGACGAGATCGAGGAATACGGTTACAAACCAACACCTATCTTTTACGGAAACGGCAAACGATACTTCGGCGTAGAACTGGAAGTGGATAACGGCGGTAAAGATAACGACAACGCCGCCGCTCTCAAAAGCATTGCCAATGTGCATGAAGAAAACATTTACATCAAATCAGATGGCAGTCTGGAAGATGGCTTTGAGATCGTTTCCCACCCCATGACTTTGGAGTACCACACGGAGGAAATGAACTGGAAAGAACTCCTTCGGGAAGCCGTTTCCATGGGCTATCGTTCCCATCAGACATCGACTTGCGGTCTGCATGTTCACGTCAATCGCAATGCTTTCGGTGACAACCAGACAGAACAGGAAGATGTGATCAGCCGGATTTTGTTCTTTGTGGAAAAGCATTGGAACGAGTTGTTCACATTCAGCCGCAGAAGCAGTTATAACATGAGTCGCTGGAGTGCAAGATTCGGCTTTGAAAAGACTGGCAAACAAATCCTAGAGAAAGCGAAAAGCGGCTGCAACGGCAGATACGTTGCGGTAAACCTCAATAACTACCACACCATCGAATTTCGCCTGTTTCGAGGCACACTCAAATACAGCACATTCATTGCCACATTGCAGATGGTCAACCACATCTGTGATGCGGCGATTTCTTTGTCTGAGGAGGGCATCGATGCCATGAGCTGGTCGGAATTTGTAAGCTCCATTCGGGAACCGGAACTGATCCAGTATCTCAAGGAGAGAAGATTATACGTCAACGAAATGGTGACAGAAAGCGAGGAGATGTAAGATGTGTGCAGTGTTTGGATTTTTAGACTACAAGGGAAAGGTGAGCAATGCGATCTTAAAGAAATTGATACACTACCTCTCGGTGTCTGCGGAAGTCCGTGGCACAGACGCAACAGGCATCGCCTACGTCCGGGACGGTAGCATCGTCACCTACAAAAAGCCGAAGCCGGCACACAAGGTCAAGCTGTTCTTCCCCAGAGGGACACGATCGGTCATCGGGCACACCCGGTTCACGACACAGGGCAGCGAGAAGCGAAACTGCAACAACCACCCTTTCGAGGGACACTGCGGCACAGAATCGTTCACTCTCGCCCACAACGGCGTGCTGTACAACGACAGGGAGCTTCGCCGGGAACAACATCTCCCACCGACACCAATTGAAACCGACAGCTACATCGCTGTCCAGCTTCTGGAACAGGGGCAGCAGCTGGACACGGAAAACATCAAACGCATGGCAGAACTGGTGGAGGGCAGCTTTGTTTTTACAATCCTCAGAAACGACAATACGCTGTTTCTGGTGAAAGGCAATAATCCACTGGCTTTATACCATTTTCCTGCACTGGGATTGTACGTTTACGCCAGCACAAAGAGCATTTTGGATAATGCTTTGAAAAAGGTAAAGCTGAATGGCAAGTGCTGCGAGGTCGATGTTTCAGAGGGTGAAATCGTCAAAATATCTTCGAGTGGCAATCTCCATAAGAGCACATTTGAAATGCAGGACTACATCCACACTATGTTCAACCCGTACAATTGGGATCAACTGGATTACGCAAAATGGTGGATGGAAGATGAGCGGGAAGAACTGCTGTTGGAGTACTGCGGCACATTTGGCGTTTCGGAAGAAGAAGTAGAATTGTTGCTGGAAGTCGGCTATGATCCGGACGAGATCGAAGAACTGCTCATGGACACAGCGGCAATGGAAGAAGCAATTAGCGAGGCAAAAGCACTGTTACAGTGTGAAGCATAAAATGAAAAATTGGAGGAATTTGACATGAAGGAATTTATCGCAGGACTGATACTGACACTGGTGATCGGCGGCATTGGAATTGCCATCGAAATGCAGGAGCGGGAGGAGGTGAAATATATCAATGCCGATTGCAATTGAAATGTTTCTGGCAGGAGTCGCCTGCGGTGTAGAACTGCTGGCACTTGTCAAGAAGAGTAAGTGAGGAAAATTGTTCGTGGGAGGCTTGGCGTAATGCTGAGCCTCTTTTTTTAGAGGGAGGAAGAAATGTTGGAAGAAACTACGGTCATCAAGAGCAAAGCGATTTTCTCAGACGACAAAGAGCATCGCTTGCTTCTGCGGAAAGAATGGGACAGCGAGAAACCAACCGCAATGGTCATCATGATCAACCCCAACACGGCAGATACCGTCAACTTTGATATGACCACGATGTTGGTTCTGAATAACGTCAGTAAGTTGGGTTTTGGCAGTGTCAATATCGTGAATCTGTACAGCAGAATCATGGAGAAACTCGATCTCCGTTTCAATGGCGATGATGAATTGATCGATGATGAAGCAGATGAGATCATACAGCAGTACGCTGCAATGAGTGATGCCATTATCATTGCCTGGGGCACGATCGGGAAGAATACTTTGCGAGTGCGGGAACGGCAGAAATACCTGCTGGAATTGATAAAACAGCATGCCGGCAAGATGTACCAGATCGGAAGAAATGCCTGCCACCCGCTCACGCCGGCAGTCAGAAGAGAATGGGTGTTAGAACCCTATAAAATGGAGGAGGCAGAATGATAAAAACAACAAATCTCAAAGAAATTGATCAGATTCAGCCTTTGATGCTCAAAGCATATATTGCAAAGAAAATGACCGCAATGATGCAGGAGTATCAAGTGGATAATCTGGATGACATCGGCTGTTTTGTCGTACTGGAATCGGAAGAATTTACAGACTTTCCAATCAGTGAAATGGAATTCGTAGAAATACTTTTCCTGGAAGAAAGCATGTTTTTGTATGGTGTCAGAATCATTGATGAAAGCTACGGTGAGGACATCTATCTGCCTGTTGAGGTGGTAACATGCTAAGCGTCCCAAAAGTAGCTCAATACGCCCGATTTTCCAGTGACAATCAACGAAGCGAATCCATCGATGCACAGATACGAGCCATGAATCAGTTCTGTAAACAAAATCACTGGCAAGTCGTTTCCACCTATACCGATGAGGCAAGATCAGCAACAACAGATAACCGACCGCAGTTTCAGCAGATGATCGCAGACAGCGGCAAGGGATTGTTTGACATTGTGCTGGTGCATAAGCTGGACAGATTCAGCCGTGACAGATACGACAGTGCTATCTACAAGAAGAAACTAAAGAAGAACCACGTCAAGCTTTGCAGTGTACTGGAACGCATGGACGATTCTCCGGAGAGCATTATGATGGAAGCGGTTCTGGAGGGCATGTCCGAGTACTACAGCAAGAACCTGGCACGGGAAGTTATGAAGGGCATGAATGAGACTGCCCTGCAGTGCAAACACACCGGCGGCTGTCCCCCGCTGGGATACGATCTGGATGAAAACCGGCATCTGATTATCAATGAACAGGAAGCACAAGCAGTAAAAATCATCTTTCGGATGTTTGCAGACGGCTACGGTTACAGTGAGATCATCGACCGGCTCAATGCTCATGGATACAAGACAAAACGTGGCAAAATGTTCGGGAAGAACAGCCTTTATGAGATACTCAGCAATGAGAAATACACCGGCGTTTTTGTGTTCAATAAAGCAGCGGCAAGAGCAGACGGGAAACGAAATAACCACGCCCAAAAGGACAGCTACATCCGCATTGAAGGCGGCTGTCCTGCAATCATCGGGAAAAAGTTGTTTGCACAGGTACAGCGGATCAAGACGAAGAATAAACGAAACACAGGACGCTATCACAGCAGAGAGTTTTATCTGCTGACTGGGAAACTGGTCTGTGATGTCTGCGGCAAGCGAATGATCGGGAATCTTCGATTCAGCGGCAGGAGCAAGACACGGCTTGCCACCTACAGATGCAATACGCACCGTACAGCTTGCAACAACAAGGAACTGAATAAGGACTACCTAGATGCCTACATTGCTGTGCTGATTGGCGAAAGGCTGAAACCGAAAAATCTAAAGCGTTCTGTTGCTAAGGTGAATCAACAGGTGCAGAAATTCAATCATGATTTTGATGCCAACCATGAAGCGATTTCTGCACAATACAATGAAGTGCAGGACAGTCTCGCCAATATCACCAGGGCAATCGAAAAGGGCATCTTTACAGATGACTTGCTCCAGCGAGCGGAACAGCTGGAAAATGAGAAAACAAAGCTGGAAACCAGACTGCACGAACTAAAGCTGCTGGAACCACTTCAATATGAAGACGTGGCATACCTGCATACCCAGTGGAAAGAGTTAAAGCGAAATACCGAAGAGTTCCGCACGTTCATCCAGCAGTTTGTGAAAGCGATTCATGTGCGACCCTATGATTTTGACATTGTGCTGGATATGGGGTTTGGCGTAGTGGAGTTGAGAGAAACCATTTCCATGCGACGAGGCGAACTGTACGAGATGTTTGATTCCAAGGCAAAGGAGCAAAGAATATGTTTGAAAAATCAAAAGACAGATACCTGACACGAGGCGTGGATGCAGAGATACCGATTGCACTGCAAGTGATGATGTGGCAGGCTGTTGATCAGATGCCCGAACCGAAAGACTACTTGCAGGTGTTTCGGCTCAGCGAGGAGAACGGTTTGCAGATCGTGCATCATACCTCAGAGCAGCCACAGTTTGAGATGACGTACATTGTGGAGGCGAAAAAGCCGGTCACAGCAAAAGTGTACATCATCGATGATGGGGAGCACTGCACCATGTTGTTGGCGGAAGAATACTGATCATAAAACAAGTCCAAATGAACATAAAAATCCCAGTCACAATTTCATTTTGTGGCTGGGATTTTTTTTGATGTAATCATGCGTCTAGGTAAAAGAGATCAATGTATAAATCACTTTGTTCGAAAATCAAGTCGCCAGATCGGTATCTCTCACAGTCTTTTCCGTTATAATTGTAAGTGAGTTTGAAAACTGTATTAAGTGTATATTCGCCCGAGTCGTCTTTAGATGCAAGCTGAGAAACCACATAGTACCAGACTCCCAGCAAAAACGGTTCAAATTCAAGTTCTTCGATTTCGCACAATTGCTGCTTAGTCAGTGCCGTGCCATCAGTACAAATAAAAAATTGCTGTGTGTCTTCGATGCTATGATCGTTTCTTATGAATTCGATCAGTTCCACAACAAGAGCCTGATTTCGGGAAGCAGAGCAAAAATATTTTTTTCTGATCCTGATCATGTGCTGAAGCAAATCGGTATAGTTGTTTTGCATGGCGTTCGAAAAAATTTTGATTTTAGAACTGCTGTCTAAACATTCGGCTTGGCTAATCGTTTGCAGATATTTAAATTTGTTCGGAAAATATTGTGCAACGCTTTTCTCAAAATCAATTGTATGATAATCGCCTACAGTAAGCTTTAGCAAATCGAGAAACAATTTTTCAACAGCATTCCTACTGCGTTTGGGATGAACGGGATAAATGTTTCCCGATAACAAATAGAAGAAAACGCTCCGGGACAGAACAACATCATTCTTCTCTAATATAGAAATGATGTCTGTGCTTTCGTCCAGTTCTGAAGGGTAAAAAGCCATCTGTGCATCACACACAGTCAAATATCCCGGTTCTTTGCCACGGCTTTTAATGCAGCGTTTATTGTTCAAAATGGCATTGCTTTCTGAAGCATCGTCTTCTTTGTTAAGCTGACTATAAAAATTGCAGGATTCTTTCTCGTGGTGCTTGATCGGATTGTCATTGTAAAGCAATTTCACATCTATTTCCCGATAAGATTCGCCCAAAGTTAAAGCTCCATCTGAAAATTCCTTTTGAAGCCGCTGTGATTTAATAAGATAATGCCATACGCCTAGCAGAAAAGCTTCAAACTCAATAGTATCAATTTTTTTTAGTTGTGATTTTGCTGCAGTGGAACCATCAGAATATATATATAATTTTTGATCGTCAGGAATTGTGTTATCGTTGCAGATCAGAAACAGGATCTTTTGAACAAGTTTTTTGTTCTTAGATGATTTGCCTTTATTGAAATATCTATTGGCAAACTCAATTGCTTTCATGTAAGCTTTTTTATACTCGTTTTCAATTTGTTTATCAAACGAAGTGATAATTTCGCCATTGTTAAATTGGTATATACTGCTTTTTCTGGGTCTGAATGTACCTTTTTTGAATCGAGATGAAGCGTTCTTTATTGAATTAATGAGTCTACCATTGTAAAACAGACCATCAAAATCATTCGTCATGTCGGATTCTGTATTTGTCAGTCTATTTAAATCAAAGAACATATGTGTTTGCGTAAGTGCACTGTCAGGATTAAAATTTCTTCCGGGTATAGATAGATCAGCAGTCTCCAGAAGTAGATTGAAAAATATATTGCCATAGAATTTTACGTTGCTGCATGATGAATCTGTTGTCATACTAGTTCCTCCTGTTAGCCAAAATGTTGATTTGTTTTCATTTTGCAAAATAAATGACTCAGATGATCTGGATGATTCTTGCGGGTTTTTTTGGATTACGCTATGATAGAAATAGACGGAAGGAAGCCGTCGATTCGTTTCATGGCAGATCTGATAGTTAGGGAATATCGCATTGAAATTTGGTAATTTTCACAGGCGACAAAATAAATGACTCAGATGATCCGGATGATTCTTGCGGGGATTTTTAGATTACGCTATGATAGAATTAGACGGAAGGAAGCCGTCTGTAACAGTATACCACTTCGATGGTCCTTCTGTCAATGGCTTAGAAAGCGAGGTGTGCAACTACAGAAAAAAGTTTGTACGTAAGTCAATTCAATGAAGTATAAGAAAAGGAGTAATTAAAAAAATGGCAAAATATTTAAAGAAGAGTATTGAAAAGGTAAATTCCACCGCTGAGTCATACGTTGATCTTTCAGATTTCAAAGAGGCTGCACCAGATAAACAGCGAACTGGCTGCATGTCAGTGGTCTGCACGAGTGGATCAAAACGTCTGAAACTGAACCATGACTTATATGCAGCATTAAATGAACCGTCCAGTGTCAGGGTGCTTTTAGGCAAAAGCAAAATCGCCATCGTTGCTGTTCCGGACGGCACGACAGGTTCTTTCAAGCTTGGAAAAGGTGGAATTCTCTATGACACGGCCGTCGTAGATGAGGTGATTTCTTTAACCTCCGGCATTGATTTCCCAGAAAATGCTTCCACCCGCTGCGGAACGCTCACACAGGTACAGGATGACGGCAAAGGCAACCTTGCTGCAATAGTCACCCTCTAACCTAACGATTGTTTTTTCAAATGGTTCATTGCTGCCGCAGCTCCACGCCGGGGCTGCGGCAGTTTTTGTGAAAAAATGGAAAGGAGAAAATTTTATGAGTATACGAAAACTATCACGTACCGCCGGGACACGGAAAGAGATGTCAGCGGAAGAGTGGAAACAGATCCTAAACAGCATGGAAACGTTCGGCATGAAGCCGCTTTCATCTGATCAGCTGCAGCAGCTGCAATACAAAGAAAACTGCTACCCTGTCATTCCGGTACCGAACAAGTTCCTTTTGCTTGCGGTCCACTCCACCCGCTTTACTGGTTTGGTCTGGCTGTCCAACTGGTTTCTGGTGGACTCCACTTATCGAGATAAATACAACGAGTACCATGTACGCCTCAGCGTCAACGGCAGTCTTATCGATGTGGATTATGACCTGCTGTATCCCAAGGAAGTCACGAAAATTTCGAAATACGGTCTCATTTTCAACTTTGATCATGCAGATGCTTTCAGCCGATACCTGTTCCGCTGTATCACAAAGCTGGAAATCGAGGAACAGTACTGCGGTATGGGATTTATGATGAAAGAGGAAAAACTGCAATTCATAGCATATGAAGAAGGAGCGAAGATCTTGCAGTATGCAAAAGATGTTCCCTTGGAGGTGTACACAGAAGGATTGAACCGGCTGCTCACCAACACTGCTGTCATGTTTGCTCTTTGCTGCAGCTGTGCTTCCCTTTTTCTGGCGTATCTCAGTATACAGTGCGGCATGGCATTACAGTCATTTATTATTTCCTTTTACGGCAGGACAACAACTGGCAAGAGTACTGCACAAGCATTGATGGCTTCGGTGTTCACGAACCCGAATGACAAAAAGATCTATATCCCTTTTTTCGGTACGTTAAATGCCATCGTCAGAAATTTTGCTCAAAAGTTTGGGATACCCCAGATTTTTGATGAAGCGACTGTATCGTCAGGTGTAAACATGGAAAATCTGTTTTATACAGTGACACTGGAACAAGATAAAAGCCGCTGTAATACCAATGCTGACCTGCGGGAATCGGATACCTGGAAGCTGATCATGATCACGTCTTCGGAGTGCCGGCTTCTGACCGATGCACACATGCACAACAAGGGCTTGGATGCACGTCTGCTCAGCTTTGAACTGGCGTTTACTGACAGCCGGGAGCACAGCGAAAAAATCCATGACTTTTGCGGAAAGCAGTACGGCATTCTGGGAAAGACGCTGTCTGAATACTTACTGGAAGCAGAACCTGAAACCATTCAGGCAAAGTACGAGGAATGCAGAACCGCCATGAGGGATGCCATTGCAGAAACAGAAAATTTTGATCTTACCGAACGGCTGATCAATGAATATGCACTGCTCCTTCTGGCAGCAAAGGTCCTTTCTGATCATGGCGTAGCGATGGACGTGGAAGGGATCACAGCCATTCTGACAGAGGACCATGGATCGATCCGTGAGAAAACGAATGTCGCTGACAAGTACTATCAGCACCTGGTGACCTATGCTGCAATGCACCCGTACCAGGAGGGCATCAAGAAGAATGAAGCCAATCATACAGTCGCATTCATAGATGAGCTATGTCTACGAATCTTGTCAGAATACGGGGCTTCCAACACTGATCTGGTAGTAAAGGAACTGGATACAGCCGGCTATCTGCTTCGGCGTAAGAAAAATGCCCTAAAAAATCGGCAGCGGTTTAACGGGACGCTGGTAAATTGTTATGAGCTCATCCTGCCGGACGAGGGAACGGGAGATGACGATTGTATGACACTGGAATTTGTTTTAACACATTATGAAGGGTTAGATGAAGCATGAAGGCAAAGGAATTCGAATTTGATAGAAATTTCCTAAAACACACAAATTACAAAAACGGCTGCCATGTCTATACCGGCATGGAAACCGTATCAGATAAATCAGGGGCAGAACTGCCCGAAAGCGTGATAAAGCTGCTCTACAGAATTTACGTAGAAACAGCAGAAAAACCGGAAGAAATGGATGAAGCATATTTTGTCTGAAGGGTGCGGTAAAGCCCCTTCAGCTTAATATAGATAAGATGTTTTTTTGAGAAAGGAATGAGATTGTTATGACGATGGATCGATCTGCACATTCCCGGCTCGCTGTGACGTACCGCAGGATCAGTTCTCTGAATCAGGTGGGCAACAACAGCATGTGTGCTCAGGAACAGGCGATCAAAGATTACGCAAAGAAAAACCACTTAAAAATTGTGGAAGCCTTTCATGATCTGGCGAAGAGCGGTACTTCTGTGCAAAACAGAACGGGCTATCAGCAAATGATGGAATATCTGGAGAAGCATCCGGAAGTGACCTGCGTGCTGCTCCATCACCTTGACCGCCTTCACAGAAACGTTCGCAATCAGCTGAATGATATCTATACCCTGAAATGCAAAGGAATTGCTGTTATTACCACAGACGGGCTGAATTCTATGGATGAGGATTGTATGTCAGAGATCCTTGATGAAGCCGCCTCTGCTGAAAAATACTCCCGAAGATTAAGCAAGGAAACAATGAAGGGACTTCGGGTCAACGCAGAACAAATGCTTCATAACGGCGGACTTCCGCCATACGGGTATACAGTTGGTTCGGATAAGAAGCTCTATATTGATGAAGCCAAGGCACCGGCAGTTCGAAAAATGTTCGAGATGTATGCAGCTGGCATGAGTTACAAGCAGATCGCTCAATGGCTCGATGACAACGGTTTCACAACTGTGAAGGGTGGTAATTTTAAAAGCACCTCCATTAAAACGATTTTGGAGAATGAAAAGTACTGTGGCACATACTTCTGGAACAAACGGGCATCCAAAGATTTCCGTGGGATGCGGAACAGCCATCAGCAAAAAGAGGACTACTATCAGGTGCACGGTGCAATAGAGCCGATCGTAAGCGAAGAGTTGTTTGACAAGGTGCAGGAGCGGCTCCATGACAACAAGAACCGGATCCGCAACTACAACGGTAAGAATTATTATCCGCTTAACGGAAAGGTCTTCTGCGGAAAATGCGGCAAAAAGCTCAGCGGTCATGTACAGTATAGCAGGACCAGCAAAAACAATGCCCCTGTCAAACAGTACCAGTTCAGCTGTAGTTGTCCCACTGTAAAGACTGTAAACGAAAAGTATCTGGACGATATGGTCATCAACGGACTCCGGGCATGTATCTTCTCTCCCGAGAATTATGAGGAGCTTGTCGATAAGCTCAACGCATACGGCAAGATACAGGAGCGTGTGATCGACCTGCAGATAGAAGTACTGCGGAGTGATAAGGAAAATGCAGAAAAACGGTGCAGCAATCTGATGGATATCGCTGAGAACGGAGACGGTACAAAATCCATCATCGACAAGATCAAAAGACTGGATAAGCGGATAGCAAAGATCGACCGTCGGATCAGCGACTATGAGGCTGCCAAAAAGGTGTTTACAGCGGAGGACATTGACCGGATCCGTGACAGATTTACAGAATATGTTATGGAAAACCGAAACGAGAACGTACTCGGCTTTCTGGAAGATACGGTCGATCGGATAGAGGTCGATGATACAGTTCGTGTACATCTCAAGAAAAACATTTGTGTGGATCGGGAGACCAAGAAGGGTTTCCGCCAGGAAAGGAGCATAAAAAAATGAAACAGATCACCATAGATATTGAAACGGCATCTGACGAGAATATCAAGGACTGCGGTGTATACCGTTATGCAGAGTCGGAGTATTTCGACTTGCTGCTGGTCTCTTACGCTGTGGACAATGGTCCGGTAGCGACCTGTGACATCGCCAACGGCGAAACATTGCCGGACGATGTTCGGAATGCACTCACAGACGAGACTGTCATCAAAAAGGCGTTCCATGTCAATTTCGAACGCATCTGCCTCTCTGTATACCTACGCAGAAGGTATCCGGAGATGCTTGATTTTGAGGATTCCACAGGCAGCTATCTGGATCCGGTATCATGGCAGTGTGACATGATACACTGCCGTTACCTCGGTATGCTGTCCTCACTGGACGACATGGGAAGACTTCTCCGGCTAAAAGAAAAGAAGATGGCAGAGGGCAAGGAGCTGATCCGATTCTTCTGCACACTGCACCAGGAAGCGGATGGAAGTATTTTATTTCATGATAAATCGGATGCTCCTAAGAAGTGGGAAAAATTCAAGGCATACAACCGGCGTGATGTGGAAGTAGAACTGAAAATACAGCGGTATCTCTCTGAATTTCCGGTGCCGGAATTTGTGTGGGAGGAGTTCTACATCGATCAGGAGATCAATGACCGGGGCATTCTGGTGGATACATCGTTTGCGAAAAAAGCAGTTGAACTGGACGGACAGGTAAAGAAAGCACTTCTGCCGAAGCTCAAAGAGCTTACCGGACTGGACAATCCCAA
>ENA-OPCM01001328-OPCM01001328.1-human-gut-metagenome-genome-assembly--contig:-NODE-1328-length-16613-cov-5.518118_pt1 | contig 16613 bp, 15 predicted proteins | sample MGYA00241252_ERZ501484 | MGnify/ENA primary metagenome ERZ501484 (study PRJEB25962, sample SAMEA2042583) | human gut metagenome | biome: human gut; feature: human-associated habitat; material: faeces...
CAGCAATTCCATCTACTACATGAATTGCATCAAATGGACAGGCAGCAACACAAGAACCGAATCCAAGACATCCTGAATTACATCCCTTTGCTCCTCCATTCTGCATCATGCTTGCCATCGTACAATCCTGAATACCTGTGTAATCATAATCTAAAATTGCTTTTTCGCAGGTTCCGGCACATTTTACAAAAGCGGTCTGTCTCTCCTGTGTGCCTGCTGCAACACCCATGATATCACCGATCTTTGCAGCAACAGGTGCCCCACCAACCGGACATCCACTGACTTCTGCTTCACCTTTTACGATTGCAGCTGCAAGTCCTGAACAGCCTGCATAACCGCATCCACCACAGTTATTTCCCGGGAGAACGCCTAAAATCGCTTCTTCACGTTCATCTACTTTTACAGCAAACTTCTTACCTGCGATTCCGAGGAAAACACCGATGAATAAACCGGTTCCACCGACGACTACTGCCGCCAAAATAATTCCTGTCATACTCATTTGCTCTTCCTCCTAAATTAATCCCGAGAATCCGAAAAATGCAATTGCCATCAGTCCTGCTGTAACAAGCACGATCGGAGTCCCCTGAAATGACTCACTGATATCATTGTATTCAATCTTCTCACGAAGTCCAGCCATAATTACGATTGCGATCAGGAAACCAAATGCAGTTGCAAAACCATTTACAACACCCTGAAGAATGTTATATTCTTTGGTAACGTTTGTAAGTGCAACACCTAATACGGCACAGTTTGTTGTGATCAGTGGTAAATACACACCCAAGCTCTTGTATAAAGCTGGCATGGATTTCTTTAAGAACATCTCTACAAACTGTACTAATGCTGCGATAACAAGAATGAATACGATTGTCTGTAAATAAGTAAGGTCAATACCTTTGCTTAACAGATATTCATTTGCAAGAATATATTTATAAATCAATCCGGTTACAAAAGATGAAATTGTAATAACGAATACAACTGCGCCACCCATTCCGGCTGCGGTCTCAGTTTTCTTGGATACACCTAAGAATGGACAGATACCAAGGAACTGGCTTAATACAACGTTATTTACAATCGCAGATCCGACTGCAATTAAAATTAATTCTTTCATCTGTATCTATCCTCCTACTCTGTTTTCTCAGCAGCTGCTGATTCCGGTTTTTTACCGGTACATGTTGCAGACATTCCACATCCTGCACAATCACCAGTGATACATCCGGATGGTTTTGCAAGTGGTTTGCCTTTTGCTTCCATCTTAGCTCTTACAATATTCATAACAGCAACCAGACATGCAAGTACAAGGAATGCACCAGGTGCCATAACGAAGATCGTGATCGGTGTGAACCAGCTTAAAGAAAGAACCTGTGCGCCAAAAATCTGTCCTGCACCGAGTAATTCACGGAACAGACCGATCAGTGTCAGGCCAAGTGTAAATCCAAGCCCCATACCAAGTCCATCGAAGATAGAAGGAACAACCGGATTCTTGGAGGCATAGCTTTCCGCACGTCCTAAGATGATACAGTTTACAACGATCAGAGGAATATACACACCCAGAGAGTCAGAAAGACTTGGTGTATAAGCCTGCATCATAAACTGTACAACTGTAACGAGTGAAGCAACGATCACAATGTAAGCCGGCATACGCACACCGTTTGGAATGACCTTACGGAATGCTGAGATCAATAAGTTGGATAATACCAATACTACAGTTGTAGAAAGTCCCATACCAAGTCCGTTGATAGCAGATGATGTAACCGCCAGAGTAGGACACATTCCAAGCATCAGAACGAAGGTCGGATTTTCTTTGATAATACCATTATATAAACGTTCTACATTTTTGTTCATTAGTTTGTACCTCCTAATACATTCTGGAAGTATGCAATGCAGGCATTCACACCGTTTGCCATAGCTTTGGATGTGATAGTTGCACCTGAGATAGATTCGATCTCACTGTCAGAAGAAGGTGCTGCTTTTACAACAGTGAAAGAATCAACGTTCTTTCCTTCAAACTGGCTATAGAAAGCTTCTTCCTGTGCTTTCATACCAAGTCCAGGTGTTTCTGCGATATTTGTAATAGAATAGCCATTTACAGTGCCATCATTCTGGATACCAACAGAGAAGGTAATGCTTGCCTGGCTGGCGTCTTTTGCTGTAACGGTCAAAACATAACCGATCACATTGCCGCTTGCATCGAGTGCTGTATTCACACTGTCGATCTGGTCAGAAAAACCTTTTTCTGTCATGAGTGCTGCTGCTGCGTCTGCATCAAAATCACTGTATTCCTCAAAAGATGCTGCATCTTCAAATACCTGTTTGTAGGCAGCCTGTGTTTTTTCGTAATTTACCTGATCAATGGAAGGTTTGGTAATTCCATAGACAACTCCTAGGATCAAACCAAGAACGACTGTAAATGCGAATAAAACCAAAGCGTCATGTACGATCTTTTTATTCATAATTTACTTTGCCTCCTTTTCAGGTTTTGTTTTCACAACACCAAAAGCGTTTGGTACTGTGTATTTCTCGATCATAGGAACTAAAAGGTTGCTTAAGATGATTGCAAAAGAAACTCCCTCTGCATTGGCTCCGAAGCAGCGGAACAGTCCTGTAAAAATACCACAGCAGATACCAAAAATGATCTGTCCTCTTGGTGTGATTGGAGATGTAACATAGTCTGTCGCCATGAAGAATGCACCAAGCATTAATCCACCGCCGCAGAGCTGTGCTGTCACATAGTTCATGTCAAATCCATGTCCACCAAACAGCAGAATGAATACAACAAATGTAATAATATAGGAAGCCGGGATTCTAAGGTCGATAACGCCCATTAAAATCAGGAAAATAGCTCCAATTAAAATTGCGATTGCAGATGTCTCACCGATCGTACCTGCTGTCTTACCGATCAGCATGCTCATGGTGTTCACTGCTTCCCCATTTCTCATCTGTGTAAGTGGTGTTGCTCCTGAGTATGCGCCTACAGTGAAGTTTGTCATATCCGCTGCAAATGCGATCAGTAAGAAACATCTTGCTCCGAGAGCCGGGTTCATGAAGTTCTGTCCAAGTCCACCGAACATCATCTTAACAATGACGATTGCGAACACACCGCCGATGACTGCTTCCCACCAAGGAAGGGATGCCGGAAGGTTTAATGCAAGAAGTAAACCTGTTACAACGGCACTTAAATCATCGATGCTGTTCTTTTTATGTACGATCTTGTTGAAGATCCATTCAGAAGCTACACAGCTTGCGATAGTTACTAAAATTAAAATTAACGCTCTGATACCAAAGTTATAAATACCAAACAAACTGGTTGGCAGTAATGCCATGATCACATAAAGCATAATTTTGCTTGTTGTGTCTTTCGAGCGTACGTGTGGTGATGATGAAACATGATATAAATCACTCACGGGATCCACCTCTTTCTTCGTATTTTTTTCACAATAAAATCTTATAAAACTCTCTTTATTGTCTGTTTATTTTTTTCTCTTTGCTGCAAGAACCTGTTTTTTCATGGTCTTGATGGACTGTGCCAACTGACGTTTTGCAGGACATGCGAAACTACAGCTTCCGCACTCGATACATTCCAGTCCATGCCATTTTTCAAACTCATCTGCTACACCATGATCTGCCATCTTTGCAAGTCTGGATGGGACCAACTGTTCCGGACACGCTTCCACGCAACGTCCACAGTTAATACATGGAGATGGTTCTGCTTTTGCAACTTCATCCTCTGCCAAACACAACAAGGAAGAAGATGTCTTGGTTGTCGGGATATCTAAGGAGAACATAGAGAATCCCATCATAGGTCCACCGGAGATAATCTTCTCTGGCTGTACTTTGAATCCACCGGCAGCTTCTACTAATTCTGCATAGTTGGTTCCAATGTAATATAAGAAGTTTCCAGGATTTGCAACCGCATCACCTGTGATTGTTGATACACGGTTCATAACTGGTTTTCCTAATTTTACTGCATTGTAGATTGCAATGATTGTCTCTACGTTATCTACGATACATCCTGCATCAGCAGGTAACATTTTGGAGTTGATTGCTCTTCCTGTAACAGCGTAGATCAACTGACGCTCACCACCCTGTGGGTACTTTGTCTGTAATGGACAGACTTCCATACGTGGTTCGTCTTTGGTTAACTCCTGTAATTTTACGATACAGTCCGGTTTATTATTTTCAACACCGAACACACCTTTTGCTTTATCAAAGATCTGTAAAATAATCTTCATTCCGGCAACTAACTCTTCCGGATTTTCAAGCATTCTGCGATAGTCAGCCGTCAGATATGGCTCACACTCTGCGCAGTTTGCGATAATGTACTCAATCTTCTCCGGCTCCTTTGGAGAGAGTTTTACATGAGTTGGGAAACCGGCACCACCCATTCCGACAACGCCTGCTTCTTTTACTTTGTTAATGATTTCTTCCTTGGAAAGAGCTGTCACATCCTCACATGGAGTGAACTCAGCTTCCTTATACTCTCCATCATTCTCAATGACAATGGAATTCACCATATCTCCAACCGCTACACGGCGTGGTTCAATGGCTTTTACGGTACCGGATACAGATGCGTAGATTGGAGAAGAAACAAAACCTCCTGCTTCTGCAATCTTCTGACCTCTTAATACGGTATCACCTTTCGCTACAATTGGATTTGCTGGTGCGCCGATATGCTGGGATACCGGATAAACCAGATCGCCCTTAGGCAAAACTTCCTTGATTGGCTGATCTTTTGCCAGTTCCTTTCCTTCATAAGGATGGACGCCACCTTTAAATGTCTTTAAACCCATTTTTGTGCCCCGCTTTCTCTTATTTAGTATTATATTTTGCGCTAGAATCACAAAATATCATCAGCATGATTATAACACAGCTCTCTCAGATGAAATATGTTTTTTTTGTATTTTTTTTAGAACCTTTTGACAAGTTTTTAACAATAATATACATATTTTTTAGAATATATAAATAATTTTTACATAATAAAATCTATGTATTCTTTTCGCCGGATATGGTAAACTGTGGTGGAAAACACGATAAAGGAAACGATATACCTATGAAAATCTGGAACAAAACACACCATCTTACCGATACAAATTTAATTTTAAATGAAACATTCACAGAAGACGCATTTTTCTTTGATATTGAAACGACCGGTTTCTCTCCCACCTATACTTTCCTCTACCTGATAGGCTGTGCGCACCGTGTGGGTGACAATTTTATCATCACACAGTATTTCGCCGAGACAAAAGAGGAGGAAGGCGCGATTCTCTCTGCCTTTCTGCAGGAACTCTGCCACTATCAGACCGTCATCTCCTTCAACGGACTTGGATTTGATATTCCTTATTTAAAAAAGAAATGTGAAAAATATGGTCTTACACACCCTTTTGACGAAAAAGACTATATTGATATTTATAAAGAAGTTTCTGGCTTAAAATTTTTGCTCAAACTGCCAGACTACAAACAGAAAACCATAGAACGTTTCCTTGGTCTCTCCAGAAATGATACTTTTTCCGGAGGTGAACTGATCGAAGTTTACCAGAATTATTTAAAAACTCCCGATGAGCAGGCAATGTTCTTTCTGAAACAGCACAATTACGAAGATGTGCTTGGCATGACCGGACTGATTGCCATCCGCAGTTACAGAAAGCTTTTTGACGGGGCTTTTACTGTGAATTCGACAGAAACAAATATTTACAAAGACCGCAATGGCATCCCTCAGAAGGAGCTGATCCTCACGCTGCAAAACCAATACCCGATCCCACAGCGTGTCTCCTGCCAGACGGATGCATTTTATCTGATCTGTGATGGCATGCAGTCCAAATTGCGGATTCATCTGTTTGAGGGCACATTGAAGTTTTTCTTCGATCACCCGGAAGATTACTACTATCTTCCGGCAGAAGATATGGCAATCCACAAAAGTGTCGCCACCTATGTAGACAAAGATTTCCGTAAAAAAGCAACTGCCGACAACTGTTACACAAAAAAAGACGCTATCTTTGTTCCACAATACGAAACATTGATCACGCCTTTTTTCAAAGAATCAAGCAAGGACAAGCTCACTTATTTTGAACTGACCCGGGAGTTTCTGGATTCTGATTCTCTTCTGCGCCAGTATACCAGTCATGTTTTCCGCCATTTTCTTGCCGCAAAACATTAGCTTTGCTCTGCGTCTGTCCTTTCTTCTTTTTGGATCTGGCAGAACTCAATCGCAAAAATAACCAAAGACATCACCGCGGTCATAATATTGCTGACTGCCATCACAATGCCTGCGCTCACGTTGCCGAGATCTGTGAAATGCTGCAGTCCCCATAACACCGGAATTCGAAAAACAAACACTCTGGAGAAATTCAAAAGCAGTGTCAGTTTTGTTTTTCCATATCCATACAAAAATGCCATGACCGCAGCGCTCGCGCCAAGAGGAATCGTTCCTAATGCTTCCATTCTGTATATTTCCATGATCCTGCCCGCAAATTCATGATCTCCATTTGCAAACAGATCTGCAATCTGATGCAGGCAGAGCAGGGAAGCCGACATCAGTATCACACTGAGGATAAGGTTCATGACAAGCACACACCAGAAAGCCTTCAACGCCCTCTTTTTCTTTCCTGCACCAAGATTCTGGCTGATGATCGCAGAAGCACCCTCCTGAAATCCATTCTGTGGATTTGTCGTAATGCCTCCAATATTGTTCGATATTCCAAGTGCCCCGACTGTGAGTGTACCATAGACGGTACTCATGGAATTGACTACAACTTTTCCCAGTGAAAATGCCATTTTTTCAACGATCACCGGAACAGAAAGTTTTATCATAGGCGCGACTACCAATTTTCGGAATGAAATTGCCTTCCAGGAAAAGCCGAAAACATTTTCTTTTGCATTCATATAAAACACTGCGACACCGAGCAGCGCCAGCTGTGAAACAATCGTCGCAATCGAAATATAATTAATCCCACCTTTTAACACATAAACAAAGAAAGCAGTCAGTGACAATTTAATTCCGATCACCATCATATTCAAATTTAAGATGCGTTTGGAATTTCCTCTTGCCCGCTCAATTGCGATATACACATTATTAAAAAAGATGATGACAAGACTGACTAGTTCCAGAATAAAATAGACAGTCCCCTCCTCGATAAATTCTTCCGGCGTATTCGCTAGTCGTAAAAATTGCGGAGCAATCGGGATCAAAATTGCAAGAATTGCCATGCCAAGCAATCCACATAAAGCAAAAAGTGTGCTCACACGTCTTTTGACCAGTTCAAAATTTCCTTCTCCATAGGCTTCACTGATCTTAATGCTCGCTCCAACCGCAAGTCCACCGCCCAGAGCAGAAATCGCCATGTTGATCTGTGACAGATATGCGACCGTTGACACTGCATTTGCACTGATGTGCGCCGCCATCATCGTGTCCAGTATTTTAAAAAGCTGGTTCAGGCTCTGATAAATTGCAAGTGGATAGCATACTTTCCAAATCACTTTCCACATAGATCCTTCCAGTGCAAATTCCCGGAATTTCCGATCCTTTTCCGATAAAGCAACGTTCATTTCATCTTCTCCTCATGTAAATAACTTTACTTTTTCTATAGTTCCATGATATAACTTTAAAATAAGTATTCATACTGTTTTTATATGCTGTTATTTTATTTTTTACTGATTTTTTGCCATATACTTTCAAAAGGAGAAATTTCATGGAAGAGATTCTTTTATCAGATAAAATCAAAGATTACAAAATTGACTTTGCAGAACGCGATGCTGATTTTCATATGGATCGATTTCACTACCATCCATATTACGAGATTTATTTTCTGCTTTCCGGAAACTGCAGTGCACTGATCAATCATTCTATTTACCACCTGGTTCCGGGAGATTTTGTTCTGATTCCGCAATCCACCATGCACCGTTTTGTGTATGACTGCAATTCGACAGTAAAACGCTACAATTTATTTTTCACAATGGACTTTGCCGCTTCGCTTTTTCATTCTGATACAAAGGATATCCTGGAGCATTTATTTCATTATCCTGTGCTTCATCTTACTTCTCTACTTCAGGGCAATGCCACGCGCTTATTTGATACCTTATATCAGGAAACCGTAGGACAGGACTCCTGCAGTCAGGCTGTGATTCCCGCTTATATTTCTCTGATTCTCTCACTGCTTGTAAGAAACAGAGATCACATACAGCTGCAGGATCTGGATTCCGCAGAAAATGCCATTCAGGCATCCGCCCGTTATATATCCACGCATTTTCAGGAACCTGTATCTCTGCATATGGTCGCAGATTATGTACATATGAGTCCAACTTATTATTCCAAAAAATTCAAACAAATTACCGGGGTAGGTTTTAAAGAATACCTGACAAAGACACGCCTCTACGAGGCCACAGAATTATTGACACATACCAGCCTGAACGTGACAGAGATTGCCATCCGCTGTGGTTTTAATGATGGGAACTATTTTGGGGATGCTTTTCGGAAAGAATTTGGTCTCTCACCACTGCAATACAGAAAAAGACGAAAAAACCTTTTGTGATGGTTTTTTCGCCTTTGTAATTCTATTATTCTTTTTCAAAGAAGAAAGATTTATCCCGGACAAATCCAAGTTCCTTATAATTCATAATCTGTTCTGTGCTTCCGATAAAGAGAACTCCTCCCTTTGTCATGCACTGATTGAACTTTTTATAAATCTCATCCTTGGCTTCCTCGGTAAAGTAGATCACAACATTTCTACATACGATCAGATTACAGCCAGTCGGATATGGATCTTTCAGCAGATTGTGTTCTTTGAATTCCACCCTGCGTTTAATCTCATCTGAGATCTGATAGGATGTTCCAATTTTCTTGAAGTATTTATCCTTTAGATCCTTCGGAACATTCGCAATACTCTTCTCATTGTAGAGTCCCATTCTTGCTTTATCCAAAACCTGCTTGTCAATATCTGTAGCAATTACTTTGATATTAGCAAGTGGTATCTGTCTCGACAACGCCATAACTAGAGAATATGGTTCGTCTCCGGTAGAACATGCTGCACTCCAGACTTTCAGATTCTTTCCATAGGTTTTGATCAGTTTTGGGAATACCTCCCCCTCTAAGATCTTCCACTGCTCCGGATTACGATAAAATTCAGAGACATTGATGGTCAAAAAGTTGACGAACTGTTCGAATTTTTCCTTATCCTTTTTGATCAGATCCACATATGCATCATAGGAAGTGATCCCATTCTTATTAATAAGCGTATCAATTCTACGACGCATCTGTTTTTCCTTATAACAGTTCAGATCGATCTTAGTTAACGCATATACATCTTTTTTGAATTTTTCATAATTATCAAGCATATTATTCCTCTGTATGAACTTCAGCAGCTTCTACAGCATCCTCTTCCGGTGCCTCTAAGGCTTTGATCGATAAGCTGATCTTCTTGTCATCTTCATTGAAATCTACCACTTTTGCTTCGATTTCCTGTCCGATCTTTAATACATCAGCCGGTTTTTCTACATGATCCTTGGAGATCTGGGAAACATGAAGTAATGCATCAACACCTGGAGCAAGCTCAACGAATGCACCAAAATCTGTCATTCTTGCAACTTTTCCTTTTACGATGTTACCAACTGCAAACTTCTCTGCTGCTCCGTTCCATGGATTCTCAGAAGGGAATTTCATGCTGAGTGCGATCTTTGTATCGTTGATATCTTTGATGAATACTTTTACAGTATCTCCAACATTAAATACTTTCTTAGGACTTTCTACTCTGCCCCAGGACATCTCAGAAATATGAAGTAATCCGTCTGCTCCACCTAAATCAATGAATGCACCGAAGTCTGTTACATTCTTAACAGTTCCTTCCATGACATCGCCAACTTTGATTTTTGCAAACAGTTCTTTCTGCTGCTCTAATTTCTTCTCAACTAATAACTGTTTTCTGTCACCGATGATTCTTCTGCGTTTTGGATTGAACTCGCTGATCACGAACTGGATTTCCTGATCTTTGTATTTGGAAAGATCTTTCTCATAAGAATCAGATACAAGGCTTGCCGGGATGAATACTCTTGTCTCATCAACAACAACACATAAACCGCCATCTAATACCTGAGAAACTTTTGCTGTTAAAACTTCTTTGTTCTCGAAAGCTTCCTCTAATCTCTTGCTTCCTTTTTCAGCAGCGAGACGTTTGTAAGTTAAGAGAACCTGTCCCTCGCCATCGTTTACTTTTAATACTTTTGCTTCCATTGTATCACCAACAGAAACCATAGTTGTAAGATCTGCGTTAGACTCGTTTGTATACTCATTGCGAGTGATGATTCCGTCTGATTTGTATCCGATATTTAAAACGATCTCATCAGGTTTCACATCGATAACGGTACCTTCAACTACCTCTCCATTTCTTATTGTTTTAAATGATTCCTCCAACATTTGTTCAAAACTCATTTCTGACATTCTTTTGAACCTCCTCAATAATATTGTTTGGGGTAGATGCCCCTGCGGTAATACCTACGTTATCGGTGGATTTTAATCTGGTCAAATCAAGATCCTTTATTGTTTGTATATAGTAAGTATTTTCACATTCTTTTTTACAGATTTCAAATAACTTCTGCGTATTAGAACTAGCCCTGCCGCCAATGACGATCATGGCATCGACTTCTTTTGCAATACGTTCTGCTTCAGTCTGTCTTTCCTCTGTAGCATTGCAGATAGTATTTAAAACAATAATATCATAACCTTTTTCGTTCACAATTTCAACTAATTCTTGAAATTTATTGTAATTAAATGTCGTTTGTGATACAATACACACTTTTTTTTCGGATGAAAGCGTAAATTTTTCTGCCTCCTCACATGTTCCGATCACAGTTGTCTCCGTTGGATCAGACCATCCTTTAATGCCTTCCACTTCCGGATGTGTCTCATTTCCAATAATAATAATATGATATCCTTCTCTGCTGTACTGTTCCACAAGACGGTGGATCTTCAACACAAACGGACAGGTTGCATCTACGATCTCAAATCCCAGTGTCTTGATCTCATCATAGATTTTTCTCTCCACACCGTGTGATCTTATGATCACGGTTCCTTTTGGTCTGCCCTTTAATTCATCGGTCGAATGGATGACCTGCACACCTTTTTTTTCAAGATCTGCAACAACCTCTTCATTATGGATGATCGGTCCAAAGGTATAGATCGGTGTCTGATTTTTTTCTGCCTCTTTGTATACCGTTTCCACGGCTCTTTTTACGCCAAAACAAAAACCGGCACTTTTTGCTAAAATAATGTTCATAAATCATTCCTTATCTATTCGTTTTCTGATTCCTGTTTCTTTCAGCCGTTTTCCTGTTAACAGCCTTTTTTCTCTTCATAAATAGAGCGTATCGCTTCCACGACCTCATCAATATCCATCTCAGAAGAATCTACTAAAACCGCATCTTCTGCCTGTTTTAACGGAGAAGTCTCACGGTGCATATCCCGGTAATCACGGTCGATGATATCCTTCTCGATCTCATCAAAGTCACAGAAAACACCTTTTGCAGTCAATTCATCGTATCTTCTCTGCGCTCTTGTCTTAGAACTTGCGGTCAGATAAATCTTCACCTGCGCATTTGGAAGCACGCATGTTCCGATATCTCTTCCGTCCATGATAACGTCCGTGCTCTCTGCAAGCTTTCTCTGCAGTTCCACTAATTTGGTACGGACAACCGGATATACGCTTGTCGCAGAAGCCATATTACCGACTTCCTCCGTACGGATAAATCCGTTTACATTTTTACCATTTAAAATAACCTGCTGTTCATTATTTTCATAGGCAATGGTCACATCCACATTCGGACATGCTTCCGCAATTTTTGTTTCATCCGAAGAGGCGATTCCGTTTGTCAGGAAATAATATGCCATGGCACGGTACATCGCACCGGTATCTACATAGATAAAACCAAGCTCCTTTGCCAGTTTTTTTGCGATTGTACTTTTTCCAGCTCCGGCTGGCCCGTCGATTGCAATATTCATACTCATAATATATCCATTCCTCTCATTTTTATCTACTTTTAAGTGATTGCGAAACTCTTATTTACGTTGAGAAGTTTGTGAAGAATTAACAAAATTTTCAAAGACACGCTTTCGCTACGTGTCGCTGGTAACGGTACTAAGAAGCCAGTCATGACTAAATGTCATTCCTACCTTCTAAGGACCGACCGCTCCCCAGTGTCTTCTCAAGCTTTTGTCAATTCTCCACAATTTACGCTACTTTATCTATGAGTTCCGCATTACCTATTATTTGTTTTCGTTATTCGATGCATGTCCCGGCGAGATGTCCGGTAGACCATGCGATCTGGAGATTGAAACCACCTGTCACAGCATCTAAATCCAACACCTCTCCACAGAAATATAAATGTCTGACAAGTTTTGACTCCATCGTCGATGGATTCACCTCACTGACTTTGACACCGCCTTTTGTGATAATTGCCTCATTAAAATCACGCAGTCCATTTAACGTTAACGGAAAAGCCTTGATGAGCCGCACAAATTTCAGTCGCTCCTCTTTTGTGATCTCGTTTACTTTTTTATCCGGATCGATCCCGGATAATTCAATCATGACCGGGATCATTTTTGCCGGGAAAAGCTTTCCAATGGAATTTTTGAACTGTTTGTTCTTTGCTTCCTCAAAATCTTTCAACACACGCTTGTCTAACTGTTCTTCCGTCAATGCCGGCTTTAAGTCGATCTCCATTGCAAGAGGCTCTTTTGCGATATCCGGCCTGATCATCGCACTTGCAGTCAGAATCAATGGTCCGCTGACGCCAAAATGCGTAAATAGCATTTCTCCGAATTCATCGTAAAGTACCTTCTTTCCACGGCAAATACGGACATTGACATTTTTTAAAGAAAGTCCCTGCATCTCCCTGACATAGTCTTCTTTTGCGTTAAACGGCACAAGGGAAGGTCTTATCTCCGTCACAGTATGTCCTGCCTCTTTTGCAAAGCGGTAGCCATCCCCGGTTGATCCTGTTGTCTGATAGGAAAAGCCTCCGGTGGCAACGATCACATCATCCGCCTGGATTTTCTCTCCGTCAGAAAGCCGCACACCACATACCTTTTTTAGTCCCCCTTCCCCGGAATCTTCATATAATAATGTGTCCACTTCACTGTGAAGCCGGATCTCCACCTGATCTTTTTTTAACACACGCTGCAGTGCTGCGATCACATCCGAAGAATGATCCGAAACCGGAAATATACGGTTTCCCCGTTCATTTTTAACCGGCAGCCCAGCCTGCTCAAAAAAGTCAATGACCATCTGATTGTCATAGGCGTAAAATGCACTGTATAAAAACTTCCGGTTGGTCATGACACTTTGAAAGAGCACATCCATATCACTTGAATTGGTAATATTACACCGTCCCTTTCCTGTGATAAAAAGCTTCTTTCCCAGTTTCTCATTTTTTTCCAACAATGTTACATGATGACCGTTTTCTGCCGCAGCGATCGCCGCAGACATTCCGGCAGGTCCTCCGCCGATCACAACTACTCTACTCATTAAATTCGGTATCTCCTATTTTTCCATATCGCATTTTAATGGAGTCATCAATATAATTAATCTCATCACTCTCATATACCTGATATTCATCCCAGATATCTTCCAGCATCTCCAGTGTTTTTGCAACTTTTTTGCGGTTCTTCATGCAAAGTGCAACGATCAGCGCATTGATGACACTGAGCGGTGCTACCAGAGAATCCACGATCGAAGCCATATCACTGTCTGCGATCAGATTGCAGGAGGAATAAAGATTCATCGGGGAATGTACACTGTCTGTCAATGTGATCACTTTTGCATTGCGGTTATTTGCAAATTCCATTGCCTTTAAAGTCCGCATGGAATAACGTGGAAAACTGATCCCGATAATCACATCATCCTTTCCGATCCGCACCATCTGTTCAAAAATCTCGCTGGAGCTGCTGGTCTGAAGCAGATGCACATTATCAAACATCAGGTTAAAATAGAATGCCATAAAGGATGCTAACGGCGCACAACTCCGGATTCCAATAATATAAATGTGCTTTGCATTTAAAATCGTATTCACTGCAACCTCAAATGCTTCCTGATCGATTTTCTCCAACGTGGTATTGATCTTGTCCGCATCCGAGTGCAGGACCGATTCCAATATTTTCGACTGACTGATCCTTCCATAGGTCACTTCCATACGCTGGATCGAATTCAGCTTGTTTCTCACAAGTTCTTCCAATGCATTCTGGAATTCCGGATACCCTTTGTATCCCAAATGTGTTGCAAAACGCACAACGGTTGATTCACTGACGCCAACTACTTCACCTAATCTGGCGGCTGTCAGAAAAACTGCCTTATCATAATTATCTGTGATATATGTAGCTAATAACTTTTGTCCCTTGCTTAATCTGCTGTAAGATTCATTAATACGATTACTCAGATCACGCGTATTACCCATAGTTCCCCATCCTGTTATCCAATTTCTGTCCGGCAGCTTTTACATAGTATCTGCTGCTTTCGGAACATTTTCAAAATTCCAACATTTTAATTATAGCAAATAGGAACTTTTTTGCAAGAAAAAGAGGCTGAAAACCAGCCTCTTTTCTGTCCTGTCTTATACCGGATATGCTCCGTTCTTAGTATCTGCTACTGTGGCATCTACTTTTTTCTGCTGAGCTTCTCTATATTTAAAGAAGTCTGTGGCAACCTGTGGGAATAAAGCGTAGGTTAATACGTCTTCATCCTGCTGTTTCCACTGTTTCATCTCAGCTTCGATCTTGTCTAATTCAGGCTCAAGCAAGTCTGCATATCTGCATGTGATCGCATTCTTCTTATCCTCGCCGAGTACCTTATCAACAACCTCTGGATTGAAAGGTTTTACTGTCTGACCATACTTTCCGAGTAAAACGTCTTTTGTCTCCTTTGTGGCAACTTTGTAACGCTCACCCATCAATACGTTAAATACAGCCTGTGTACCAACGATCTGGGAAGAAGGAGTTACAAGAGGTGGTTCACCAAGGTCTTTACGGACTCTTGGGATCTCCTTTAATACTTCTTCGTATTTATCCTCTGCATGCTGCTCTTTTAACTGGGAAACCATGTTGGATAACATACCACCTGGTACCTGGTATAATAAAGTCTTAATGTTAACGCCAAGTACTTTTGTATTCATCAGACCGCTCTCTAATGCTTCTTCTCTCATTGGTCTGAAGTAATCAGCGATCTCTGCAAGTAAGTTCTGGTCTAAACCGGTATCAAATTCTGTTCCCTTGAATGCCTCCACCATAACTTCTGTTGCAGGCTGGCTTGTTCCCATAGAGAAAGGAGAGATTGCAGTATCAATGATATCGCATCCTGCCTCTACTGCTTTCATGTATGTCATGGAAGCAACACCGGAAGTATAGTGTGTATGAAGCTCGATCGGTAAAGATGTAGAATCTTTCAAAGCCTGAACTAACTCTGTTGCTTTGGAAGGAACTAACAGTCCGGCCATATCTTTGATACATAAAGAATTAGCTCCCATATCTTCTACTCTCTTAGCCATATCCATCCAGTATTCCAGTGTATATGCATCACCTAATGTATAAGATAATGCAACCTGCGCATGTCCGTTCTCTTTATTGCAGGCTGTAACTGCTGTCTGAAGATTACGGATATCGTTTAAACAGTCAAAAATACAACGTGGATGATTTGCGTGCCGGAAATATTCCTCCCACATTCTATACTTACGGTACGGAAGATCCGTTCTACCGCCAGTTCATCACTAATGCCAACGCTGCGCGTGATGCTGGGGTACAGGTAGAAGAACATGTACTGGATGGCTGGCCGCACGGTTTCGGCGTACAGGGGGAATGGACTACGTGGTTCGACAACTTTTTGACACAAATAATATCACATTGAATATGAGTAAGGATAATGATAACTACAAAGGTATTTCCCGTCGAGATGCCTTGAAACGGATGGGACTGTTCATAGCGGGAACTGCAACACTGAGTATACCTCCTGCATTAATCTCTTGTAACAAAGAAAAGAAGAAACGCATTATTCTTTACTTCACCGCCACAGGAAACAGCCTCTATATTGCTCGCCAACTGGCGGACGAGAATACCGAACTGCTCAGTATTCCACAAATGGTAAAGCAGAACCGTCACGACTTCGAGGCAGATGAGATAGGCATCATTTATCCTATCTACGGACACATGCCACCGAATATGGTACGTAATTTTATCAAGCAGGCAAGAATCAAGGCAGACTACAAGTTTGCCGTACTCACTTATGGTATGCTTGACTTCAATGCAGCCGAACTATGGAACAGAATATCACAGAAAGCAGGTACAAAATTCGACTATATCAACACCCTCGTTATGGTGGACAACTGGCTTCCCAATTTTGACATGAACGAGCAGATGAAGATGGATAAGCACATCCCCGAACAAGTGGAGAAGATAAAGGCTGATTTGCTGAAACAACGGAAATAGATAAAGCCCGCCACTGCGGAAGACCACCGTAACCACGATGGCTTTATGTCCTTTTCCCGTCTTGACCCCGAAGTAGGATTCCTGAAACGAAGCGAAAGATATTTTCAGGTGACAGACGCGTGTATCGGCTGTGCCATTTGTACAGAAGTATGTCCGCGCGGCA
>ENA-OPCM01001334-OPCM01001334.1-human-gut-metagenome-genome-assembly--contig:-NODE-1334-length-16563-cov-1.566816_pt1 | contig 16563 bp, 12 predicted proteins | sample MGYA00241252_ERZ501484 | MGnify/ENA primary metagenome ERZ501484 (study PRJEB25962, sample SAMEA2042583) | human gut metagenome | biome: human gut; feature: human-associated habitat; material: faeces...
CCGCCGTTTCCTCCGGCAGCGGACTTCTTCTCCGTATACAATTCGAACATCATGTTATTATCCCCGCCACGAGTAGTTGCCGTGCTGTCATTGGCAAGACGCAATGAGTTGTCGACTTTGAAACGGAGATTGATGCGAGTGATATTTTTCACCGTACAATCCTTTTCCTGTTCCACACCCGGACAGGTCAGCGTGGTATAAAAAATACCCAGTCCATCCACTTTCACCTTATTTCCTGCCACAAGCACTTTTTTCATCGCACGGACAAAGGATTTCATCACATGCGACACGTCTTCCACCGAAAGCGACCCGATAGACTCGATTTCCTGTGCCAGTGAATCGATTGAATAGATTTTCGACTCCCCAGCCTTGGGCTTGAGAAGATACATCATCGGTGATTTATCATCACCGAGCCGTTTTCTGCGCTTGTAGCGCACAACTGTAACTGTTGCCATAATATAACTTGTTTCTACGAAAAGAAGTACATTCTCCCTTTCTGTTGATGAAACAAAGATACGACAACACGTTGACGACTTGCCGGATTGCACCGGACTACACCGGATTATGCCGGATTAAAACGGATTACACCGAATTATACAAATTATACCGGAATATGTGGAAATATGTAGGAATATGTAAGATCATTCCCTAGTTTTCAATGACCCATTCTCCAATAGTTCGCGTACTACTGTCGAAATTAACTCCCACTTTGATAACTTTCCGATGATCTGCCTGATAAGGAATCGCATACTGCTTACTATTGATCTGTGCCAACGCTTCTTCAGGAGTACCATCTACTTTGAATTCGAATACATAGATAGCCTCCTGCATCTTTATCACAACATCAGCCCTGCCAACAGCGCTCTTTACTTCTGCATCCACATATTGCCCCATCAACCGGAACAGGAGGTAGAAGATGGTCTGATAGTGTTTCTCCTCCTTATTATTCATATCATTGGGGATAGAGGCGAAAAATGATTTGATCCGCTCCATACATTGATCCAGATTGCCGACCCGTAAGTCTTTGATAAACGATACTACATAAAATGTATTCTCGCGAGCAGGCAAATGCACATAAGCCGGCATTAATGATTCGATAAAGCCTTTCCGAACTTCTTTGTTAGGATAAGCCAATGTATAGATCTGAAAATCCCGGTCATACTCTTTGATAGTGAGATAACCGCTTTGGTAAAGTACCGGAAGCGGGTCTGTAATGACATTGGTAGGTGCATCAAACTGCTCGGCAGTCGCCGAAACGCCATCCAGTTGACGAATATCGAAATCGCTTTGCTGCAAGATGTCTATCAGGAAAGTGGGAGTGCCGGTAGAGAACCAGAAATTGGCATATTTCTTTTGAGCAAATGCATTAAACAAACTAAACGGATTGTAAATGTCTTCACTATTTTCACTGAAATGATACCCATCATACTGTTGTTTCAAATGTATACACGCTTCATCATACGTTTCACCGTTCGCCTCGGCCATCCTTCTTATATCTTCTTCCAACTGTGTACGCAATTCATTTTCCGTTATACCGCAAATGGCACTATAAGCATCTTGCATACTTATGTTCTGAAGATTGTTCAATTCACTAAAGATGCTCATCTGGCTAAATTTACTGATACCGGTCAGAAAAAGAAAACGAAGATATTCTCCCTGCGCTTTCAACGGACTGAAAAAGTCGCGCATGATGCCACGTATTTCAGCTTGCAACTCCTCATTGTTGTTGCTATCCAACATAGGAGAATCATATTCGTCTACAAGTAACACAACCTGACGCCCGCTCTGCTCGTAAGCACGTTTGATAATACCTTTCAGACGGAGACTGAAAGTGTCTTCGCTCGTGTCACATCCGTAAATTCGTTCCCATTCCACCAAGCGATTGTTGATAGCGGAGCGCAGCATTCCCGCATTCATATACTTACTGATACTGAAATCAATATGCAACACGGGATAAACCGTCCAGTCTTTCTCCAACTGTTCCATCATCAGACCCTTAAACAGGTCTTTTTTACCAGAGAAATAGGCTGCAAGAGTGGAAACTAACAGACTCTTTCCAAAGCGTCGGGGACGGCTAAGAAAACAAGCCTTAGCCGAATTAGCCAAACGATAAATCAACTCTGTCTTATCAATATACACACAATTATCATTGCGTAGTCTCTCGAAACTCTGTATCCCTATCGGATAGCGTCTGAATGTTCCTTCCATCCTCTTTCTATGCTTTTAACGTGAAACATAAACAAAGATACAATAAATTTCAAGAATCGGCATTCTATTATTATCAATTCTTTTATGAATACGCCCGAACATCTGCTCTCAAAATTTGCCTATTCCACTAAAAATGAGTAACTTTACTTCAAATACAACAACCTAAAAGCACAACTATAAATGAAAACAAAAAACAAGATTCTCCCCGAACAAGAAGAAGAAAAAACATTCCAATACCGCACCTATGGGAAAGGCGAACTTGCCTTGTTGTACCTCCCCAATATCCTGCAACAAAGCGCAGTAGACCGATTCAACGAATGGATTGAAGCTGCACCCGGACTAAAAGAACGGCTCCTGGCCACCGGCATGAATCCACGCGCCAGATACTACACTCCCGCACAAGTAAGGCTCATCATCGAAGTGCTACAAGAACCCTAATTAAAGTATCAAGTATTAGGTATTAGGTATCAAGTATTAACCGTGGTAAACACATCACAACAACGGATAACATCATAATGCTTAACATCATAATACTTAATACTTAATACTTGATACTTAATACCTAATACTTTAAAACAGCTCTTTTTCAGGTAGCCAGCAGGAGTTGTCGAACATCGTATTTCGGACACGCTGGTCAGCGGAGAGAGAAGGGTCATGAGATTCTTCACAGGGCAGGTATCGTCCGCTTACGGGATCGTAGACAAAGGATGCCATTCCACCGACACCAAGATGCTTGAATTTCACCTTGTCCACATATACGCGGGTGACACCAACCTCCTTGTCACGTTCCACAATGATACCGTAATCCGCTTTGTTATAGAAATCGGCAGAGCCGTTGATGTCGTACATTTCCACACGAGGGGTAATGCCCGTGACAGGATTACGGTTCATTTTACGAGGATGGACTACAACCACGAGCAGACAATTATGTTGCACGGCAAATTCTGTAAATTTATTCAACAGGTTAGAAATATATTGCGTTTCCGTCTGTCCAGGTTGCGGGTTGTGGTCGAAACGGTTGAGCGGGTCGAAGACAATAATGCGGCAGCCGCGGCGGACAACGAGTTCATGAGCCTTGGCCAGTACACGATCCGGAGAAACATTACCTTTCAGAGAGATATGAGAGACGTTTTCAGTCAGAAAATCTTCCGAGTTCGCAAGGAGTCCCTCCGTCATGCCACAGCCGTTTTGAAAACGGTGTCCGGTGAGTTTCTCAATCAGTTTGCGGAGATGATAGACGATAGGGGTATTTTCCGGGCTAAAGAACCCGATTTTCCATTGATGCCGCAGGCAGAGACGCAACACCAATTCGTCCACCCACTCGGATTTTCCTGCACCGGGAACTCCGGTGACGTAGACACTTCGCCCACGTTCATACGTGCAGATCTTATCCATGTCCTCCCATCCCGTTTCCGCTCCGGGACCGAAGCCGTTGTCGAAAAGAGCCCGCAGATCGTCATGCAAGTCGGCAGCGGTGAAGATACCTTCGAGCGGAACTTCTGCTGCCTGTTCGATGGCGATACGGAGACTGGCGATACCATATTTGCAGAGATGCTCGTTGGCATCTTTACACTCCGGACCGTAAGTCACCACCCGGCAGCGTTCAGCTCCCAGCCGGTTGATGAGTTCATTGCGCAACCGGATTCCGGCAGAATCGGCATCAACGGCAATGATGATTTCTTCCAGATCCTCGAAGTGCGTCTCCATAAAACGGTCGAGCCAGGAGAGGTTCGAATTGGCTCCGGCCGGCACGGAGATGGCGCTTTTGAATCCGGCGGCGATGGAAGAAGCAGCATCCAGTTCCCCCTCGTGGATGATGCAGGAGGTTTGCCCCAGGATGGAGTCGATGTTGTAGGGAATCAGTTCGGCACCCTGCACCATTTTGAAAAGTTTCGGGAGAGCGCGAAATTTGGTGTTTATCAGTTGTTCCCCTTCAAAATAGTTGAAGCAGACACAACGCTCCTTCGCGCCGAACTGCGGCATAAATTCCTCCTGTTCCGTGATGCGTAATTCGGCTATGACAGACTGCGGGATACAACGCGTCTCCACCAGCCAACGCTCCGTGTCTTCGGAAAGTGTGGTTTTCGAGGCATCAAACACAGGACGCTGAAAATGCTGCGGAATGGCTGCCGCACGACGCTTGCGGGCTGCCACACGTTCGGCATTCTTGCGCTCTTCCACATCATCGGGAACATAAAAATCAGCGCCACAATGATAACAGTGACAATGGCCCGTGTCGACGTTGACACGTAGCGAACGGTCGCGCTTATTCTTGCGGGTAGGAAGACATTTTTTACAAATCGTCTTGAGGACTCCACTCGATTTACCGTGGATGTCGACATCATAGTTGGCAAAATTTCTCATATTTTTTTCCTTTTTTCTAATTAAAAAATAGTTTAAAATAATCATTCACACGCAGAGGACTTACCTGCCGGACGAGTGTCTGCCACCTGCCGGACGAACTTCCGTTACCTACCGGACGAAGCCAGTCATCTGCCGGATTAATGCGCCCATCTTTTCTTCACATCATCCCACACAGCCGATGCATCGGGACGTGGCGGCGCATCAACCGGAATAAGATGTCCCAGATACGTTCGCCGCCCGTCGACGACGCTTTCAAAGCGGTTTACATCCTTGTCGACCGTATTCTCAAGCTCTTTCAGCAAGGTTTCCCTCAACGTGCGGCAAGTAACGGAACCGGCCGCGATATAATTTGAGAAATACCGTTTCACGTCCTCCGGGAAAAGCAGTCCCGCTCCTTTGTCATAAAGGCGGATATGTTTTTTGAAGATTTCCAAAATAAGTTTTTGATGGTCTACAAAAAGCTTTCCCAAACCGGAATGCTGCCCGGCCAATTCCATATATGACTGGAAAGTAGAAAGTTGGTCCACCAACTTTTCCCAAGGCAACACGGGTTGTAACGGACAATGATTGCCTTCATCCGCCAAACGGCTCACAAGAGACGACGGTGTTTCTATATTACTCCTATTATTGTTTACAACAGAAACACTTCCTTTACTCTCCTCTTCTTTACTCTCCTCTTCTCTCCTCTTCTGGTTTTCAGTGGGTTTTCTCCCTTTACTGACGGGCGTTTCAGCACTTTTTGCCACCTTTTTCGGACGCCCTCCTTTTTTACCGTTTTCGATGTCCATTTTCCGCTTCTCTTCCAAGCTTTTCATCACCCTATCCAAGTAAGAAGAACGAAACATCTGTCGTTCCTCATCCAGTTCGAAGAGATCGAATTCGCGAAGCACCCGCTCCACCGCTACTTCATCCACATCATACCGCCGGGCCATGGCCTTCAGTAAAACCGGTTTGCACGACGCCTCATAAGCATCTTTAGTGCGTAGATGCAACAGCAAGATCACGTAAATTCCGAGTGCTTCCGCGGCATTCATTTCCGTCATCATACAGGCAATATTGTCGTCATTCAACAAATTTACCTCCAAATTGAAATACTGATCTTTCTTCATTTTCATTTATCATTTATTATTCCACATTTAATACTTCCGGGGCGCAAAGGTGCGAAATGTATTTTATTCCAGCTATCGCAAAAATGAGAGTTGGATTATATATTTTTTATCAGACCTTTGCCAAATATTATTAATAACCCCAAACAATATGGATACAAAACGCAACCAAACTTTGGAAGAAATAGAAGAAAATAAAATAGTAAGCGAGCATTATCAGAACAGAATAAAGCTGATAAAAGAGCTCCTGAAAACGTCACAGCTAGTCATAGGAGACCTCTGCGTTCATATCAACATCAGTGAAGCCTCCTACCACCGCTACACAAATTTCACCAGCTATATGAAGACAGACATTTTCATACATGCTTGCATCTTTCTCAAGCAATATATCGAAAGTCACCACATTCCTTATACCCAAGAAGAAAAACGGCTTATAAAAACATTAGACCTGTTTCAGATTTCCTCAAATAGCAACTTAAACTGCAATTAAAACACAGAAAAGAAGAAACTTATCATAAGTTTTATTACATTTGCAATGTAATAAAAGTCTTTAAAACTTAAAAAATGAATGATAGCGAAACAGACAGCCCATCAATAAAAGCACTGATCGTTTTCAGAGAAAACGGAGAAACCGACAATCTATTTGTTCCTATCTTATGCGATGCTATCAGAATGGCTGGAATTGACGTGCGATGTTCCACAAAAGAGTTTTGGGACTCGGATAAGCATTATGATATCATACATTTCCAGTGGCCGGAAGAAGTGGTGGGATGGACATGCAACGATCCTGATATCATCAGGTGTCTGGAAGAGCGAATCAGTTTTTTTCGTTCGAGGGGAACACGTTTTGTCTACACACGCCACAATGTCCGTCCGCATTACGCAAACGGAATCATCAGCCGGGCCTATGACATTATCGAATCGCAGAGTGATATCGTTGCACACATGGGACGGTTTAGCCGGGACGAATTTCTCACGAAGTATCCTGATAGTCAGAATGTTGTCATCCCTCATCACATTTACCAGTATACCTATAAAGAAGATATCAGCGTAGAGCGTGCACGTCAGTATCTCAACCTCTCGCAAGATGCATTCATCGTCACGGCTTTCGGAAAATTCCGCAACCGTGAAGAAATACGCATGGTGCTCGGAGCTTTCCGCGCCTGGGACGAGGAGCACAAGATGCTGCTGGCTCCGCGCCTCTACCCCTTTTCGAGACGCAACAGCTATGGCAGGAATATCATCAAACGATGGATTTCAAAAGCCGGATACTATCTGCTCATGCCGCTGCTCAACCGTATGTATAAACTACAGGCGGGAGCCAACGACGAGCTGATAGACAACTGCGATCTGCCCTACTATATGGCTGCTTCAGACGTGATATTCATCCAGCGGAAAGATATACTGAATTCGGGTAATGTCCCCCTCGCCTTCCTCTACCACAAAGTCGTGGTGGGTCCCAAGGTGGGAAACATCGGCGAACTGCTTTCCGAAACCGGTAACCCGACTTTCGATCCCGACGACAAGAAAGACATCCTGCGAGCACTCGAAGAAGCCCGCCGGCTTGCCGCATGGGGACAAGGGGAAGTGAATTACGCATACGGTATGGAAAACATGAGCATCCGCAAAGTGGGACAAGCATACGCGCAAACATATAAACAAGCAATCAATGGCTAATAATATTAAGAGTCAATTATTTTCGGGGGTATTTTACACAGCGCTGGCCAAATACAGTGGCGTCGTCATATCCCTTGTTGTGGCAGGAATTCTCGCACGTCTGCTATCACCGGACGACTTCGGCATCGTAGCTGTTGCCACCGTCATCATCGCCTTCTTCAATCTTCTCACCGACATGGGAGTGTCTCCCGCCATCGTGCAGCACAAATCGCTGACTAAAGATGATTTGTCGGACATCTTCTCATTTACTATATGGACGGGCATCGGAATCAGCATCCTGTTTTTCGCTTCTTCGTGGATCATCGCCGATTACTACCAAAGCGACACCCTGCGCATCCTGTGCCAACTGCTGTCCGTCAACCTGTTCTTCGCCTCCGCCACCATTGTGCCGGGAGCCATGTTCTACCGGAACAAAGAATTTAAATTCATTGCTATCCGTAGCTTCGTCATTCAGATTTCGGCAGGTGCAGCCGCGGTAACCGCCGCCCTCTGCGGAGCAGGATTGTACGCATTGATTATCAACCCAATCGTATCCAGCGTACTGATCTTCGTAATTTCCTTTCAGCGTTACCCGCAACGGTTGCGTTTCACACTCGGATTGAGGGTACTCCGGAAAATATTTTCCTATTCCGCCTATCAATTCCTGTTCAATGTCATCAACTATTTCAGCCGCAATCTGGACAAACTGCTGATTGGTAAATATATGAGTATGTCCGATCTGGGATATTACGAAAAGTCGTATCGTTTGATGATGCTGCCCTTGCAGAATATCACGCAGGTAATCACTCCGGTGATGCACCCTATTTTCAGCGATTTCCAGAATGACAAGGGAAAACTGTTGAGTTCCTACGAACGCATCGTCCGTTTCCTCGCCTTTATCGGTCTGCCGCTTAGCGTGCTGCTTTTCTTCACGGCAGAGGAAGTGACGCTTATTATTTTCGGCGATCAATGGATGCCGTCCGTACCCGTGTTCCGGATACTGTCGCTCTCCGTAGGGATTCAGATTATACTTTCTTCGTCCGGCTCCATCTTTCAGGCGGCAGGCGATACACGAAGTTTGTTTGTGTGCGGTGTTTTCGTCCGCGTTCAACGTGGCGGGAATTTTGCTCGGCATCTTCCATTTCGGAACCCTGACAGCAGTGGCCAGCTGCATTGTGGTGACATTCACCATCAACTTCATACAGTGTTATTGGCAGATGTACCGGGTGACCTTCCGGCAAAGTGCCTGGCCGTTCATCCGTCAGCTTATTTCTCCGTTGGTGATTAGCATTTTGATAGCATTAGTCCTCATTCCAATGCAGTATGCGCTGGAAGGGATGAACATTTTTGTGACAATTATTGCTAAAGGTATCGTTAGTTTTATTATCTTTGGCATTTATATACAGATGACGCATGAGTATGACATGATCAGTAAAGTGCGGTCGTTAAGAAAAAAAAGTCTATAGCTATGAATATACGCGACATTTTTATAACGCTACGTTATAAAATAAGTTATGGTAGCACTGTGGAATGGTACAATTTCTGGTACATCGTCTTGCGGAAAAAGAGAAAAATCATACCGCAAGTAGCTTCCATCGACGAAACGATACGTAAAATCATCGACGACCGTTGCTCTGTCAGCCGTTTTGGCGACGGTGAAGTGTTGCTCACCAGTCCGGACAAGGAAATCCGTTTCCAGAAAGGTGATCCGTTATTGGCTAAAAGACTGACCGAAGTGCTGCAAAGTCACGAAGAAGGACATATTGTCTGCATCTCCGACGCATTCCGCGATTTGTATCGCTACAATCGCAAAAGTCGCCGGTTCTGGAGAACTCATTTTTATCTGTACGGTTCTTGGTGGGACCGTTTGCTGGTAGCGGGACGAAAATATTATAATACATTCGTCACCCGTCCGTATATGGATTTTGCCCGCAAAGAAGATTCCGCCCGATGGTTTCACGACATGAAGGGCATTTGGGATAACCGGGACATCGTCTTCATCGAAGGGGAGAAAAGCCGGCTCGGAGTGGGCAACGATCTTTTCGATAATGCCCGGAGCATCCGGCGTATTCTTTGTCCGCCCAGAGATGCATTCGAACGCCTGGAAGACATCAAGCAGGAGGCCTGCAAAGTAGAAAAAGAAGCCTTGTTTCTGATTGCCCTCGGCCCCGCAGCCACAGTGTTGGCCTACGATTTGTTTAAAGCCGGCTATCAGGCCATCGACGTCGGTCATGTGGACGTAGAGTATGAATGGTGGCGGATGGGAGCCCATAAAAAAGTGAAACTGGAACGAAAATATGTCAACGAAACTGCCATTGGCAGCGAAGTGGCGGATGCCGGAGAAGAATACCGGAAACAAATCATCGCCCAAATCGTTTGAGGAAGAAAAAACAGTTTGAGAAAGAAAAAACAGAATAAACAATTATTGAATACTGAAAATAAGAATGAAAGCTCTTTTCCTTATATTTCACGGCTTCAATGAGGCCAACGGAATTAGTAAGAAGATACGTTATCAGGTGAAAGCCCTCAAAGATTGTGGAGTGGATGTTCGCTTGTGTCATTATGATGTGACCTCTTATGGCGAACGGCGTTGGATGGTGGATGACGAAGTGATCGCTGATTTCGGCACGGGCTTTGCCGCAAAGATTTGGAAACGTGTCTACTACTCTCCTATTCTTGACTATGCACGCCACGAAGGAATCGACTTTGTATATATGCGCTCTTTTCACAATGCCAGTCCGTTCACCCTCCGGCTGGTGAAGTCGTTGAAACGTACAGGCGCAAAAGTGGTGATGGAAATTCCTACTTATCCTTACGATCAGGAGTACGTCACCCGTTCCATGAAATTTCATCTAGCCATCGACCGCTGTTTCCGTCACAAGCTCGCAAAGGCTCTGGACGGTATCGTCACTTTCTCCAATGCGGAAGAAATATTTGGCGGAAACACCATACGCATCTCCAACGGAATTGATTTTGAGGCGATTCCGATGAAGCAGCAGCAGAATGACACTTCGAAAGAGTTGCACTTGATCGGAGTGGCGGAAGTGCACTACTGGCACGGCTTCGACCGCCTTGTGCGCGGATTGGCAGATTATTACCGCAACAATCCGGAATATAAAGTATATTTCCATATTGTAGGCCCGCTGTCCGGCGAACGGGAACGGGCGGGGATCTTGCCTGTTGTCCGTGACAACCATCTCGAACCGTATGTTCTTCTGCATGGTCCTTTGCATGGCGACGAACTGGATGCGATGTTCGAAAAAGCTGATTTTGCCATTGGCAGCCTGGGACGCCACCGCAGCGGAATTACGTATATCAAAACGTTGAAAAACCGCGAGTATGCCGCACGTGGCTTCGCGTTCACTTACTCGGAAACCGACGACGACTTCGACCACATGCCGTATGTATGGAAGGTGGCACCCGACGAATCTCCGGTGGATATTCAGGGACTGATCGACTTCCGGAAAACGCTGAAAATGACGCCTGCCGAGATACGCGAATCGGTCTGCCCGCTATCGTGGAAGGCGCAAATGCAGAAAGTGATCGACGCCATAAAGACCAAAGATAAATAAACAAAAACACAATTAATAACAAACAATATTCTGATAAACATGAAAATAGCCTACTGCATCCCCGCCCTCTACTACCCTAGCGGCATGGAACGAGTATTGACCCTGAAAGCAAATTACTTCGCCGAAGTGTTTGGTTATGAAATACATATCATCCTCACAGACGGGAAGGGCAAGAAACCGTACTACGAACTGCATCCGTCCATCACTCTTCATCAACTTGACATTGATTATGATGAATTGAACGAAATGTCATTCTATAAAAAACTACCTAAATATATTGCGAAACAAGGACGTTTTAAAAAGAAACTCAACGAATGTCTGCACCAAATTCGTCCGGACATTACTATCTCCCTGCTCCGTCGTGACATCAATTTCATCAATCGGATGACGGACGGCAGCACAAAGTTGGGTGAAATACACTTTAACAAATCTAATTACCGAGATTTCAGCAACAGCCGTCTGCCCGCATTCTTACGGGCAATCGTAAGCAATTATTGGAGAGAGCAGTTATACCGGCAACTTCGCCAGTTGAAACGTTTCATCGTATTGAGCCACGAGGATGCACAGGAATGGACGGAACTGGATAATGTTGAAGTGATCCATAACCCTCTTCCTTTTTTTCCCGACCAAATATCTGACAATAGCCATAAACAGGTAATAGCAGTAGGGCGATATGTTCCGCAGAAAGGATTCGACCGCCTGATCCCGGCTTGGCAACTCGTTGCCAGAAAGCATCCCGACTGGATACTGCGTATCTACGGAGACGGTATGCGTGAGCAACTGCAACAGCAAATTGACTCTTTAGGAATCACTGCCAGTTGTATATTGGAACCTACTGTTTCCAATATTGTCGACAAGTACTGTGAAAGTTCAATTTTTGCCCTTTCATCACGTTTCGAAGGGTTTGGAATGGTTATTATAGAAGCAATGGCATGTGGCGTGCCGCCCGTATCATTCACCTGTCCCTGCGGCCCGCGGGATATTATCAGCGACGGAAAAGACGGTCTGCTGGTAGAAGACGGGAATATCGAACAACTGGCGGAGAAAATCTCTTACTTAATAGAGAATGAAGATATACGTAAGAAAATGGGACAGCAGGCGCGTATGGACGTCCAGCGCTTCCGAATAGAAAATATTGCCGAACAATGGAAACAACTATTTGAAAGCCTGATTATCCCGGTTAATGAAAACAAATAAAGCATTCAATATCTATGGAATGGTATTCTAAGTATTTACAGGTTTATGAGAAACCTTTTGCGGAAGCTCCGCAAGCCGTTATCGAGGAAGTACGCCGCAATCTGGCCGGATTGCAGAGTAACGAACCGCTTGTCACTGTATCACTCATCGGATACAATGAGGAAAAACATCTGCTTGCCTGCCTCTGGTCGTTGAGCGAGATGAAATGTAAATATCCTGTAGAAATCATTGGTGTGGACAACGAATCGAAAGATCGCACTGCGGAGATTTACGAGGCTTGCGGTGTGCCTTATTTCACGGAAACGCAACATAGTTGTGGTTTTGCCCGTCTTTGCGGACTGAACCATGCCCGTGGAAAATATCATATCAACATTGATTCTGACACGATGTATCCGGCAAAGTATGTGGAAACAATGGTGGATGCGCTCGAAAAGCCGGGTGTAGTGGCTGTCAGCTCGCTTTGGAGTTATATTCCCGACAAGGATCACTCTTGGATGGGGCTGAAAATCTATGAGGCTGCACGCGACTTGCATTTATGGTTGCAGTCTTTCAAGCGTCCGGAGCTTAGTGTGCGCGGACTGGTATTTGCTTACCGGACGGAATGTGCGAGGAAAACGGGAATCCGCACGGATATTATCCGCGGTGAAGACGGATATCTGGCTTTGCAGCTCAAGCAATTCGGAAAGATTGCATTTGTACGGAAAAGACGTGCGCGTGCCGTCACCGGATATGGGACGGTGGGAGCCGACGGAACTTTGTTCAATAGTTTCAAGGTGCGTGTCGTCAGCAGATTAAAAGGTATCGGAGGACTGTTCACCCAAAAGAAGGAATATAAGGATGAGGAGAGTAATCTAGTAAAAAAGAAGTAAGAAAGGAAAGCCTATGTGCAAGAATCTCAATATCGGTATCGTTTTATTTTTAATTATTGGCTTAGTTATGTCGGGATGTATCCGCAAACTGAATCTATATCAAGGAGATAAAGACGAGGATGAAAACAAGGATAATGGAAAGAGGCGGGATGTCATCTGCGAAACGGAATTCATATACCCGTTCGGTAATGAAACAGCCGATAAAGAAATAGAAATAACCATTCACCTGAAAGCAGACAGACAGGTAGGATATCTGTATACGGAAATACCAACATTGAAATATAACAAAGATTGGCTGTTTCTGATGACACAAGACGACTGTATGCATTCAGCCTTTTCATATACATGGGCTGCCATTCATGGCAAACCTTTATCTTATATTTACTACTGCGATCTGGCTCATCTGCAAAACGGTGATTTGCCTCCTGATTATTATTCATTAGGAAAAACATTAGCTACCACCAATGGTACCGGACAGGAAGTACGTTTCTCTTTCGGAACTACCGTGGCTGCCGATGATGATTTAATGAACACACAAACATGGGTACAAAATGGATATACAAGAGATTATTTCCGCTTTTATAAAAAGACAATGTTAGTATGGGGCAACTTGCAGGAAATGATGAATTACGGAGTAAGCATCGCTTTCCATGACTTGAATCTACCTGACGAAGATAAAACAGAAGATAAGTTGCTGGCACAATTTCCTGTTGCTCAAAGCATGATACGTGAGAAACTGAATAATCGAACTTGTAAAATGCTGGCAGAGCCTAATGGAGATAAAAATTATATCAAAGCGGCTTTGAGATATGATAAAATCAGAACCCTGTGTGCACAAAGCGGAGCTACAAAACTCTATCCATTTCAAGAAAACGGAGATATTGAACAAGTAGTGATCGAAAGAGCTTTCTATGACCCACCCGAAGGTAGCGGGCTGACAAATCCGGATATGATTAAGGCGGCTATTCTCAAGGAAATGGAAAATCCAAAAGAAGAGCGGGCAGCTATTTCTATAGGTGCCCATAATACAGATACCGGTTGGGTGAACTTCTTGGAATGGCTCAACGACACATACGGACGAGATGGTGACGACTCTATGTGGTTTACCAACCAGGAAGAATATTATGAATATTATTACTATCGTTTGCACAGCAAACCGGAAATCAAACAGGTAAATACGCACACGTGGAAACTGACACTAAATCTGAATGGAGAGGACTCCGCTCCTTTCTATTACCCTTCCGTGACTGTAAATATTTTCGGGCTTAAAATGGAGGACATTGAAAGCATAAAATCAAATGAAGATGTTACAGGACTCTCTTATGGTGACCATAAAGATTTCTTCATGCTAAATATCGACTGCCGAAAATACCTGGCGGAACACGCCGAGAATTTCGTGAAACGATATGAAGCGAATCCGACAGATGTTTCTGCCAAAGCGGACGCCAACTACTTTGTGAATATGCTGAAAGATTCGGATAAAAAGACGGAGTTGAAGAAACGAATCGAATAAATGGCCGGACGCAAAACGAACTGTTAAGCTATTTGGGCATAAACGAATAAAAAAGATGGAACGTAGAGAAAGAAAAAGAAGAAGTAATAAACAAATATAATTATGAACGAAACCATGACCCTTTGTCTTGAAATTATTTTCTGGCTTGCCCTGTTCGTTGTGTTCTACACCTATTTGGGCTACGGAATTGTGCTTTATATTCTTGTCAAGTTGAAAGAGCTTTTCGTGAAGCCTGTGAAGCGTTCGTTGCCGGCATCGGACGCAGACCTGCCGGAAGTTACCCTCTTCATTACGGCATTCAACGAAGAAGATGTAGTGGACGAGAAGATGGAAAACAGTCTTGAGCTGGATTATCCTGCGGACAAGCTGCACATCGTATGGGTGACGGACGGAAGCGATGACGGTACGAACGAACGATTGCAGACGCGTTGGCAGGGGAAAGCGACCGTACATTTCCAACCGCTCCGGCAAGGTAAGACGGCTGCAATGACACGTGGAATGACGTTGGTGGATACTCCACTCGTTGTTTTTACGGATGCCAACACGATGGTGACACCCTTTGCAATTGCGGCATCTAGTGCGGCGCGGGTGCGGGGTGTAACTTCTTTCTGGCTGTTGGTCAGGGTGCCATCCAGATCCAGTGCCAGAACTTTGATCTCTGCCATATAAAATCCTCTCAATTTATATAAAGGTAAAAAAGCACTTACCCTCTTATTGTACAATGAAATGCCATCATCTTTCAACCCTTGCAGAGACGTTTGTGGAAAAAGTGGTGGCACTTGAGCAGGATTTTACATCCCTTTCCGGCTTTTTACGTTGGCGCGGATGCAGCCGCACGCTTTCGGCGTTGGTGAACACCCAGCAGGCTGTGGGAACGCCGCCGGGCAGGTCGCCCAGTGCCATGCCGGAAGAGACTTCCAGCACGATGTCCGAGGGGGAACGCGGCGTTTTCTGGCTTGCATATACCGCCGCCGAAAGCTTCGGGTTGCGGAACATATCCATCACACCGTGGTAGCAGATGCGGTCGCCGCTGCCAAATTCCCGGTGGGTGTTGTAATCGGCCATGCACCAGCCAAAGCTGCCGGCCACGCCCTGCTGCGCAATGGAATCGTTGATCCCGGCGGCATAGCGCAGAGCCTGCACCAGCCGGTGGGTCTCGTCGTCAAAGGGCTTGGTGGGCAGCTGCTGCCCGCCGAACTCGCTGATGAGGTAGCCTTTGCGGGGGTCGGAAGTCACCGCGGCGCGGGCTTCGCAGGCGGCACCGCGCCCACGGTAAGAGTAATCGTTGTAGGCGTAAACATCCTCCAGCAGCTGGCTCTTGCGGTGGTTCCGCGCGCCTGCCGTGGGGCGGGTGGGGTCCAGCCGGTGGATGGCTTCGTTGGTGCGCTTATAAAAGGCCTCGTTGTCGGGGCTGCCGCTGATGCGGGCACCCCACAAAAAGATGCTGGGATGATTGCGGTACTGGCACACCATCTCCCGGCAGTTCTGCAGCGCCTGCGCCTGCCAGACCTCATCGCCGATGTGTTGCCAGCCGGGCATTTCGGGGAACACCAGCAGACCCAACTCATCGCAGGCGTCCAGAAACGCCGGGCTGGGGGGCGCATAGCAGGTGCGCACGGCGTTGCAGCCCAGTTCCTTTTTCAGCAGCTGGGCGTCCAGCCGCTGGATGCTGTCCGGCATGGCGTAGCCCTGATACGGGTAGCTCTGGTGCCGGTCCAGCCCGCGCAGCTCCACCCGCTGGCCGTTCAGGTACAGCCCGCCTGCCACGAACTGCACCGTGCGGAAACCGAACCGCACCGTTTTTTCGTCCAGCACCCGGTCGGGCAGGCCGCTGGTGCCGGGCCGGATGAGCCGGACGGTCAGGGTGTAGAGGGTGGGGTGCTCGATGCTCCACGGATGGACACTGTTCAGTGCGCCGGTGATGGGCAGCGACAGTTCGCCGGTGTAGAACGCCCGGCTGCCCGAGGGGCTGCGTATCTCGGCCTGTAACGTGCAGCCGACGGTCTCGCCCACGGTGGCCGTGTAGATGCGGAAATCGCCCTCGGCCTTCGTCTCGATGAAGATGTCCCGCAGGTAGG
>ENA-OPCM01001335-OPCM01001335.1-human-gut-metagenome-genome-assembly--contig:-NODE-1335-length-16551-cov-1.906280_pt1 | contig 16551 bp, 17 predicted proteins | sample MGYA00241252_ERZ501484 | MGnify/ENA primary metagenome ERZ501484 (study PRJEB25962, sample SAMEA2042583) | human gut metagenome | biome: human gut; feature: human-associated habitat; material: faeces...
CTACCGCTATCGCGGAATATTTCAGAGATCAGGGCAAGGATGTCCTGCTGATGATGGACTCATTGACCCGTTTTTCCATGGCACAGCGAGAGATCGGACTGGCCAGCGGAGAACCTCCGGTGACCAGAGGTTATCCCCCCAGCGTGTACTCGGAAATGCCTAAACTGTTGGAGCGGGCGGGCAGAGCTGCGGTGGGATCCATTACGGGATTGTATACCGTCCTGGTAGATGGCGACGATTTCAACGAACCCATCACGGATACGGCGAGAAGTATTTTGGACGGTCATATTATGCTGGACAGAAAGCTGGGACACAAAAATCATTACCCTGCTATCGATATATTACAGAGTATTTCCAGATGTATGAGCCAGATCGCAGCCAAAGAGCATAAGCAGGCGGCCAACAAACTCAAAAATGTACTGGCTACCTATAATGAAGCAGAAGATCTGATCAATATCGGCGCTTATAAAAAGGGCAGTAACCCGAACATTGACTATGCCATCTCGAAGATCGATGATGTGAACAGCTTCCTGTGTCAGGGCACGGAGGAGAAATTTACCTTTGAAGAGACGGTACAGATGTTGGAAGACCTGTTCGCAAATCAGGAGTGAGATAAATGGCAAAGTTCAGATATTCCCTGCAGAACATCCTGAATATCAAAGAAAAAATGGAAACACAGGCCAAACAGGAATTTGGTATGGCACAGACTGCATTGAATGTGGAAATCGAACATTTGGAACGCCTGAAGGCGCGAAAACGGGAATACGAAGAAGAATCCGGTGGTCTGTTGCAGGGGAAACTGGATCTGCGGGCCATTGAAGAGAACAAGGAAGCGCTTTTGAAAATGGACAGTCTGGTGGCTGCGCAGTGCATCCGGGTGGATAAAGCAAAAGAAAATGTGGAGGCTGCCAGAGAACGAATGGCAGAAGCCATGAAAGAGAGAAAAATGCATGAAACCCTCAGAGAAAAAGCATTCGAGGCTTTTCTGCAGGAAGAAAATCATGCGGAAAGTAAAGCAATCGATGAACTGACCAGTTATACTTACGGACAAAAAAAGCCGGCAGGCGGATTGAGACAACGGGAGGATATAAAGGTCGGCGTGGACTTTCGGCGACGACAACGGATAACGAGAGAAAACAGCTGGCGGAAGAAAAGAAAAAACTGAAGAAAGAACAGCAGGCACAGCGCAAGGAAGCAAAGCGCCGGGCAAAAGAAATCGCAAAACAGGAAGATGCTCTGGATGACGGGAGCGAAGGCAACAGCCTTCTGACCTTCGGAGCGACCATACTGATCGTGGTACTCTGGATGGCTGTAATCTGCGCGATCATCAAGCTGGATATCGGGGGATTCGGAAGCTCTGTGGTGACTCCCATTCTCAAGGATGTGCCTGTGCTGAACAAAATTCTTCCGGCTAACTCCATAACAGAGACTACGGATGGCAGTGCCTACGGTGGCTATACCAGTCTAGAGGATGCGGTGGATCAGATCAAGAGTCTGGAGCTGCAGTTGGAGCAGGCGCAGACGGCATCTGCAGCAAAGGAGGAAGAACTGGATCAGCTGAAAGCTGAGGTGCTGAGACTTAAGGAATTCGAGAATCAGCAGGTGGAATTCCAGCGGATTCAGAAAGAATTCTATGATGAGGTAGTCTATTCCGATAAGGGACCGGGTGCGGAAGAATATAAAAAATATTATGAATCCATGGATCCCGCTACTGCCGAATATATTTATAAGCAGGTAGTGACGCAGTTGGAAGAGAGTCAGGAGATACAGGATTATGCGGCAGCCTATTCTGCAATGAAACCGAAGCAGGCAGCGGCTATTTTTGAGCAGATGACTAATAATCTGGATCTGGCGGCCCGTATTCTGAAAGTGATGAGCGCGGAGGACAGGGGTAAGATCCTGGGTGCCATGAATTCTGAAGTGGCAGCAAAGATCACGAAAATTATGGACCCTGAGTCTTAAGAAAAAAGCGGAAAGATCCGATAAAAGATTTGTAGTATCATTACAGGGTTAAGACTGCCATCCGGCAGCCAAAGGACCTGGGAAAGGAGGGAGAAAAGAACATGGCAGGCACAACGATTAAAGGTGTGGGCAACGACGGCAATGTACAGATCCGGGATATGGTCACAGCAGCGAAACAGAATGCCGGAACCGGTTTCCAGGCAGTGTGGAACAAGACCCAGAACAATGCGCAGACGACCGGAAACGGTGCACGACCGACGGACGTAACGATGTCAGACGCGGTCAATCATTACGGGCCGGTGACAGACAGCGGGATCACCTCGCCGGAACACAGGAAAAGTCAGATGTTAAAGCAGAGGATGGTGACGCCAAAGATCTGGAAAAAGTCCAGGAAGTCCTGGGAACCATCGTACAGAACCTGATCGGACAGATTACGGAAACTTTTTCTGTCAGTGAAGAAGAGCTGCAGGGAGTTATGGATGAACTTGGCATGACGGAGACAGACCTGATGGATCCGGCACAGCTGAACGAATTGTTGATGGCGGTCAGCGGAGCGGAGGATTCTTTTGCATTACTTACCGATGAAGAGCTGTATGGAAATGTAAAGAGCATCCTGGATCTGCAGAAGGATCTGACGGGACAGGCACAGGAAGAACTGCAGCTGACACCGGAAAAATGGCAGGATGCGGTCACTAAAGTAGTGACAGAGGAACCTGTGATCACGGTGGAAGTGGAAGACCATGCCACAGATGCGGCAGAGAGATCACAGAGTGATGTGGAACTTCCGACAGTGGAACAGGAACCGGAGGAGAAAATACAGGCACCGGTACAGAATACACAGGAAGAGAAAACAAAAGATTCGGGGAACAGACATGAGAGCCAGACAGCGGGACAGCAGGGCAATCTGTTGTTACAGAATCTGAAGGAAGAGAATTTCCTCTCCGGATTGCAGCAGGCATCACAGACAGAAGGAACACAAACGACGGATACACAGGATATCATGCGCCAGATCATGGATTACATGAAAGTCTCTGTAAAGGCGGACAGCTCCGATCTGGAAATGCAGCTTCATCCGCAAAGTCTGGGAACACTTCACGTACAGGTAGCATCGAAGAACGGTGTGGTTACGGCGAACTTTATTACACAGAATGAAACCGTAAAAGCTGCACTGGAAAGCCAGATGGTTCAGCTGAAGGAAAGCTTCGCGGAACAGGGCGTAAAAGTAGAGGCTATTGAAGTGACGGTACAGACACATCCGTTTGAACAGAACCTGGAACAGGGTAGAGGCAATCAGAGTGATCAGGAGAGCGGAGCCGGGGTAAGCAGAAGACGCACCCGCAGAATCAACCTGAACACAGCATTCGCAGAGGACGAGCCTCAGACGGAAGAAGACCGGATCGCAGCGGATATAATGTCGGCGAACGGCAATACGGTGGATTTCACCGCATAAAAAATAACAGAAAGGAGAAAGAAAATGGCATTAGTTGCACCCGTGGAAAACGGTAAGATCGTAGAGACTGCATCGCAGACTTCTGTAAAAAAATCCACAAAATCAAGCAAAAGCGGGATGGACAAGGAAGCATTTTTACAGCTCCTGGTAGCGCAGATGAAGTATCAGGATCCTCTGGAACCCACATCCAACACCGAGTACATATCCCAGTACGCACAGTTCTCACAGGTAGAGCAGATGCAGAATATGTCCAGCAGCATGGATCTGCAGAGGGCAAGCGCACTGGTAGGCAAGGAGGTCTACATCAAGACAACTACATCCTCCGGAGAGACCAAGCTGGTACAGGGAAAGGTGGATTATGTAGCATACGAGAACAATAAGGCGTATCTCTATATTAATGAACAGAAATATTCCATTGATGATCTGGATTCTATTGTGGATGCGAATTATCTGGATGCGTATAACAAGGCATATAACTTTACTGTAAAGCTGAACAAGCTTCCTAATGTAAACGGCATTGATTCTACGGATGGTGAGAGCATTGATGAGCTGGAGAAGGAATACAACAAGATGAGTGATTATGAGAAATCCTTCCTGGCCAAAGATACCGTAACCAGTCTGAATAAGTACATCGAGAGACTGAAGGAGATCCGTAAGGCGGAAGAAAAAGCCGAAGAAAAGGATTCCGAGAGTACAGAGAAGACAGAGGGTACCGAAGAAGCATAGAACAGTAAGTAAGCGGCTGACGCAGAGGAGTGTTTGAATATGGATATTCAGAAAAACAGTTTTCTGTCTATTGACCAGCTGGCAAATCAGTATTTAAACAACAGTCGTAAGACCGTAAAAGCAGCACAGGAAAATCTGGTATCATTCCAGGAAATCTTACAGAGCAAAAGTAACGAGCAACTGAAATTTTCCAAACATGCTACGGTGCGGCTGGCGGACAGAGGCATTGAATTGACCGATGCACAGCTGGAACGCTTGAACGACGGAGCGCAAAAAGCGGGACAGAAGGGGATCAGGGATTCTCTGGTGATCGTGGACAATCTGGCATTTATTGTGAATGTACCCAATAAGACAGTAGTTACTGCGATGGACAGCAGAGAAACCGAAGAAAATGTATTTACAAATATTAACGGAGCCGTAATTATGTAGACCGGACCTTAATGGAGGTTACACTCTTTTGAATGACAGAGAAAGAGTACGGTTCCGAATACAGGAGGAACAAGCACTATGATGAGATCATTGTATTCTGGTGTAGCAGGACTGAAAACACACCAGACCAGAATGGACGTAATCGGTAATAATATTGCCAACGTCAACACAACAGCTTACAAATCCAGTTCCATGACTTTCAGTGAACTGATGAGCCAGACCACACAGAAGGCCAGTGGTGCCAACGCTACCACCGGTGTCGGCGGTACCAATGCCAAACAGATCGGTCTGGGCGTTAAGGCAGGTGCTATCAATACTGCCATTACCACGCAGGGTTCCGCGCAGTCTACCGGTAACCCCTTTGATATCATGATCACCGGAGACAACTTCTTCGTAGTCAGCAACGGCTCCGAGAATTTCTTCACCAGAGACGGCTCTTTCTATGTAGATGGTGCCGGCAACCTGGCAATGACCAGCACCGGTTACAATGTCATGGGTTGGGGCGTGGATGAGACCACAGGCAACATCAAGCAGGATACCGTAACTGCACTGCGTATTATGAGTGCTGCGAATATGACCTATCCCCCTGAGGCTACCACAAAAGCAAATATTTCCGGTATTCTGGATGAGAACGATAAGGATGTGACCAGTGCCAACGGTAAGACCGTAAACCTGAACTTCTTCGATGCGAGAGGTTACAGTTATACTGCGAAGTTTACCTTTAAACAGTCCAGCGGAACCGCCAGCAATGAATACAGTATGGAATTGACGAAACTGCTGGATTCCACCGGAGCAGAGATTGATATCTCCAAAGTGAAATTTGGAGACAACTCTACCCAGACACTTCAGACACCGGTAACATTTGCTGGCGATACTTATGAGTGGGATGGTAAACAGTTAAAGACCAAGGCCGACAAAAAGGTGGTTGCGGATCTGAGTGCAGCATTTAATGCCGACGGAACTCTGATAGATACTTCTACAGATGAGGCAGCGGCAAAGGCACAGCAGGAGACCCTGGATGCTATTGCGGCGGCTTATGGATATGAAGGTTCTACAGACGAGTTCCTGAAACTTTATCAGAAAGATGCCAATGGTACAGAGGTAACCGTAGAGACCATGCTTGGAAACATGGCAAAAACGACAACTGCACAGGGGGATCTGGTTCTTACTACAGATAAAGATAAACCAATGACTATGGATGGCCGGTTCTTTGAAGGTGTCAAGGTAATATTTGACACAGATACCGGTAAGCTGAAACAGGTAGGCAGCAACGTTACCGACTTTAAAACCAATGTGGATTTCACACCACTGGGCGGAAATTTTTCAAATATTACCATCGACTTGTCCGAATGCACCAACTACGACAACAAGGGTACCTCCACAATTGGCGCTACCAGCGGAGACCTGGACGGACTGGGAACCGGACGCCGTCTGGGAGATATGATCGGTGTATCCATCCAGAAGGATGGCATGATCTACGCAAGCTATGACAATGGTATGACTAAGCTGCTCGGACAGATCGCCACAGCAGCCTTTGCCAATGCTTCCGGTCTGGAGAAGGAGGGCGATAATCTCTACTCCGCAACACTGAACTCCGGTGAATTCGACGGTATCGGCGTAGATATCACTGCAGGCGGCGGATACATGTCCACCGGTCAGCTGGAGATGAGTAACGTAGATCTGTCGTCTGAGTTTACCGAGATGATCACCACACAGAGAGGATTCCAGGCGAATAGCCGTATCATTACCGTGTCCGATACACTGCTTGAGGAACTGACCAATCTGAAGCGTTAAGAAATCGTAAAAAATAATTTGACTGCATAAGGGGATAGGATAGAAGCCTGTCCCTTTTGTGTATATAAAATATCAAGGGAAAAAAGTACTACATCATTACAAATAATCCTGTTAAATCCGCAGGGCAGAATAGGAGACGGTAATATGATCGAAGTCACGAAGATCAATGGAATCAAGGTATTGGTGAATCCGGACCTGATTGAACTGGTGGAAGAGACCCCGGATACGGTGTTGACACTTACCACCGGAAAGAAAATAATTGTAAAAGAAAGTAGACAAGAAATAAAAAATCTTGTAATATTATACAGAAAGGATATTTTTGCAAGATAAAAAAGCAGAATGTCAGGTGATTTAAGTGGATATAGCTTCTTTAGCCGGTATATTGCTGGCATTATTCATGTTGGTATTTGGTATCATAAGTTCCGCAGGTGTGGGAGGATTCAGGGAATATTTGGATCCGGCTTCTGCGATCATTACCTTTGGCGGAGCATTTTCCTGTACCCTCACGTCCGTGAGTTTGCAGAATTACATAGCTGGTTTGAAATCTTTCACACTGATCTTCAAAGCGCCCACACTGAATACTTCGGATATGATCGGTAAGATCATAGAGCTTTCCAATGTGGCACGTAAGGAAGGCCTGCTTTCGTTGGAAGAAGCAGCAACCGACCTGGATGACCCTTTTCTGAAGAAAGGAATTCTTCTGATCGTCGATGGAACCGATCCCGAATTGGTACGTGCGATTATGGAGACGGAACTGGTCAGCGTGGAGGGTAGACATAAGGATACGATTGGCTTCTGGGATACACTGGCGGCCATGGGTCCTGCCTGGGGTATGATCGGTACCCTGATCGGTCTGGTAGATATGCTGTATCATATGGATGATCCGTCCACACTGGGACCTGCCATGGCGGTTGCACTGATCACTACATTGTACGGATCCCTGTTGGCTAACTGGATCTGTACGCCGGTATCCAATAAATTAAAAGCGGATAATGCGATAGAGATGCAGCAGAAGGAAGTCATGATCGAGGGACTTTTGTCCATACAGGCAGGTGAAAATCCCCGTGTCATTGAGGAAAAATTAAAGTCATTCCTTCCTCCGAAGGACAGAACAAGTGCAGATGAAGAAGGAGAAGCGGGGGGTGAAGCTTAATGGCAAAACGTAAGCCTGAAGATCCACCTGCTGGTTCACCGGCATGGATGTCCACTTTCAGTGACCTGATGAATTTGCTTCTGTGCTTCTTTGTCATGCTGTTTTCCATGTCATCTATTGATGCCAACAAATGGGATGAAATGGCTGCGGCAATGTCTAACAGTGCTTTTAGTATTTTTAACGCCGGCTCTACGGCCATAGGTGAAGGAATATTGATCAGTAACGGCGTCAGCCAGCTGAATGATCTGGATGAGTATATCAGTAATGCTGGAAGAAATGCGGACAGTGAAACGGATTCCGACAATTATGAGAAATATGATAGCACAGAGGCACTGCAGGAGGCACTGAATGAGAAAAATCTTCAAAGCAATGAAGAACTGTCCGAAATGGTACAGGAAGCTGTAAATGAGGACAGCCTGGCGGATCAGGTGGATGTATCTTTCACAGCGCAATATGTACAGCTTTCTATGAAGGGAGCTCTTTTATTTGATTCCGGAAGCGATTCCCTGAAGGAACAGTCCAAGACAGTATTGGACAAAGTGGGAGTGATCCTGGAACGATATGGCAGTGATTCTGTAATTGAAATTGAGGGACATACGGATAATGTTCCGATACATAGTGCGAGGTTCGCTGATAACGAGGAACTGAGCAGTGCACGTGCACTATCTGTATTTTATTACCTTGTGGATAATACTTCACTGAATCCTGCAAATCTCCGGCATGCGGGAATGGGAGACCGCACCCCCGTGGCGGACAATTCCACAGAAGAGGGCAGAAGTAAGAATCGACGGGTAGAGATCAGAATATATAATCCTTCTGCGGCAAATTAAGGCAGACAGGGAAAGGAAGCAGAATAGTATGAAGAAAAATCTGATGACAGTGCTGATCCTGGCACTACTTATCGTGAATATTGCGTTGACCGGTGTTATGCTGGTAAGCATTGTGGGAACGAATAAGAAGACGGCACAGCTGGTGGATAATATCACGACCGCCATGAATCTGGAACTGACGGTTCCGGGAGCAGAGGGGACGACGAATGTTCCTCTTACGGACACAGAAGTATATAATATTGCGGATTCTATGACGATCCCGCTGAAGAGTGAGGCGGGAGCAAAGCAGGATTATATTATGTTTGATGTCTCGCTGTCTATCAATAAAAAGAGCAAGGATTATAAGACCTACGGAAGCAGTGAAACACTGTCCGGCTATGAAAATCTGATCAAGGATGCCATTACCGCTACGGTTTCCGCACATACGGAAGATGAGTGCAGAGAGGATATGGAAGGTTTGAAAGAGGAAATCCTGAAGTCTGTGCAGGATCTGTTCCAATCCGACTTCATCTATAAGGTTGCAATCAGTGGAGTGAAATTCGGCTGATGAACCACAAAAATAAGATGACAGGAGGTGAGGTCCTGTGAGTGATATACTTTCACAAAGCGAAATTGATAATCTCTTGAAACAATTGTCGGACGGAGATCTGGATGTGGATCAGATTCAGGGTGAGGATGAGAAGCAGGTTAAAAATTATGACTTCAGTCGTCCCACCAAATTCTCCAAAGAACACTTAAGAACATTGGAGATTATATTTGAACATTACAGCAGACTGGTATCGACAAACCTGCCGGTATATCTGCGTAAAAACGTACAGGTATCGGTTGCAAGTTCCGAGACGGTTACTTTCAGTGAATTCTCCAATGCACTATCAAATCCGTCGGTACTCGGCATTATTAATTTTGCACCACTTAACGGCAATATCATTATTGAGATAGCAACCAATCTGTGCTATGCCATGCTTGACCGTATGCTGGGAGGCAGCGGACAGCCTTTGGAAAAAAGCAGGGAATTTTCAGATATTGAACTGACAATATTACAGAAATTATTGGTAATGTTCACCCAATTGTTACGGGAACCCTGGAAAAATGTTGTTGATATCTCGCCGGTCTTAAGCAGGCTAGAGACGAATCCCCAGTTTGCGCAGGTGATCGCTCCCAGTGATATGATCGCCATTGTAACCCTGAACATGAAAATTGGGGATGTAGAAGGAATGTTAAATATCTGTCTTCCTTTCTTTACACTGGAAGATGTGATGGATAAACTGAACACCAAATATTGGTTCTCCACAATGCAGGAGAACCATGATGAACACTACGAAGAGTACATTGAATCCATGATCCGCAGAGTGGATGTTCCCATTAAAGCGGTGCTGGGCAAGAGCACAATTTCCGTAAGCGATTTTCTGAATCTGCAGGTTGGAGATTGTATTCGACTGGATTCCAGAGTGGATACCGATATGGAAGTGTATGTGGGCAATATTAAGAAGTTCACAGCATTACCGGGTACAGAGAAAGATTCGTATGCTGTTCAGATCACATCGGTGATCAGAGAGGAGGAGTAACGATGGATGGGATGTTATCTCAGGATGAGATAAATGCCCTGCTGCAAGGCATGGATCTGTCGGACACCGCGGACAGCGGTGCATCGCCGGAGACACCTCAGGACAGCAGCTCGGCTGAAAATACGGATAATGCATATGTGAAAGATGTGGCACCGACTGTCGGAGACGAAGAGGAACTGACCGATGTAGAGAAGGATGCGATTGGCGAGGTAGCCAATATCAGCATGGGTTCTTCCGCCACTACATTATATTCACTGGTAAACCGCAAAGTAAATATTACCACTCCGGTGGTTACACTGGCCACATGGAAGACTTTGCTGGATAGTTACGAGAAGCCCTGCGTATTTATTCAGATCAAGTATACAAAGGGGTTGGACGGCACCAATATTCTGGTGTTAAAAGAGCATGATGTAAAAGTGATCACCGACCTGATGATGGGCGGTGACGGTACCAATACAGAAGGAGAACTGGGAGAGCTGCATCTGAGTGCAATCTCCGAGGCAATGAATCAGATGATGGGAGCTGCAGCCACCTCACTATCTACGCTGCTGCAGACGGTGATCGACATCAGCCCGCCGGAGTCTTCCCTGTTCGACCTGACAGAAGTAAAAGACGGCAAAGAAATTTCTCCATTTTTGGGCGGTACTTTTGTAAAGATTTCTTTTCGCATGCAGATTGATGATCTGGTGGACAGCACTATCATGCAGCTATATCCCATAGATTTTGCCCGTAAGCTGGTAGAGACATTTATCAATACGCAGATGGCTAACATTGATGAAGTGACAGAGAAAAAGCCTGAACAGCCGGAGAATGATACCACAGCGCAGATTCCTGCACCGGGTACTGATAATCAGACGCAGATGAACAATACGAATCTGAACGGCATGAACCAGATGGGTAACATGGGCATGAATGATATGAACCAGATGAACAACATGGGCATGAATGGCATGAACCAGATGGGCAGCATGGGCATGAACGGCATGAACCAGATGGGCAACATGGGCATGAACAGCATGAACCAGATGGGCATGATGGGAATGCCGGGACAGAATGTGAATGTACAGCCTGCGCAGTTCCAGAGCTTTTCGAATGACAATATGGGCACTACCGGACAGGAGAATATCGGACTGATCAAAGATGTTCCACTGGAAGTAACGGTGGAGCTTGGCAGAACGACAAAATCCATATCCGATATTCTGGACTTCTCTCCGGGAACGATCATAGAGCTTGACCGTATTGCCGGTGAGCCGATCGACGTATTGGTGAATGGCAAGTTCGTAGCCAAGGGAGAAGTTGTTGTAATTGAAGAGAGTTTTGGCGTACGAATTACGGAGATTATAAAGTAGGCAGAGAACAGACCAAATAAACGGAGGAAAATTAAATGGCTAAAAATATTTTAATCTGTGATGATGCAGCATTTATGAGAATGATGATCAAGGACATTCTGACCAAGAACGGCTATAATGTGGCAGGAGAAGCAGAAAACGGATTGAAGGCAGTGGAAAAGTTCAAAGAGGTAAATCCTGATCTGGTACTTATGGATATCACTATGCCTGAGATGGATGGAATTCAGGCATTGAAAGAGATCAAAAAGATCGACGGCGGAGCAAAAGTAATTATGTGTTCCGCTATGGGACAGCAGGCAATGGTTATTGAGTCCATTCAGGCCGGAGCCAAGGACTTCATTGTAAAGCCTTTCCAGGCTGAGCGTGTTATTGAAGCAGTGAAAAAGGTAGTGGGTTAATGATCATACTTACCGGAAAAACAGACAGTTATGCGCAATTCATCACAGTGTTGCTGATCTTTGTGGCGGTACTGGCGGTGACTGCGCTGGTGACAAAATGGATTGCCGGATATCAGAAGCAGCAGGGTGCAGCGGGGAATATTGAAGTATTGGAGACCGTCCGGATCGCCAACAACAAATATATCCAGTTGGTTCGCATTGGCGAAAGCTATTTTGCGATTGCGGTCTGCAAAGATACCGTAACAAATCTGGGAGAAATTCCTGCCGGGCAGCTGAAGGACAAGACAACAACAGATAATACTTCTGGCTTTCGGGAGTTATTGAAACGTGCGGCTAAGAAAGAGAATGAAGAACAAGATCATTAACTGGAGTAATAAATTTAAGATTGCAACGTATATGGTATGCCTGCTGGTCACGGTGGGCATATTGTGTATTTGCGTACCGATAAAGGCACAGGCTTCGGAAAGACATCTTACGGGAGACACAGAGGTCTCCACAGTGATCAATCCTGCCGGAACGGCGACTACCCATGAGGAAGTAGGGTCGTTGAATACAGCCAATACGGTCAGCATTACCTATAATAATGGGAACGGTCAGATCAATGGAGCACTGAGAATTCTGATCACTCTGACACTGATTGCACTGGCACCGACCATTATCATTATGATGACCTCTTTTACCAGGATCATCATTGTGCTGCACTTTACCAGATCGGCATTGAATACGCAGACGGCACCGCCCAATCAGATCCTGATCGGTCTGGCATTGATCCTGACATTTTTTATTATGGAGCCTACCATTACGAGAATCAATGAAGAGGCGATCCAGCCGTTTGAAGCGGGAACCATCGACCAGAGTGAAGCACTGGAAAAAGGCATGGCTCCCTTGCGGGAGTTCATGTATCCGCAGACACAGGTAAAGGACGTAGAACTTTTTATGGATATCGCCGGACTGGAGTGGGATGGAACCCTGGAGGATATTCCCAATTCCGTGCTGGTACCGAGTTTTATGATCAGTGAATTGCGTACTGCATTCTGGATCGGATTTATGATTTATATTCCTTTCATTGTGATCGATATGGTAGTTGCGTCGACTTTGATGAGTATGGGTATGATGATGCTGCCGCCTACGACGATTTCCATGCCCTTCAAAATACTGCTGTTTGTTCTGGCAGATGGATGGGCACTGATCATAGGTCAGCTGGTGCAGACGTTCTATTAATCGGAAGGTGAGGTGTTACTATGACGATTGATGCAGTATCTGAAATGACTAATAATGCACTCTATGTGATCATCAAGGTATCGCTTCCTGTACTTCTGGTGTCTTTGATCGTGGGTCTGATCATCAGTATTTTTCAGACGGTGACATCCATTCAGGAACAGACATTGACATTTGTACCTAAAATCATAGCGATCTTCCTGGCGCTGATCCTGCTGGGCAGCTGGATGATGAATACTATGGTAGAATACACAGTACAGCTTTGGTCGAGTTTCAGCCAGTATGTACACAGGTGACGGGATGACTTCATGATAGATTTTTCGTTTTCGATATATGATCTTGAATATTTTTTATTGATTTTTGTCAGGGTATCCTGTTTTGTATACATAGCACCGTATTTTGGAATGAACGATACTCCTGCCAGGATCCGGATCGGTATCAGTTTTTTTACATCGATCCTGCTGTATGAAACACTGACACCGGCAGATGCGGTTGTATTTGATACGGTGATGGAGTATGCCGTGATCGTCATGAAAGAGGCAATTGCCGGACTTCTGATCGGATTCGGCGCGAATATCTGCATGGCGATCGTGAATTTCGCCGGATCCATTGCGGATATGGAGACCGGCCTGTCCATGGCAACCCTGATGGATCCGGCTACCAGAGAGAGTACCAGTATCACCGGTGCGTTATATCAGTATTCTTTTATGTTGATGCTGATCGCTTCCGGAATGTACCGCTATCTGTTTGGAGCGCTGGCGGACAGCTTTACGCTGATCCCCATAAACGGTGTGACTTTTCATGCGGACAGTCTGCTGAACTCCATGATAGAATTTATGAATGATTATATTCTGATCGGCTTTCGCATTGTATTGCCGATTTTTTGTGTGACATTGCTGTTAAATGCCATTTTAGGTGTGCTGGCCAAGGTGTCACCGCAGATGAATATGTTTGCGGTGGGAATTCAGCTGAAGGTGCTGGCGGGATTGTCTGCCCTGTTCCTTACGGCCGGAATGTTGCCAGGGGCAGCGGATTTTGTGTATCAGGAAATGAAGAAGATGGTAGTATCTTTTATCGGAGGTATGATGTGAGCTTAGAATATAATCTGCAATTCTTTGCCGCAGAAGGCCAGGGCGGGGAGAAGACAGAACCTGCTACCGAGAAAAAATTAACAGATGCCAGAAAAGAAGGACAGGTTGCCAAAAGCCGTGAGGTTGCTAATGGGCTTGGATTACTGGCGGTGTTCCTGGTACTGAAACTATGGGTAGGAAATATGGGATATCAGTTCATGAATGTTTTTACGGTTATTTATGAGAAGATTCCCGAGGTGGTAACGTTCTGGCATGGCAATATGCCGCAACAGGATACCACACTGGTATTCCGAAAAATGATGCTGGAAGCCGTAGTGATCATGGCACCGCTTCTGCTGATCGGTTTCCTGATTGCTTTTTTAAGTGATGTGGTCCAGGTAGGATGGCATCCCACCGGAAAAACATTGCAGCCGAAGTTTTCCAAAATGAGTCCGGTGTCCGGATTTAAGAGAATATTTTCAGTCAACTCAGTGGTAGAACTGATCAAATCCCTCCTGAAGATTGGACTGATCGTTTACATATGCTATAATTATCTGAAGAATAAATGGCCCCTGTTGTATCAGCTATATGATCTGGATCTGATGCAGGCGATCGGACTGATCGGGAATACGGTGACGGATCTCGGAATCAGAATATCACTGATCTACATGATCATTGCGGCAGCTGATTTTATCTATCAGAAGGTAAAATTCAGCAGGGACATGAGAATGACCAAGCAGGAAGTAAAAGAAGAATATAAGCAGCAGGAAGGAGATCCGCAGATCAAAGGCCGTATCCGGCAGAGAATGCGGGAAGCCTCCCAGCGCAGAATGATGCAGAATCTCCCCCAGGCAGATGTGGTTATTACGAACCCCACGCATTATGCGGTTGCCATAAAATACGATCCGGAGGTGGCGGATGCTCCCATTGTGATCGCTAAAGGAGAAGATTATCTGGCGGCTAAGATCAAAGAGATCGCCAGAGACCATCAGATAGAAATCGTAGAGAATAAACCCCTGGCCAGAATGCTGTATGCCAATGTGGATGTGGGACAGGCAGTCCCTCCGGAGCTTTATCAGGCAGTGGCGGAAGTGCTGGCATTTGTATATCATCTGCAGGGGAAGATATAACTTAAGAAGAATTTACAAAAAAGACAGAAAGGAGGTCAGGTGCATATGAAAATGAAAAAAGCGGATGTGGGTGTAGCAATTTATATCATGGCTGCCATTATCATGTTTATTGTACCGATTCCGGCCTGGCTTCTGGATATATTGCTGGCTGTCAATATTTCCATTGCGTTGACGGTTCTGTTCGCTACCATGTTCAGCAAGGAAGTGCTGGATATGTCGTTCTTCCCCACCATGCTGTTGTTTACAACAATTTTCCGAATAGCACTGAACACCTCCTCCACCAGACTGATCCTGCGGGACGGTAATGCCGGTAATGTCGTGGAGACTTTCGGCGAATTTGTAGGCGGCGGAGACCTGGTCATCGGCGTTATCATCTTTATTATTCTGATATTGATCCAGTTCATGGTAATCAATAAAGGTTCCGAGCGAGTGTCTGAAGTAACCGCAAGATTTACTTTGGATGCAATGCCCGGTAAGCAGATGGCAATTGATGCAGATCTGAATACCGGAGCCATCACGGATGCGGAAGCCAAGAGACGCAGAGAGAAGATCCAGGAAGAGGCAAACTTTTTCGGTTCCATGGATGGTGCCGTAAAATACGTAAAGGGAGATGCGGTAGCGGGTCTTCTGATCACCACGATCAATATCGTGGGTGGTATTATTATGGGAATGACCAGGCAGGGAATGGATATTACAGCGGCCCTGAACAAATATGCGATCCTGACCATTGGTGACGGTCTGGTAAGCCAGATCCCTTCTCTGCTGATTTCACTTTCCACCGGTATTCTTGTGACCAAAGGAAGCAAGGATGCTGACTTTGGCACTACGTTGGTAAGCCAGCTGTTCGGTGTGCCGAAAGCACTGTACCTGGTAGGGGCCATGCTGGCTGTTTTAGGTTTTGTGACACAACTGAACACGATCCTGTTCGTGGGTCTTGGCCTGGTATTTATCATTGTGGCGAGAAATATTGAGGGCACGATTGAGACGGCAAAGATTGAACAGGAAGTAGACAGTGAGGAAGCAGCTGCGGAGGAGATACGACAGCCGGAAAATGTCAACAGCCTGCTGCAGGTGGATCCGATCGAATTGGAATTCGGTTACGGAATTATCCCTTTGGCGGATGTGAACCAAGGTGGTGACCTGCTGGATCGTGTCGTGATGATTCGAAGACAGATAGCATTGGAACTTGGTACGGTGGTACCTATTATCCGACTGCGGGATAATATTCAGTTGAACCCGAATCAGTATATTATTAAAATCAAGGGAATTCAGGTCAGTGAGGGAGAGATACTGTTTGACCATTATATGGCCATGAATCCCGGGTATGTAGAGGAAGAGATCACCGGAATCCCTACCTTTGAGCCTTCTTTCCACCTGCCGGCGATCTGGATCACGGAAGGACAGAGAGAACGTGCGGAGAGTCTGGGATATACAGTAGTAGATCCTCCCTCGATCATTGCTACGCACCTGACAGAGA